>Ga0114994_10002485_pt1 | contig 13460 bp, 8 predicted proteins | sample ArcticOcean_MG_C_9_FD_87043 | JGI IMG/M metagenome (GOLD analysis project Ga0114994, IMG submission 87043) | Marine microbial communities from western Arctic Ocean - ArcticOcean_MG_CB2_152 | ecosystem: Environmental > Aquatic > Marine > Oceanic | place: Arctic Ocean: Canada Basin | collected... | reverse complement strand
GGTTAGGGTTAGGGTTGGGCGAGAGTCGGGTTAGAGCGGGTCCGAAATGATCCTAGTGTCGGCGGCAGTTTCGCGGCAGCATGGGCTCGGATGGTTTTGTAAAAGTGCTCATCGGAACGCTGAAGCCGAGAGAAACATTTTTACGTGGGGCGAAGAGGCGAGCGGCGAAGAACAGCGTTCTGGCGAGCGGCGCAAAACACGCTAGGGGCTAGTGGCGCAAAACCTACTAGGACATGTGTGCCCCGTACCGTTAACGGTACGGGGCACACTGAGCGTCATCAACTTGTGGTGAATCGCATCCCACCTCTGCTTCTCAATGAGCGACCCACCGGGATACGTGGCGTTGTAGTGGCCGACGTTCAGCGGCGGATCGCTGGAGCTCGAGACCCACTTTGCGATGCTGTACGTGCCCGTCGTGCCGTGGCCGGCGCCGATGATGAGCGCCTTGGACGACACGCTCACCGGCGTGAACGTCCGCCGCCAGGCTTCCCGGAAAGAGCCGCATACATCCTGCGAGCGGGCGCCGACGATGGCCGCAGCCGTCGTGAGCGCGAATAAGCGGGCCATTTCAGCGGCGCCTGCCGAGGCGCAGTCCTTTGGACAAGGAGTGGCGCGCGGCGGCGGCAACGCGGCGGAGATCTAGAGTCGCTTATGGGCGACCAACTCTTGGGCCGGCGGTCAAAGGCTGACTCCAAGCTCCAACTTAGGCTCACCAAGCGCGGTTTTGCGCGGCGTGCGGCCAACCCTCCGCTTACTGATGAACGACTGATGCGTATACCCACACGTAACAATGCCTGTCGTAGCAATTGACGACTTTACGGCGTGCTTGCTTTTCTCCGACAAAAATATGGACTTTTTGGGGTACGGGTGCGGGTTAGGGTAGCGCTCGCCCCCGCTTCCCCCGGGCCACCCGCCAGGTCGGGCAGCTAGGAGGCATTGGCACTCGCGCGGCTACCCGCCCGGCACGCTCGCGCGCGGTCCGAACACCCGCCCCCGCGGCCCCCGACGAAATTGCTAGCTAGTGACATTAACCAACTCCGCCGCGAGCGCGTCGTGCGCCACTGGCCCCTCCTCGATCGCGCCGACGAGCGCCGAGCCCTCCCGCAGCGCGAGCTGGCGCTCGTTCTCCCAGTCCGCGTCGAAGTCGTCGTTCGTCGCCGCCGTGAGCATCGTTACCGCCCGCCGCGCCTCCGCCAGCGCCTCAGAATGACGACCCGCGCCCCTCAGGGCCTCGGCGAGGCAAAGGACGTGGAAGCCGTCCCCCGCGTCCAGAGCCACGAGGCTCGTTAAAGTTGCCACGGCGGCTTCATAGGAACCCTGCCTCGTCTGGTCCCCTCCTAAATTGAAGAGCGCGTCCCGCCGCACTTGTAAATCATCGGAGGTGTCCAGGTCGGCCGCGAGCTTATAAGCAAGCGCCGCGTCCTGCATTTGGCCGAGCCGCCCGTAGAGCTCGCCGAGGTTGAAGTGGACGAGCGCCTCCTCCGGCCGCCGCGCCGCGAAGGCGTTGTAGGCACTGATCGCGCCCAGGGCGTCGCCCAGGGCGTCCAAGGCTCGTCCATCTTGGAAGAGCGCCTGGTCCGTCAACGCGCTCGTGACGTCCGCGTCGGCCAATTGCTTCCAGGCCGCGTGCGCGCCCTTGTAGTCCCCGATGGCGTAGCGGCAGTCGCCCAGCGTGTAGAAGCCGAAGGCGGTGTCCGCCTTACACTCGTGCCCCACGAGCATGCTTTCTAATTTAGCAGCTTGGGCCGCCGGGTCCTCATTAACGAAGGAGGTCATGGCTGCCCGTCGTGTCGTTGCGCGCCACCACCGCTTCGACTCAATCGCCGGGTCGGTGGGCTGCCCAAGCTACAGCTAGCTCTTAGCATAAGCTTCCCCCTACAGCTGTAGCAAAAACACAAAACCCGGCTCTCGGGTTTGGGTTTTGACGTATTGTCGTGCTTGGTTTGGGTTTTCGCCACGGGGTCAAGTACTTCTGCATGTAGTTAGCCCCCAGAGCCACCGGGGGAGGTCGCGGGCGTCGAGGGCGGCGAGGGCGGCGGCGGCGGCAGGTCCGTCAGGGTCTTCCGCCGCCGCGCAGCGCGCGACGCATCCTCGTCATCCCGCGCAGGAGACCGGCCGTTCACGCCGATGGCCCAGAGGGCCGCGTCGTAGCGCACCTTGTCCGCCTCGGAGCGCCGGAAGAAGTTCGCGTCCGCGCTCTTCGAGCGCCGGAGGTCTCTGACCGCCGCGAGAGGTAAAACAGTGCCGCCGTCCGCGGCCGTCTCGACGTCGTGCTGGTGCCACTCGACCGCCTCCTCGTCGACGTCGGCCAGGGACGTTGTTGAACGGAAGGAGGCCATGCGCCGCAGCGACGTGGACGACCTATGGGAGCCGAAGACTAATTCGTCCTCGGCCTCGTGGTCGTCGTCGTCCGGCAAAGCAAAGGGGTGGTGCGCGCCGTGGTGGACAAATCCATCCAACTCGTGGTGGCTGTCCACGTGCAGGGCCCCCCGCGTGCCCCGTTCGGCCTCCAAGCCGTGGTCTTTTTCTGAGGGGTCCAATACGTGCCGGGCGAACGCCTTTAAGCGACCTTCCTTCCGCGCGCTCGACTTGTGCGAGGCGACCTCGTCGAAGCCCTCGAGGCACTGTTCCAAATCCGTGTTCTCGCTCCGCGGCGGGCGGTGGGACGTCGACCGCCAGGGCCCGTGACTGCGACCGTGGAGCTTGCCGTCCGTGCCCCGATACACGTTGGCGTCCGACGCGAGAGCTTCGATGCGGTCCTTCACATCGAGGTTGGCGACCAGCCGGCCGTCCTCCAAATGGCTCCCGGGCAGCCACCGCTGCACCCGGATTTCGGCCCCGTCGTGCTCGTCTTCGTGTAAGGCGGCCCGCGTGGCATCTAAAATAGCGTCGATGCGCGCCCGCAGCTGCACCGTCTGCTCCGCGGTCATATCCAATACGGACGGTAATAACACGTGGTCGTCCCGCACGTACATCTCGTTCACGCAGTGCGCCAGGCCGAAGTGGTCGTTCGGGTGCCATTGTCTCGAATCAATCATCTCGCAGCCCAATTTACGCATCATGCGTTGGAGAGACCCGGACATGTCCCAATGGGCATGCGACTTGGTCTGCAGACAAAAGTAGGTCGCGTGCTCCCTGCCAGAAGTGTCGGCCGTGTCCGCAATGGCCTCGGCGATCTGGTACTTCGCCCTCGCTTCATACGCCTCGAGTTGTCGTCGTAAACCGGCCGGGCACACGAGCATGCTCAGCAGCACGGCCAGACAAATGGCGTTGTGCGTGTCCTCCCCAATCAAGGCCCCGGTCTTGCCCGAGCCGTGCGCCGCGACGCCCGCCACGAAGAAGGAGAACTCGCCCCACTCGCCCCACGCCAGGGCGAGGATCCAGAAGTGGTCACCATCCAGGGGCTGGGCGAGGAAGCCCATAGCTAATTTAGCCACGACCACGCAGCTGAGCAGGCCCGCCCGTGTTAGACTCTTCATGTGCCCGATCGCCTCCACGGGGATCGCGAAGCCGATGGTGGCCGCGAAGAAGAGGCGCATGAGCCACGCATAAACTCTTTTGACCTGGCGGTCCCAGGTGGCGTGGACCACGTGGTCCGAGCAGAAACATAATCCTGCTAAAAAAGCGCCTAGCAACTCCGAACTTCCCGAATATTTGCACAGAGGGACTAGCACCATGGCACTCCCAAACAGACACAACAACACGGCATTGGGCCGGTGGTGCTGCGGTATGCGCGGCAACACGTGGTTCTCCAGCCACCGCGGCACGACGTACACCGCCCCGAAGCCCACGATCATCACCAGCGCGACCATGGTCCCCAATGGAACGGCGTAGGCCTCCCACTTACTTTTACGAGTCATATTCTCGACGCACGTGAGCAGCGTGATGTTCACCAATTCATTGACGGACGCGGCGGCGATAATCAGCTGGCCGATGGGCTGGTTGATCACGCTGCCGGCCTTCAGCACGTTCAGGGCAATACCGGTCGACATCGTCGCCATGCACGCGCCGACCACGAACGCCGACGTCAGCGACGCGCCCCAGGCCAGCGCCACGAGGAGCCCCAGACCCAACGGTAATGCGCTTCCCAGGAAGCCCACGATCAACCCGCGCGCGCCCACGATCTCCAGCATTTCCACGTCGACCATCAAGCCCGCCTCCAGGGCGTGCAGGCAGAGCCCGACCTCCCCGATGGCCTTCAACGCGCTGGGGAAGGGCACGAAGTCCAAGACGTGCGGGCCTAAGACGACACCCACCAATATTTCTCCGACCAAAGACGGCGCGCCGGCCGCCGCGGCGACCTTGCCGCTCAGCCACACGAACACGATGAACAAGACCGTCAGGAAGATGTCGTTGAAGTGCGCGAACTGGCCGCCCGCGTGCGCGTCGCCGTCGTGCGCCTCATCGCACGGTGCTCCTGCGCCAGTGGCCTCCTCCGCTTTTGCAAACGTGAGGAGCAGGACCGCTGCGAATGCAAGGTGGTAAGCCCTTAAGCGTACCATGGCGGCGCCCTCAGCTGCCTCTGCACGATCGCTGCGCACGCTCTTGTTTCGCACAGACCCAGAGTCATATGACATCTGATTAAAAAAGAGAGCTTTTTTGTTCGGGTTGACCGGTGGGGGTCGGGAAGCCCGGGGGCGCGCTCGCATGGCTACCGGCGCCTGGACATGGCATAGCCCGGCTCGGGCCATTAAGATGCCCGAGCCTCGCGCGTCAACAGCGGCGGGAACCAGGACCCTCCATGTCGGGCGTATATAGAATACCGGCACCGGGCCCGCCCGGGCCGCGCCGGGAAAATTAAAACACCACACGTTTACGCGATGACTACGCCGACGACCCCCCCAGCGCCAGCAGCGACGCCGCCGCGTCGACGGCCGCCGGCGCCGCGCCGGCGGCGCGCACGCGCCGCGCGCTCGCCGCGGGCTTACCGCCGGCGCGCGGCCGCTTCCGGTCCGCCGGCCGCGGTAGCACCGGGCGCAGCACAAGCAGGTCCTCGAGCTCCGCGGTGGCGCCCGCCCGCTCGTAGACCGTCTCCAGCGCCTCGCCGGCGTCCGGCGCGTATTTCCGGCGGTAGCCGAAGTTGTTCAGCTGACGCTGGAAGCTCGCGTACTTCGAGTGCTTGTAGTAGGTCGAGAGCCGGCGCTCCAGCGCCGCCGGGTCCGGGATGACAATGGCCCCGTCCCGCCACCGGATCGCGTCCTCGGCCTCGAGCATCTTCTTGAGCTGCACCACGAAGGAGATCGCGTGCCGCCGCCGCGCGCGCGGCGGCGTGCCGGTCGGCGTGACGACGGCCGCGGCGTGCGTCGTCAGCTGCGGCGGCCGCACGCCGCGCGGGAGGAGCGCCGGCAGCGGCAGCGGCAGCCACCCGGTCGCGGGGGCGCGCGGCGCGTGTATCGCCATCCACCCGGCCGGCACCGGCGCCGCGGCCGCGCCGCGCGGCAGCGGCAGCGGCACCCATCCGCGCGCCGGCGCCGCGCCAACGAAGGGCAGCATCGGCAGCCAGCCGCCCGGGTGGGGGAAGGGCAGCATCATCATCGGCGGCCCCGCGGCGCGCATGCCGGCTGGGTGCACGGCTGTCCCTGCTTGCACAGCGTGCGGCGGCCAACCCACGGCGCGGCGCGGCGCGGCGGGGTTCATGGTGCGGTCTCGCGCTGCCTCCGGCTGCGGGACGTGCTATGTGCGCTATGCGCCTGTCTTCGTGCAGAGCAAAGTTACTTGAAATATTTCGGGCGCCAGCGCGAGTTGAAGCCACAACCGCCGCAATCGCCCCGCCCACTTGTCTCCACCGGTGGCCTGAACCGTGTCACGGCTCCCCGCGCAGCATTCGGCGCCGGTCGCAGCAAGGGTTTTTGGCCTTGCTGCAAAAGTTGTAGCGCTGGTCGCGCCGGAGCGGCACCGGGGCAACTCCGTACTACCGGTAGTGCACCACAAGCACCCGTGCTACGGTTATACAACGAGATCATGCCGCGCCGCGGCCGAAGCACTGCTCTCTTGGCATTGGCAGCGGCACATGGCGCCACCGCACTGGTCGCACCGCGGCCGCACCTTGTCAAGCCGTCGCAGCAGTCCGCGGCAATAACACATCGATGGCCAATCGACGTAAGCGCACGACGACGACATATACTAGAGGCGAAGCCCGTCGCCGCGGCTGAAAAATATACGCTCTACACGAATCGCTGGGCGCACTTGTTTATGCTCAGCTTCTTAGCGTTCGTGAGCGACTGGGTCTGCTTCGCGACGGCGGCAAACCCCCAGGCGTTCTCCAGCGCCACGGGGAGGGACCCCGCGGAGATCATTGATTTGTTCCTCCTGTGCAACGTGTTGAGTTGTTTTCTATTTACGGATTTGGCCAAGGCCTTTGGGCTGCAGCGGGTCATGGTCTTCGCTTCTATGCTGATGACCTGTGGGTGTTTTTTGCGGAGCGGTATCGATCCGACGACGTTGCCCTCGTACGACAACATACGGCTGGGCACGGCTCTGGTGGGCTTCTCGCAGCCCTTCTTCCAATGTTCGCCACCTTTATTAAGTGCGACGTGGTTTGGGGCGCGGGAACGGGCCACGGCGACGGCCACGGCGTTGAACGCCAACCAACTCGGTATCGCGGCGGCGTTTATTGTCGGAGGCTTAGTGGTGGGCGACGACGCCTCGAAGCTCCCGGCCTACTTCCTGGACATTTCCGGGGCGTCCGTCGTCGCGTGCGTCTTGACCTGCCTGTTTTTTCAATCGAGGCCACCGACGCCGCCCACAGCCTCCGCGGCAAAAGCGGTGGAGAGGGATAAGAACGAGGCGAAACCGTTCGGCCTACGGTATCCCCGCTTGCTCGTGGACTTACTCCAAGTCGAGGGCTTCAACCCGTCCTTGGGCGCGTTCGTGTGTTCGATAGGCGTCACGAACGTCATTAGTGCCTTCGCCGCCGAAGCGTTACAACGCGCGGAGTGCCCGCCCACGCAATTGGCAGTTGTGGGCGCCGCCTTCCAAGTGGCGATCGTCGTGGGCGGTGTTCTTGTTGGCGGTTACGTGGACGAAACTAGAACGTTCAAGAGAACAACCCTAGTCTGCCTCCTCGTCGCGACGGCCTGCGTGGGCTCTTTGGGACTCGCGGAAGGCTTCGACCAGCATTTTCCCAATCACGTCGTGATCACCGTTTTATTGTTGCTGGGCGGGTTCATCGGCCCGGTGCAGCCGATCAACGCCGAGCTGGCCGTGGAGGTGGCCTACCCGGCGGACGAGAACGCCATTGAAGCGACGCAGCAGTTGAGCGGCAATTTGGCGTCCGCTCTACTCGTGCCTTTGTACCAGTTTTTGGCGGGCGTCGATGTTACTTTCGTGCCGGCGGACGCCCCGCACGGTCCGCTCGGTCTGTCTAAGGCCGCAGGAGGGTTTGCGAGGGCACTCACGGGCCGGCCCGACGTGTCCACCATAACCATGCTCGAGCCGCCCTTCCTCGATACCGGTAGAGCGGTAGACATGCGCGGCGACGACATCCTCTTGTTGCTCTTATTGGTGGGGACGATCGGCTTCTTCGCGCGGGCGGAGTTCGCGCTCGAGCGGAGCGCCGTGGACGACGCGTCATAAGCACCTAATTTGAAGCTAGCCGCTCGGCGTATTTCTTGCCCGCCGCGCCTGTCCCGCTTATGGTGGCCTCCTTCGTTCGCGGAGAAGTGCGTGCGGGTTCGCGGTCTGGACCCGGCGGCTTGCTACGGTTTGCTCAGCGCTCGCTACGTGCGGCGCCCGAGCCCATGTGCTAGAGCGGATTTCGCGTTCAGAAACCCGGTTGGTGTGCTACGGTTTGCTCTGCACTCTTGCTACGTCACGGGCAGCCCGTACGACATACAGAGCGCGCCACCGCCTTCACAGAGCGCCTGGGCAGCTAGACACATATAGCGGGCAGCCACACCGTGCACCATGGCGACGGCCGCCCTCGCCGCCGCGAAGCTGCGTCGGCGGAGCCACGCGCCGCCGCCGCCGCGGGCGAATAATACTGACACCGTGCGCCTCAAGTTATTGACGATGGGTGCCGCCCACTCGGGCAAGAGCTGCCTCGTGAAGCGCTACTGCGAGGGCCGCTTCGTCGCCAAGTACGTACAGACCGTGGGCGTGGACTACGGCGTCAAGCCCGTGAATGTTGATGGCGCCGCCGTCCGCATCAACTTCTGGGATTTAAGTGGCCACTGCGCCTTCCTCGAGGTGCGCAACGAGTTCTACAAGGACACGTCGGGCGCGTTACTCGTGTACGACGTGTCGGACGGCGCCTCCTTCGCGAGTTTGACAAGTTGGCTCGAGGAGGCTTATAAGTACGGGCTCAAGGAGAGCGTGCCCGTGGTGGTGTGCGCGAACAAGGTCGACAAGCCACGCAAGGTCAGCGAGGCCGAGGGCCGCAAGTGGGCGTCCAAACAAGGCTTCGAGTACTTCGAGACGTCGGCCGCGTCGGGGGCCAACGTCGCGGAGGTCTTCGAGTGCGTCTTCCGCCGGGCGCTGGGGCGGTGACGTCCTGTAATAATTCTGTGTTCCTTTTCTTGTGAGGGCCCCAACTACACCCGTCCCGCGGCGGCGCGCCCGGTTCAGTAGACGTGGCGGCGTCCTCGGCGCCGTCACAGGCCTGCCGGCGCGCGGACGGCGTCGACGCGGCGCTGGGCGGGGTGGGTGATCACGCGAGGTAACTAGGCGATGTGTCTACTTATTGGCCAGCGGGACGCGCGGCTTGTTCCGTGTCCCGTTCTGCAGACCCCTCCATTACGTGGCGCGGCAATTTTTCTCGGCATACCCGGCCACCACCAAATCATTACCGTTGCAATCGACTGTGATCTCCGTACCTTGCTGCGTGGGATTTACCTTCGCTTGGGGGCGGGCGGACGCAATGGACACGGGCCGCGCACTTTACGGTAGATGTCAGCTCCAGCACGAGATATAGAGCCCCCGGGGAGCCGGGGGTACACCTTAATGTTGCTTCCCGTCGACGAATGGTCCTGCGCGTGTGGGAGTTGAGACCCCTCGGGGGCGGTAGGGCGTCGGTGCGCGCTTCGATCTTGACGTCAAGTCGATGATTCTCTGAACTTAGCGGGCCGTAGCCCCGGTTCATGATCGTCGTGTCGACAGAGAAAGCCTGCAGGCGCGGAATGGCGGCGTCTAGGCTCGCAGCGATCAAAAGCAATAGACGCCGGAGGCGCGCCTGGATCAATCGGACTACGCCGTCGTTGACGATCTCCGCGTCGATGGCGCTAGTATGGACCTGCGTGTGCCGCATCAGAGCGCTTCGTGGAGCGGGCGAAATGGAACGCGGAACGTGCGGTGATCTGGTCGATCTCGCCGTTGTTGACGATAATCGCCTTGCTGCCTCCGTTGACCTGCGCACGCCGCATCACAGCGTTTCGTGAGGCTGCCGAAGCGAGACGCGGGGGCTTGCGTTGATGTACAACATTCTGCCGCCGTCCTTGACCGTGATCGACGTGCACGAGCCGGTCGGGCGGTCGGCGGGGACGTCGATGCGGAGTCCTCTATTGTCGCCGACGATCTCAATGCACCAGTTGGAGTACGGGGGGGGGGCGCCGACGACTTCGGGACTTCGAAGCTGTCGCCGGCCGGTACCGTGTATGTCGGGACTCCTCCTCTTGATGGAAAGGAATTCGGCGAAGGTTATCTCTCGTCGCGTGACGCCGTTTTGCACGGTTTCTTCTTTGTCTGGGCTAGCTGAGGGCTGGCTCAGGGCGCGCGACGCAAAAGCCGTGCAAATGGACGCGATTTGCGCGGTCGACACGGCTCACCGATAACGCTGCAACAAGAGCAATTTATTCTCCAAAATCGGACAGTCGGCAAAACAACCCCACCCCCTCATACACGCCACTTGACTTCATTCGACGGGCCAGCCCTCCCAGCGACACCTACCAAGCCTCCGGTGCCACCTAGGGGCCGGTCCCGGCCGCCGCGTCCCCGCAGGAAAGAAGGAAGAAACTTTTCAGGTCCCTTAGAGCAAGGGGGAAGCGCGGAGGACTAAAACTTGAACTCCGAGTCGGGCGGCGACGTGGAGCTGTTGCTCCCCGAGACGCGCCGCCGCGTCGTGGGCGAGGCGCACCGCGAGAGGATGGCGCTGACGTTGTGCGGCAGCTGCACGCGCGGCGCCGGGAGCCCCCAGGCCGCGTGGTACTCGGTGCCGTTGGGCGACACGAACTCGCAGCGCGGCCGGCGCTGCTCCATCTCGTAATCGACTTCTGGTCGAGCGGTCCCGGGTAATTGCAAAGCCGCGTCCGCTAACGAGGCGCCTGTGGCCGGTAGACCCTGCATGCGCTGGCTCTGGCCGAAGAGCGGAGAGAGAGAGACGCCGAAGCCGCCCGCCGGCGTCTTGGCCAAAGGCCCGGATGGTGTCAGTCCTGTTCTCCCAATCGAGAACAACTCGGAGATCCCATGCTTCGACGGACTAAACCCCTCGAGCCCGTCGGTACTGAAGTGGTTCGAGTCTTTGAGCGGGGCTTCGATGTTCATGTCGAGCGCGTCGAAGGACACGTCCAAGGCGTCGCCGTCGTCCACCTTGAGGGCGTCCTCGTTCTCGTCGTCGTCCAAGGCCAAGAGCGCGTCGCCGTCGAAGTCGAGGGCGCCGCCCCCTTTCATGCCGAAGAGGTCGAGCATCGTCGACGGCGACTCGGCGCCGGCGGGCATGCTCTGCGTCCGCTCTAGGGCTAACGCGGCGTCGGCGCCCGTTTTTAGGCGGGTGGGCTTGGTTTTGACCGGGGCTGAACTGCTCCGCGTCGTCCGCGTGGGTACTAATGGAGCCGCGGCGAGTGTAGCGGCTCGCTTCGGCGCGCGCGGCTTATCACTCGCGGGTTCCCGCTCGTCGCGATCGATCAGCTCCATCTGCGTGCGCGCGCGGGCGATCGTGGCCGTGTCCGCTTCCTGCGGTGGGCCTTTGCCGAACATGGCCGACTTCTTCCGCCGGAACGCGCTGTTCCACCGGTTCTTCACGGCGTTCTCCGCCCGCCCCGGCAGCAGCTTGGCGATCTTGGTCCAGGCGTTGCCCCACCGCTGCTGCGCCTCGGCCAAAATCGTGTCCTCCTCGTGGGTCCAGCCGCCCTTCTTCAGGTTCGGGTCCAAGTGGTTCGTCCACCGCTCGCGACACTGCTTCCCGATCCTCCCCGGAATCCGTTCCGCGATCTGCATCCAGGTCAGGCCGCCCTCGCGCATGCATTCGATGATGATCTTGTCCTCTTCTTCGGTGAACGCGCCCTTCACGAGACCGGCCCTTAAGACCTTCTGCCACCGATGTAAGCATTGGACGTCGGACCGCCCGTGGCCAGCTAAGTGCTGCTCCGCGATCCTTTTCCAGTCGTGCGGGCCCACGCTCTTCACGGCCAAACATAGTTTTTCATCTTCCTGCTTGGTCCACCGCCTCTTCAAACCGCCCTCCCGTAAACATTCGACGATGACCTTGTCCTCCTTTTCGCAGAACGCCCCTTTGACGAGGCCCGGCCGCAGCACCTTCTGCCAGCGGTGCATGCACTGGGCGTCGCTCAAGTCGTGCCCGCGCATGTACACGTTGGCCACCGTGGTCCAATCACCTAAACCGACGCTCTTGACGGCTGAACAGAGTTTCTCGTCCTCCTGTTTGGACCAGCGCCTTTTGGTGGAGAGCGCTTGGGTTTTGGTTTGTTGCCGCGTGCCCTGGGGCTGGTGATAGACAAGTGCTGGTGGCGGCACGCTCTTCTTCTTCTTCGAGGGCCGCTGCCGAAAGACGTCGGCCATCTCGGCGTCGAGGGGCATGGGCGGCGGGGGCGCCAGGGGCACGGCGCCGGGCGGCAGCTGGCCGTACCACATGCCGGGCTGGGCCGCCATGGGTCGGCGGCCTCCGGGGTGCGCGACCGACGGGGCTGCCCCCTCGGATTCTTCGAGGGAGGCTGCCCACGGGCGCGTCGCGGTCGGACACGGGCCGCCGCTGGAGGTGGGCACGTCCGCTGGAGGCTGGAGGAGGCTGTGAGTCGGTGGCCGCTGGCCGGTCCGAGTTATTCGCGCACCTGGGCTGGGTGCACGGCGCCACCGGTCGGTCCTGAAATCATGGGGGGGTCAAACGAACTTCCGGGCGGACCACTCCCGGCTCGTCTGGCGGGCAGGCACCTCGTCGTCGGCCGACACAGGACCCCTGGACGAGTAGGGCGGATGGGAAGAATTTGTCGACGGGTTTTTTTCAATCGTTTTTACGCTCATTTCACGCTCAACCTGAGCAAGGCGCTCGCCCTGAAGTGCGAACGTCTCTGGCCTGCTGCGCGAAGTTATTGTTCAGTCCTGCTGCCGCCTGACCTTCCGCGACGCTGCGCTAGAGACGAAGTCTGGTCTGCCGCTATAGCCAGGCGAGCCGCCGTCGACGCGAGCCGCTCACACCGACCCGCCGCCGACGCGGCCACGGACACAATGCCGCGATACCGCTAGCGTTCAAAAACGACCATGCCGCAGCACCGGTCGACCACGAACGTCCCCGCGGCGGACCGATGCGAAAGTCACAATGAACGTAAAGGTGGATGGTGGGAGCCCATGGGCCACCCGATGCTCGGCGTGCGTGCCACCGTCGCCCTTCTACAATGTATCACAACAATGGTCCTGGTCGTGAGCGGCATCAACTGGAGCCAGACGGTGCCGCTCGCGATGATGCAGCTCGTAAGTGCCTGTACGTTATTCGCGCAGTGGGACCGGAGCGGCCGGGACTACATGTACGTGGTCAGAGGGTGCGCCTCCTTGGTGCGAGCCATTGTGGTCCTGCGCACGTCGGCCTGCGGCCGCGTGTTCCCGCCCTGGGCCGGCTGCGACGCCGAGCCCTGGCGCGGCCACGAGAACGTGCGCCTGCCGTTCCGGTGCATCCACATTTTGGCCGCTTTAAGACAAATAGCGAACGCCTGGTCTTTACTCAACCAGTACCACATCATTGGCGACGGCGTGACGCCCGACACGGGCCACCGCCAGCTCTGGATCAGGGCGCGCATCCGCGCCAGTGGCGTGCCCATCCAGCTGGCGCGCTTTGTGTTGAAGATTGTATTGCTGCACGACACGCGCTACGAAAGAGGTGATATTGAGGTAGCGACGAACTTCATCCGGGCGGCTTTGTTGGTGCCGCTCAGCGCGTGGTCGCTCAACCACCAGTACTACACCTCGGGCAGCGACCCGCCGCCGCGCAGCGTGCAGCGCGGCGTGCCGTGTCTGGAAAAAAGTGGCGGCGCGTACGACCCCTCGAACCAGGGGGGGCTCCACCGGGCCAAGTCGAACGTCTTTGTGCCCGTGATGGGCAACCTGCGGCGGGCGGTTACCCAAGTCGCCCAGGGCCGCCTCTGTTCTACGGCACCGGGCGACGTGGCGGCGCCGGGCGACGTGGAGCTCTCCGAAGCGAAGGCGGACGGCGCGGCCACCTAATTTTTATCTCTGTTACATTAGCTGGCGCCCCCCGCGTCATCCGTGTCGTACTCGACCTCGACCGGCCCCGGGTGCGC
>Ga0114994_10002484_pt1 | contig 13463 bp, 11 predicted proteins | sample ArcticOcean_MG_C_9_FD_87043 | JGI IMG/M metagenome (GOLD analysis project Ga0114994, IMG submission 87043) | Marine microbial communities from western Arctic Ocean - ArcticOcean_MG_CB2_152 | ecosystem: Environmental > Aquatic > Marine > Oceanic | place: Arctic Ocean: Canada Basin | collected... | reverse complement strand
GGGCGTCGGCGTCGGCGTCGGCCGCTTCGAGCTCGGCGGCCTTGGCGGCGACGGAGGCCTCGGCCTCGGCCGCGTGCTGCGCCTCGGCCGCGGCGCACGCGCGCTGCGCTTCGGCCTGGGCGACGCGCTCGGCCTCCTCGCGGGCGCGCGCCTCGGCGGCCTGGGCATCCTGCGCCTGCTGCGCCTGGGCGCGCGCCTGGGCCTCGGCGGCCTGCGCCTGCTGCTGCTGCGCGTGGGTCGCCTGCTGCTGGGCCTCGGCGGGGCTCCGGGTCGGCTGCGCGCCGCGCTGCTGCTGTTGCTGGTGCGCGTGGGCCGCCTGCTGCTGCTGGGCTTCGGCGTACTGCGCGGCCTGCGCCGCGGCCGACGACTCCTGCGCCCGCGCGTTCGCCGCGAGCGCCGCGGCCCGCGCCTCCTCGGCCGCCTGCGGCGCCGCGACGCCGGGCTTGGCCCAGGGGGGGCGCTGCGCGTGTTGCGGCAGTTGCTGCTGCTGCGCCCACGGCGGCGACCCGTGGTGAGGCTGCTGCGCGGCGTGGGCGGCGTGCTGGGCGGCCTGCGCCTCGGCCGGCGTCCGCGGCGGCTGCGCGCCGGCTTGCTGCGCCCGCGCGTTGGCCGCGAGCGCCGCGGCGCGGGCTTCCTCGGCCCCGCGCGGGTCCGCGACGCCCGGCTTGTCCCACGGGGGCTGCTGCTGGTGTTGCTGCTGCTGCTGCGGCGCCGGCGGCCGCGCCGTCGACGCCGTGGGCGGCCGCACGCGTGAGACCGCGGGCGGCCGCGCGGCGGCGGTCGGCGCCGGCGCCGTCGGCGCGGCGCCCTGCGCGGCGTCGACCTGCCAGCTCGTCTGACAGGTCGCCCGGTCGACGAAGTACTGGCGGCCGGCCGGGTCCCACGCGGCGTCCCAGACGCGGCCTGCCCGGTCCACCACGTGCCGGGCGGTCTGCGGCGCCGCCGGCTGGTTCGCGCGCGCGCACGCGGCCAGCGCGAGCAGAGCTACACCGCGCGGCATGGTGCGAAACGCGTCCAAAAGACCGGTTGCGCTGCCGTAAACGTGGGTCCAGCGAACCCGCAGTGCAAAGCCGTCCGAGCCCAAGTGGCAGATTGTTCTGTGAGCTCTATGACCGTGTGCAACCTCGAATTGAAAGACGGCTTCAAAAATATAGGAAACCCGTCCGCACGGGTTCGCGTCTTAGAAGCGTCTTTCTCGGTTTGATCTAACGAGTCTGCCAAAAGATTGCGGATCGATCCCCCCAAGGTCCTCCTCCTCGGGGATTGGCGGCGTCGTTGAGGAATCAGAACGCGCGCGCGGCGTCCCCGACATCAGCGAGCCGCCGCCGTCCACCGACGAGTCGCACATTCACGCGGGCGGGCCCGTACTGTCGTCATCCTTCGGGGGCGTGTCCTGGAGGGGCCGCGCGTCGCGCGCGCGCTCGGACGCGGCCCGGGAGATGGCGTCGGCCAGCGGCGCATTTACCGTCTCCTCCACACTGGACATGCGCACCAGGTCCTGCGACGCGTGCGCGGAGGAGACGGAGACGGACGCGCCCAGCGCGTGCGCGCCCAGGTCCGCGGAGGCGCCGACGTGGGACGACGCCGTGCTCGTCGGCAGCAAGACGCCGTCGTGGCGCTGCACGGCCGTCTGCTGGGAGGACGCGTTCGAGGCCTCAAACGCCGACGCGCGCGACCGGCCGGCGGAGGTCGGCGGCGAGTCCGTGCGCGTGGGCTCGGGGAGCGGCGGCGCCGGCGGCTGGAGCTCGCTCCGCAGGTTTGATATAGCCTGCAGCACGTCCGCGCCACTGGACGCCGCGCGCAGCGCCTCGACCTTGTCCGTTAATGCAGCGACCTCGGCGCGGAGGGCGGTTTGTGCGTCGTCGCGCGCCGCTTCCTTCCTATTCGCGTCGGCCACGTCCGAGGCGAGGCCGTCGACGCGGTCCGCGAGGCGCGTGTCGCTCTTCAGCGCGTGGAGTTCGCTCTCCATCCTCGAAACGGCCCCGGGCACGGGCTTCAGGTCCGTGGCAATAGCGTCCATTTTTGTTGATACGCCCGCGAGGGGTTGGCGCACGGCCTCCTGCACGGTCCGGGTCAGGGTGCTTTCCACGCGACTCAACCGCGCGTCCATGGCATTTGTTTTCGCGAGGATCTGCGCGGTCTGGGCCCGCACGTCCATCTTCGTCGCCCGGACCTCCGCGCCCGTCGCCCGCTGGTCCGTTCGCAGCGCTTCCATGCGCCCGATCGGGTCCGCGTCCAGTAACTGCGCGAGGCGGGCGTACAAGGCGAGCGTGGCCTCGTCCAGACCGTCCTTGCGCGGCGCGCCGCGCGCCGCCGCGTGCGCGGTGACTCCATGTAACTCGTCCAGCCTCGCCGCTAGTGCGGCGACGTGCGCCCCCTTCGCCAGGTCCAGCGGCTTCCTCGCGGGGCCCCGGCCGAGCACCCCGAACGGGAGCGTGTCCGCCGGGCCCGCTGAAGGCGGCTCGAGGGTCGAGCGGAGGCGCGCGGTCGTCTTCGCGTAGAACTCGCTCTTGGGCAGCGCCTGGCGCATCAAGAGGACGCCATACCCTGCTTTGGTGGCCTCGTCCATCGTCCGTTGCCGCGTCTGCAGTAGCCTCGAACCGATTGGTGTTGCGGCCGCGGCGGGCGTCTCGCGGGGGCAGCGTCTGTAATAGCCTAGAAGTGCTGTGCTGAGGCAGCTTGCAAAGCCTTCGCACCGTCAAGCAACTGGCTGAACCCGTCCGTTACAGTTTAGGCTTCAGCAGGAGACTTCCGGCTCTAGAACCCGGTTTTTATGTGTGATTATACACTCTGACCTTTGTGACAGCCTTTGTGATGAATAACTATAGCCTTTGTGACAGCTGTTTTTAAGACGGGTTTTCCCAATCTGGCAATCGACACAAAGGCCAATTGCACACAAGTGCTGCGCAAGCCCAGCACGCGCAGCGCAGCTGCGGCTTCAAGCCCTTGTAGCTGCTGGAGCTGTCGGAGCCAGCTGGCTGGGATGGTCTTGCCCAAGAATACGATACAAAACAAAGGGTTGAAAAGAAGAGCAGAGCGGAAGGAGAACGCAAGAACTAAGAAGGCCCTGCCAAGAAGCAACATAGACGTGGAGCAGCTCGTCGCCGGCGTATTTTTCGTGCTCATCGCCACCACGTTTGTGATCTGGCCGGCGGCACAGTGGCTGCTCGGCTGAAATAAATAATGCGCCGGCTTCTGGCACTGCTCGCGGCCGCCAGCGCGATGCAGTGGGACGCTTGTTGGCAAAAAATAGTGCCCAAGGTCGCGGAGACCTGGACCGAAGCCGGCGTCTTCCGTGGAGTCGCGCCGGAGGCCGTCGGCGCGGTCACATTAGACACGCTCGACGCGCACGTGCGAGCGGGTGGCTTCCTAAGCGCGCGGCGCGGTTACCCCTGCGCCTACTACGGCTGGGAGACGGAGCCCTTCCCGATGCGGCGCGGGACCCGTGAAGCGCTCGCGGACCGCGGGACCCTGATCCTCAACGGCGTCGCGGAGACCGTGCCGGAATGTGCCCGGTGCGCTTTGGCGGCGCTGGACGCCTTCCGGGCGCCGGCCTCTTTAAATTGCTACGCCACGGGCCCGCATTGTGCCGTGGCCGCGCCCCCGCACAGCGACGCGCAGGGTATAGTAGTGCTCCAAACCGTAGGGGCGCAGCGCTGGAAGGTGTGGGATGCGCGGCCCTTTTATGCAACGGAGCTGAACGCCGTATTGACGGCGGGCAAGGGCGCTCCACTAAAGTTGGGAGCGCCGGTCCTGGACGTTCTTCTGAAAGAGGGCGACGCCTTGTACGCGCCGGCCGGGTGGCCGCACGCCACTGCCACCTTAGATGACACGAGTGTGCACCTGACGCTCGGGCTAGACCACGCGATCTTCGGCCTCGACCGCTTTTCAATGAACCGGGCGGTCGCGGCGCGCGGCGGTGAAAGGCTCGAGGTATCAAACGCCATGGCGCGGCCCTTTGCCGGTGGGGGCGACATCGGCGATAGCGACGTCGCCGAGGCCTTCGCGGCGCATTCTGCTCGCATCGTCGAGGCGCAGGCGCGTTTGTACGGGGACTGCCTCACGAATACATCATCTGAAGCCTGGAAGGAGCGGTGGCTCCGCTGGGCCGACGACTCTTGCCGTTTTGTACAAGCGCACAGCGCGTTTATTGGTGGAGACGCCTCCGTCCTCGAGGATATTGATGGGGAAGTGTCGCGCCAGAACGCCCTCTTCGCGGCGCGCGAGCTTAGAATGCAGGGGTATTAAGTATGTTATTGTGAGTACGGCCCGGGAACCATGCCCGTTAAGACCGCGGCCGTTTCCACAGTGCGCTTGCGCACGTAGACGCACGCACCCGTACTAGCCAGGTGCTCCCGGTGGCCCGTCGCCGAGTTCTCGCCGTAGACGTAACCGGCTTCCTCGGTTTCGTGGTCGAACACCGTGGCCCACGGGTCTTCTAAAGCGCCACTTGCTCCGCACTCGGTATTCTTTCCGGCGGCGAGGTCCGCGGCGCACTCGGTCGGTCCTCTTAGATACCACTCAGCGTTATAAGGTGTATCAGAGTACGAAGACATCTCGATGCGGGTCGACACGGGCGCCCCGTAGTTCTGGAGTTGGCTCTTGTCCACCACGAGCCAATACGAAAAATCATTCAGCGCGAGCATCAACTCATCGCAGTCGTCCCAGTCCCACGTCATGCTCCAGGTCGCGTCCGCGGTGACTGGCAGGCGGGTGCCGTAGGACTCGGTGCCCTGGAGCATGTCGGTGGCGGGGTGCCACGTTCCGTCCTTGCTCGAGACGCACCGCACCGGCGTCCAGTCGTCCATTCGTCCCACCAACGACGGCGGTCCGGTCCTGCTCGTGGATAATAGTACGGCGCTGCCGGCCATCACGGCCGCGGCCGCGGCGACGGCGACGCGCCGCCGGCGGGGGCTGCCTCCGTGCGGCTCGTCGGCTGCCCGCGGCGCGGCCTGGTCGCTGGGACTTGTGGCCCCATACTCCATGTTGCGTCGCTGTGCGTGTCGCTTGGCGTGTCACTTTGCGTGTCGCTGTGGGTGTCGCTTTGCGTGGCTCGGCGGGGCAAGCGAGGCTGCTGGCGCTGTCAATTGGGACGTACCAAACGCGAGGAATCCCGACGACACAACACTAGAGAATCATGTTTACCCCCCCTCCCGACGAAGCGAATGAGGACCGGCATGACGTGCACAGTCTATAGGGACAGTGGCCCTGCTCACGTGCCCGGGCGCGGCCTCCATTCCACAGGGCCTCGAGCCGGCCTGGCGACCCGGACGGCGCCCCCTTCGTAGTACATAGTGCTCTTCGTCGTCTTAAAAAAGGAGCGCTCAGACGCGCGCGTTGGTCTCGTCGTCTAAGACGGGCACGCCGAAGTCGTAGTAGGACACGACGCCCGAGGCGTCGCAGGCCGCGCGCCACTCGGCATTCGTCTTCACTGTCGTGGGCGCGTCCGCGGCCTTGGCGCCGCCCAGCACGGCGGCGCCGAACTGGTACTCGGGGATCTCCGCCTCGGGGGCGGCGTCGTCGTCGCCCATGGTCATGTATAAAGTGTTGGCGGCGAAGAAGAGCACTAAAATGCCCCCGATGGGCCCGAACTGCTGCGTGTCCGCCGTGACCTGGACGCCGCCGATCTCGTAGAGCTCGCGGTAGGCCGTCACGAGGCTCGAGGCGTCCACCATCTGGGCCGGCGCGGCGCGCTGTACAGCTGGCCGGGGGGCCACGAAGGCCGCCGCCGGCGCGGCGAAGGCGAGGGCCAACGCAGATGTGCTCCTCATTGTGACTTAAGCGTAGGAGCTTCTCTCCAACCAACAGCGCTGCACGCTCGTGCAATGTAGTGCAAGATAAGCTCGATCTTTGTGATTTTTTCAAGTTGACGGGTTTTCTATGGAAACCCGTTTAGTAAGATTAGTACGCGCCGGACGCCGTCTCCGTCTCTACCGTCTCTAGACGCCGTCGACGCGGGCCTCACGCAAACAAAACATAACACAGCAAACGGCTTACTCACCAGTTCGTCCCCAAGTAGCCCCCGAAGGAGATCTGGTCGACCGACAAGTGCCCCGTGTCGCCCAGACTCCGCAGGCTGACCTTGCCATCTGAAGAAATAGTAATGTGCGTGATGGACCCGTTCATCGTGCACAGGCGCAGCCACCCCTCGGGCGGCAGTTGCAAAGCTCGCAAAGCCAGAAACCGTATCACGTTCGCGTGACACACGAGCACGTCGTATTCGTCCGTCGGCGCGTCCGGCAGCGGCTGCGTGGCGTACTCCTCCTCGTCGTCCTCGTCGTCGTCGATCTCGTCCCAGGGGATCGCTCGCTTGAAATATTTGCGGAACGCAGCCTCAATCCGAGCGCCGTCTCTATAAACGGCGGCCGCATGGTGGACCCCATCGGGGATGGCGTGGCACGGGACGCCCTCATTGAGCTGGGGGTCGCCCGGGTATCTCTTTACATCCTTTAGTTGGGTATGGAGCAGGTCGGCTGTTTCGACGGCCCGCGCCAGCCGCGAGGAATGGACGCCGCGACACACGGCGCCTTTTTGCCCGAGCAACTCCGCGACGCGTTGTCCCGACGCAATGGCTTGGGCCCTGCCCAATTCTGTGAGAATGCGTTTGTGGTCCTCTGTGGAAGACTCGTCGTACTGGCCGTGCCTTATAAGAAGAAGGTGCCTCCTCGGCGCGCCACTGGGCCTTGTTTGACTTCGCATGCGCCCTCTAGAATCCAGCTCGCGGTGGTCCCAGTTGGGGTCCCATTGCGGATAAGGCACGGCCGGTTGGAACAATTGCGCCTCAATAGCCACGTCAGCGACCGCTGTTAAACGTCTTTGCACCGCGGGCGGGCGCGCCTCACTTTTTGACGTGGTGGGGTAGAGGGCGCAGGCGCCGAGTGGCAGCGCGGCTCTACGGGCGAGGCGGTGCATCTTGCTCCAGTGAGAGCCTTTGTTGCTGCAAGAGTGTGAGGCGTTCGGCGTGACGAGAGCACGTAGTATGCGCTGCGGCAAGCTGTACACGGCAATTATACGTCACTGCTTGCGAACGCGGGCGGAATCACGCTCAGATTGTGACGAGATCTCGCGTTTTGAGACTGCGTGAAACCCGCACGCAAAAACAAGCGCCCTTGAACCGTCTCGGCAGCCTCGGAGGGGCTCTTTTGGCTCCGTAGGCTCGCAAGCATCCGTCCCAACCTCAGCACGCGAGGCCCCTGTCACTCACTTTGCTAACATCCGCAGCGCACGCTCCGGCACTCACCGGTCGTTGTGGAATAGCGGAGGAGCTGAAGAACGCTCAGAAACAACTCAGCTCGAGGTCTGCCGGTCGAGATCGTGGCGAAACCGCCTAGACGCGCCAGATTTAAACATTGTCTCTGACCAAAACCCAAAAATAAAAGCGCGCCGACGCGCCCCAGCCGTGCCAGCAGATCACCACCGGGCAGCAGCAGCGCTCGAACCGTAGCGGAGCACGCGCGTGAAACGCCCAGCGCGACCGCGGACGCCGCGCTCGAACCGCGGCGCACCGGGCCGCGCGTGAAACGCCGCGACCCGCGGACGCCGCCCACGCCAGCGACGCTGCAAATCACCCGGAAACAACACAATGCCCGCCTCCGCGCGCAAAGGAAGGGACCCCAACGCGCGCCTCGGCATGCCGCCCAAACAGCAGCACCGCTCGACCGACAACATGCGCCGCTTCGTCAAGAATGACGTGGAGAAGAAGCCCCAGGCCTGGGCCGTGGGACTGAACAAGTGGACGCTGCGCTTCTCGAACCAGGCCCTGGACGGGGAGTGGCGGCGCCTGGTGGCCGGGCGTTCGAGAGCCTTGTGGCTCCGTTCTTTACTCAGCGCGACGCTCTACCAAGCCCTGCGGCACGCGGCGGACACGGCGCAGTTCGGCCCGGCTCAACAATGGGTCGTGGGCGTCCGGTTAGGACTCGCGGTGATCCAATGTTTGTTCTTCGCCGTGGCGTACTGCGACCTCCTGAAACCGTCCCAAGCCGCCATCGGGGCCAACGCGTTTTTGTACGGGCTCGTGGAGCTCGCCTTGGTGGTGGACCGACTGCGACCGAGGGTCGCCCCGGGCGATTGGTTGCAAGTCACCTACGGCCTGGCCTGGTTTGTGGTGCCGAAAATGAGCGCGTTGCAGTTCTTCCCCGCGTGTCTAGGGAGCTGCGCCATCGTGGGGTGGTGGGCTCTCCTATCCTGGGCGACGATGGGCGTGCCACCTACAGATGCGCCCTACGGCGTCGGCGGCGACCTCTACCGTTTGGTAAGGGCGCCCTTTTCTACGCAAGCCCGCTTACAGATGCAGTGCACGGGCGTCGATTGCGTGCAGCGGACGCTGCAAGGGTTGGAGGCGTCCAAGACCGTAGACCTAATACGGCGGACGTCCTGGCAGGACGCGTCGGCCGGTCTAGCCTTGGTGGTGCCCGTGGTGGTTTTGTTTAATGTGGTCGCGTACTCGTCGGAGAAGTCCGTGAAGGAGCGCTTTGTCCTAAGGAGCGCGTTGGCGCACGAGCACCGGCACGACGTCCGTTTAAGCTTATTAGGCGACGACGCCTCGGTCATGTTGCAGCGCTTGCAGGCCGCCGTCAAGGCGCCGCGGTGGCGCGACGACAGCGGAGGCCACAACGACCGGTTATTGTTAGCGGCGGTGCCCGCCATCGTGTTAGCCGGTCTGGGGTGGTTCCCCTCGACGCGCCTCTTCACGGGCTCGTTGGCGTCCTCGGCGTTCGGGGGCCCGGACGCCGCGTGGGCCGCGCTCCTGCACGTCTTTGGGCTGTCCCTGTTTCTATTGGTGCTTACAAAAAGAGTGAAGTTCGTCTTACTCACGCCGCTGGTCGTGGCCGCGTTGTTCTATCTGGCGGCCCAGACGCTGTCCACAACGGATAACCGGACCAAGTTCTTTCGATGGGCCGGCTCTTTGGTACTGGCGGCCTTTGTGCTTGGAGCATTTAGAGTAGCGCGGCTCTTCGCCGCGCTCCTCCACTTCGCGCGACGGACCCTGTTCCTGTATCCGCACTTAGAGGAGAACCTCAAAGAAACGGCGATCGCGGGCGGCGACGGGGAGCTCCTGAACCGCCTGGTGGCCAAGGTGGACCTGCCGCGCCCGGCGAACCCCGGCGCGGTGAAGGGCGTGATGGAGCCCGTGGAGAACAAGAACGATAGCGAGCTCTCGCTCTGTTCGCTCGCGTCCTACCCTTCCAGTCATGAGTGTGCATCGAACCCGCTGCCCCTCTTGCCCCTGGGCGCGTCCGAAAGGGCTTGTGCTTTTTGTTCCCATGACCCGGGTGCCGCCTCATCCCTGGCGACGCACTGCGTGCCCGTGTGTGGGGCCTGGGCGTCCTGGTACCTGTGGCGCGCGGAGCGGGCGCGGCGCCTCGACCGGGCGCGCAACGAGCTCGGGGCGGTCCATGACGAGGGTCCCGTGCAACGCCCCTGCTGCGACTTCGCAACATTGGCACTGGAGCGGTCGGCGCTGCAGCGCGAGAACCTGGTGTTGCGCGCCCAGGTCGTTGCGCTGCGGGACCGCGCAAATACGCCGCGCTCGTCGCCCGAGGCGACGGGGCGGCCGATCGAGCCGGCCTGAATAAACCCCTTGTTGCTTCTACGGTTTTCCGCGGGTTGGCTTGTAGCTCCCTGGCGCGGCCCCGAGCTGCATGGGCATCACGGACTGGCTCGGACGCGAGTCACGCGACCGGCGCGACTCGGGCTCGGACCCCGGGGGGCTCGTAGCTTCTGGGAGCCGACGCATGCCTATACGCTGCCCTGGCAGACTTGCAGAGGCCTCTCTTCGAGTTGCTTTCGGTTGCGGCGCAGCGCCCAAATCATGCAAGTGGACTCCTTAAAAAGTGCTTGCGCCGTGGCGGCGAGGGCGAGCACCAGTCCAAAAGCTCGAGGCATTTCTATGCCGTCGGTCCGGTTTGTCACGCGTGTCGATGTCTCCCGCGCACGCGCCCGTCGTAATCACGTTTAAGCCAAACGGCGTGTCACCGCGCGAGAGACGCGTCGGCGTAACTTGAAACCTGAAACCCGATTTTTGCCTCTTCATAATTATAATAATAATACCCGAACCCACCCCGAGTCACAATTGCCATCACGGGACGCACTTACAGGACGCACTCATATACGCGAAATTCACCAACAAATATTCAACAAATTCAGTTACACATCATAACCCCTGCCTCCGTCGACCCACCCCGCGGGTGCGGCCGGGCCCAAATCACTGCCCCGCGACCCCGCCGGGTATTTGGCATTCGCCACGGCCCTTTTGTAAGCCGCTCTTCTGTGTGGATTTCGGGGGGTGGAAGTATTGTGCCGGGTGCAAGTCTGTGCTGGTGGGAGAGGCTGGAGCATGAACGGGTGCATGAAATAGCCGCCCGGCGGCGGGCCGTGTGGCGGCGGCGGGTGGTAATACGCGCCCGGCGGCGGCGGGCCGTACGGGAAGGGCATCGGTGGCGCCGGCGTCCAGGGAGCCGCCGTGGGGTCGGGGCTCGCGCTGCGCGACGTCGCAGGCGCTGGCACCTCCGGCTGGAACTCTGCGGCGTCGCCCGCGAGGGTCGACGCGGCGGCCGGCAGTTGTAGGATCCGGACGACGCCCGGTGCGGTCGCGTGGCATACGTCGACATGGCCCAAAGCCCCTGCGCTTTTCCAACTGACTCCGGGACTGACACCGGGGAGGTGCGCGAGGAGATGCGACAGCCTCTCGAAGCCCAGGGTATTGTGGTCGAGCGTCTTCCCATGACACACCTGGAAGTACTCACCGAGCAGCGAGATGCGGACCACGCCGTGGTGCGCATTGAGAACCACCAAGATCTCGCGTTCGACGGTCGCGAGGGAGACGGTCGCGCGGGATATTGTCTGCGCACTTCCAAAAGCGATGCCTGGCAGACTCCTGAGGAGGGACGAGACGTACTCAAATCCACGAGTTCTGGCAATTCTGGCGTTGAACCTCCTGCCGAAGCGCTTCTCGTAGATAGTCCGAAGACAGGCCACCGGGATTACGCCGCCGCGTTCGTCGATGAGCTCCAGAATGTTGCGCTCGACCTCCTCTAAGGCAGAGGCAGAGGCAGCATTCTGGCGGCGCAGAATTATGGTCTCAGAAATTGCGGCGGCAGCGGCGTCCCTGCGACACGCCGCCACGGCCTCGTCGACGTACACCGAGATGACGGCCGCCGCGGCAGCGTCCCGGTCGACCGCCGCGTCGTGCGCGGCGCGCGCGGCGGCAAATGCAGCAGCCCGGTCCACCGCGCATACGCAGGTGTCCTCGAAGGCGCCGGTCGTGGCCGTGACGTAGGCTGTGATATAGACCCCACCGGCAGCCGTCGTCCCCCAGGCGGCCGCCGCTGCCCACTGCCCCGCTCGCTGAAAAGCCTCGGCGCGCACATCAGCGGCAGTGCTCGTTCCTTGCGTGACGCCCACTGCCCCGCGTCCATCGCCGAGTTGGCGGCAGCTTGGGCCGCCGCGGTCGCGTTGAGCGCCAGCGCCTCGGCGGCCGCGCGAGCGCGCTCCGCCTCGGCTTCACGCCGTCGCCGCGCCTCGGCCTCAGCGGCCGCGCGCACCTCGGCCTCGCGCCGGCGCAGCGCCTTCGCCGCGCGAGCACGCACTTCCTCAGCCTCGCGCCGCCTCCGTAGTGTCTCGGCCTCCGCTGCCGCGCGAGCATGCGCTACCTCGGCCTCGCGCCACCGCCGCAGCGCCTCGACCTCTGCGGCCGCGCGCACCTCAGCTTCACGCCGTCGCCGGTCAGCCTCCGCGGCGCACGGGAACGGCACCGGAGGCGCGGCGGCGGCCCCGCCCCACGCCGGCCGCGGGGCGTCGACCCGCCTCCCGCTCGCGAGATCCACGACGTCGGCGACGCCGAACGGCTTGCGACACGTCGGACAACTCGCCCCCGCTTGCGCCTTCGCCGCGCTCTGCCGCCGCCAGTCCGCGACGCAGGTACGACAGAACGCGTGGCCGCAGCCCGCGAGCCTGCAGTCCCGCTCGCGGTCCCAGCAGAGCTCGCACAGGGCATCGTCGTCGTCGCTTGGGTCCGCGGGCGGCGGCGGCGGCGGCGGTGCGGCGGGCGCGACCGCCGCCGCGGCGTTGCGCTCCCGGATCGCCCGCACCAGGCGCGCGCGCGGCCCCATGGGCAGCCCGAGCTCCGCGAAGTCCTCACTTGTCAGCGTCCCGAGGCAGGCGTCGTCGACGTCGTTCTCTCTGAAGACGGAGAGGTGGCGCCCCAGGCCGCACTGCTCGATGAGATAGATCACTTCCGCGGCGCGCTCCGCATAGGGTGCGTCCATGCTGCCCCCGGCAGTCCCAGGCTGACCAATGCTGCCCATGCCGCACGTCGACACCACGGCACCGCAGGGCAGTTGAATTGTGTTCGAATTTATCTGGTTTTGAAAAACCCGTGGGAAAGCGCTATACCCTATGAGTAATTTCTAAAGAACAACACACATTTACTAGGCTTGCGCCGCCACAACGCGTAAGGAAGCCGACCACGCGGACCAGCCCGCCGCGTAGCGCGCCCGCGCCCGGAGGTCGTACGTCTCGCCGGGCGTTATTACGTGGACAACGGTCTTGAACGTGGCGCGGCCGCTCTTCTTCCGCGTGACGTGCCACGTGGCATCCGCGTCCCCGACGTCGCGGCACCCGACCTCGTAGGCGCCCACGCATGCAGCCGGGGGCGGAAACGCGGCCCCGGGCTCGTTCTCCTCGTACCCTTTGAAGATGGTTTTCCCGCCGCGCCCGCCCGCCCGGAACAATTTCCCGACATCAACAACACACGACTTCGTGATGCGTATCACCAGCTTCCGCGCCGCCTTGGCCACCACGCGCATCGTCGGTGGGCACAAACCGCAGGGCGTTTTGAGTTGCCGCGGCGGCGACCAGCGCGACCAGCCCGCAGTATTAGAGCAGCGGCTCCGTATATCATACGTGCGCGCGGGCACGAGAAAGACCGTGGCGGCGCCGGCCCCGTCGTCGGCGAGCGCGCACGCGTGGCGCACCGTCGAAACGTCGGACGCGACCTCGACCTCCCACGCGTCCACGGGTGCACCGTTTGCGTCCTTCGTTTGCGGTAACACGAGCGAACACCAGCCGAGGTACCCGCCCTCGTCGGAACATGCGCCTAGCCGCCGGCCGACGTCCCCACAGAGCGGATCCTGCCGGTGCGGCTCGCCGTAGGAGTCGTCGTCGGAGTCGGAGTCGAAGCTCCGTTTCTCCTTCTTCTTGGACGGGCTGCCCCGCCTCTCCATCGCGGCCCGCCCCAATGGGTCGTCCGACGGACGTCCGCGGTCGCTGCCCCGGCGCATGGACGTGAGGTTCCGGCGCTGGTGGTTCGCGCCGGGGCCCTTCGCCAGCGCCATGAGGACCTCGTCGGCGTTTTTCGGGCAGTGCGGAAGGGGCGGCGCCTCGGGCCGCACAGGGTCCGTGGCCACACAGCCAACAGCAGCGCGCGACCACGGCGCGGGCTCGCCGAGCAAGGGGCAGCTCCG
>Ga0114994_10002483_pt1 | contig 13464 bp, 13 predicted proteins | sample ArcticOcean_MG_C_9_FD_87043 | JGI IMG/M metagenome (GOLD analysis project Ga0114994, IMG submission 87043) | Marine microbial communities from western Arctic Ocean - ArcticOcean_MG_CB2_152 | ecosystem: Environmental > Aquatic > Marine > Oceanic | place: Arctic Ocean: Canada Basin | collected... | reverse complement strand
TAATATTATTTTTTTTCCTTCAACTTCTATTTCTTGTCTTGATACTTTAAACATTTATTTCCTTAAATTTAATTTTGTTAATACATTTTTGTATGAATCTATTTTATTTTTCTTTAAATAATCCAACAATTTTTTTCTTCTATTTACTGCTCTTAGAAGTCCAACAGAAGAATGTTTGTCCTTTTTAAATTGCTTAATATGCTGCGAAAGTGTTTCGATTTTTTCAGTAAGCAATGCTACCTGAACCTCTGAAGATCCTGTGTCTTTATCGTGTATCGCTAATTCTTGTGCTTTTTTTATCATACTTTATTTTTTCCTATTTATTTGTTTGTTTTATTAAATTTTCAATTTTTTCTGCATATTCAAAAGAATTATCTTTAGCAAAAATAATTTTTGGTAAAAATTTTATTATAATTTTTTTAGATAAAGCTTTTCTAATTAAAAATGAATATTCTTTAAGTTTTTTAATTACATTCTCAGCATCTTTTCCCCCAAGAGGCAATACATATGCTTTTGCAATTTTAAGATCTTGACTCATTTTTACTTCTGTTACCGTTATGCTGTTTGTTTCTAAATTCGGCACCTTAGCTTCATTTCGTACAAAAATCATGCCTAAAGATTGTTTAATCATTTCCCCTACGCGTAGCTGTCTTTGTGAGACTGGTTTGCCTATTCGGTCAGCCATTATATGATTCTTTCTGTTGATGTTGAATTATAAGCCTCAATAATATCATTTTTTTGGAAATCAATGAAATCTTTTAGTGTTATTCCGCATTCTTGACCGTTATTTACCTGCTTTGCTTCATTTTTTTCTCTAAAAATTGTTTTTATTTTACCTGTATATACAATTGCTCCATCGCGTATTAACCTTGCCTCAGAACCACTTGTAATTGCTCCTTCAACCACTTTTGATCCAGCAACTTTTCCAATATTAGAAACTTTAAATATTTCCAAAATTTCTGCAGATCCTGTTACTGTCTCCTTAATTTCTGGCATTAATAAACCAGACATTCTATTTTTGACAAAATCTAAAACTTCATAAATAATATTATAAGATAGAATATTAATTTTTTCTTGTTCAGCTAATTTTTTTGCCTCTTTTGTTGGTTTAACATTAAATGCAATTAAAACAGCATTAGATGCTTTGGCTAAGCTAACGTCTGTTTCAGTAATCATTCCTATATCTGATAAAATAATATTAGGTTTAACTTCATCGTGTTTAATTTGGTTGATTGCACTTTTAATAGCTTCAGATGATCCATGAACATCAGATTTTACTATAATATTTAACTCTTCAGTGACTTTATCCTTAAAAGCAGACTCTTGAGTTACAAATGTTAATGGGTTTTTTTCATCTTTGTTTTCTTGTGCTCTTGCTTCAGCTAAAGATTTTACTTCTTTTTCAGTGTCTAAAACTAAAAAATCATCTCCAGCTTTAGCTGCACCATTAATACCAAGTATTTCAACCGGTGATGCTGGTAATGCTTCATTAATATTTTTTCCAAGGTCATTAATTATGGCTCTTGTTTTCCCCCATCGCAAACCACTAACAAAGTGATCTCCTTTTTTTAATGTACCTGAGGTAATAATAACTGTTGCAACTGGACCTCTTCCTGTATCAATTTTTGATTCTAATACTATTCCTGTTGCTTTTGATTCGTAGTCAGTTTTTAAATCTAGGATTTCAGCTTGTAAAACTATTGACTCAACAAGTTTATCTAAATTTTTTTTTGTTTTTGTAGAAATTTCAACCATTAAAGTAGTCCCTGATAGTTCTTCAGCAATCAGTTCATGCTCTAATAATTGATTTTTAATTTTTTGTGGATCTGCATCTGGTAAATCACACTTATTAATTGCTACTACTATTGGAACTTTTGCTGCTTTAGCATGCTTTATAGATTCTATTGTTTGTGGCTTTACTCCATCATCGGCAGCAACCACTAAAACAACTACATCAGTTAATTTTGATCCTCTTGCTCTCATTTCTGTAAATGCAGCGTGACCCGGAGTATCAATAAAAGTAATTTTTTTTGAATTATGTTCAATTTGATAGGCCCCAATATGTTGTGTAATCCCTCCGAATTCTCTCGATACAACATTTGCACTTCTTAAAACATCTAATACTGATGTTTTTCCATGATCAACATGCCCCATAACTGTTATTATAGGAGGTCTATTTTTTAAACTTTCTGATCTAGATTCTTTTATTTTCTGGATAATTTCTTCTGCTTTTGTCTCTCTTATTGGATTGTGACCTAACTCTTTTACCAAATATTCTGCAGTGTCTGCCGCTAGAGTTTGGTTGATTGTAACAGTAACCCCCATGCCAAGTAAATATTTTATTACACTGCTCGATTGTATGGCCATTCTATTTGCTAATTCTCTAACTGTAATGGCCTCAGGAATATTCACATCTCTCTTTATTGGTTTTAAATTTTCTTGAATCTCTTCTTTTGTTAAGCCTCTATTTTCTTTAAGTTTTGCTCTTTTAAGTGACGCTAGGCTTCTTGCTCTTGTTTCAATTTCATCACTCAGCGCTCTTGATACTGTAAGTTTTAATTCTCTTTTTTTAAAACCTGATTTCCCTTTTTGATCTTTTGATAAATTTTCTCCCTTAACTCTTCTTGTGGCTCTCTGCTCTGCTAGTTTACGTTTTTCATAATCATTAGTGATTGGAGAAGATGGTTTTGATTTAATGGGTTCTCGTGAAGTAGCAACTCCACCTGGGCTTTTTAATCCACTATTTTGGCGAACGGGTCTAGCTGTTGAGAATCTGTTAAAAGATCCCTTGTTAGAAAATCTACTTGTTTTTTTTTCAATAATAACTGAATTTTTACTTTGGGTTTTAGCTAACTCTATATTTTTAATAGATTTCTTTGCAATTCCTGAAAGTGTCAATTTTATTTTTTTTTCTACCATATCTCATCACTCAATCTTTATAAACTATACTTCTTGCACTCATTATCAGTTCATCTGCTTCATTTTTTGATAAAGCAAAATCTTCTAAATATCCTTTAATTCTAACTCTTTCACCTTTAATAACATCGTAGCCTCCTGTTAACTCATCAGAAGCTAAATCAGCAAAATCTACTAACTTTAAAATTTTTTGCTCTCCAAGAGTAGCTAACATTCCAGGAGTCAAACCTTTGTGATTTATAAGTTCATTGTCTAGCCCTAAATCTTTGATTCTTTTTGTAATTTCTTCCTTGTCTTTTTGATAAAATTCTTTTGCTCTTTCAATTAAAGCTTTAGCTGTTTCTTCTTCAATACCTTCTATTTTTGTCAAGGCTTCTATTTGACTATCTTTAATATCATCTATTGATGAAAAACCTTCGGCAACAAGTAATTGTCCAAGAGTTTCATCTAGTTCCAAATTTTTTACAAAATTTTCTGTCTTTTCTTTAAACTCTATTTGTCTTCTGTCTGAATCTTCTTGGTCAGTCATTATGTTAATTTCATAATTCATTAATTTGCTTGCTAATCTAACATTTTGTCCTCTTCTACCAATGGCTTTGCTTAAATTTTCCTCTGTTAAAATAACATCTAATTTTTTTGCAACACTATCTACATTGACTCTTTGTACATCTGCAGGAGACAATGCGTTTGAAACTATAATGGCTGGATCTTCAGACCAATTAACTATATCTATCTTTTCTCCTTGTAATTCGTTTACTACTGCTTGAACTCTTGATCCTCTCATACCAACACAAGCTCCAACTGGATCTAAAGAGGTATCGACTGCTTTAACACAAATTTTTGCTCTACTTCCAGGATCTCTTGCTGACGATTTAATTTCAATTAACCCATCATATATTTCTGGAACTTCTTGTATAAATAACTTTTCCATAAACTTTGGATGAGCTCTTGAAAGAAATATTTGTTGTCCCCTAGTTTCTCTTCTTACATCATAACAGTATGCTTTTATTCTATCTCCTGCTTTTATGTTTTCTCTAGGTATCATTTCATTTTTTTGAATTATTGCTTCAGCTCTTCCTAAATCTATAATAATATTTCCAAATTCTAATCTTTTTACTATTCCACTTAAAATTGAGTTTTTTTTATCAATATAATCATTATATTGTCTTTCTCTTTCAGCCTCTCTAACGTTTAAACTAATTACCTGTTTCGCTGTTTGAGCTGCAATTCTACCAAAATCAAAAGATGGTAAAACCTGTAAGACTTCATCACCAATTTTTTTTTCTTTATTTTCTTCATTTAAATTTTTTGCTTCCTGAAGACCTATTTCAAGATTAATATTTTCTGGTTTATCAACTATTATTAGTTTTCTAAAAATTCCAATATCTCCATTATCTCTATCAATTAAAACTTTAATTTCGTTTTCTTGGCCAAATTTAGACTTTGCAGCTTTTGCAATTCCTGTTTCCATTGATTCCAAAATTAATTCTTTATCTATAGATTTTTCTAAAGCCACAGCCTCAGCAATTCTAAGCAATTCTAATTTATCAGCTCTTTTATTTAACATAAGTTTATCACTTCCAAAAAAAATGGGCCTAAGCCCTTTTTGAAATTTCAATAATGTAAGGGCAATATATAAAGATTTTATTTTAATTCAATAGCAACTATTTAGAAAAAGCATCTTTTTTATCTGTTTTTTCCCAAGAAAATGAGCCATTATTTTCAGGAGCTCTCCCAAAATGGCCATAAGCTGCTGTTTTTTCATAAATTGGTTTATTTAATTCTAGCATTTCTCTAATTCCCCTTGGACTTAAATCAAAATTTTCTGATATTTTATCTAAAACAAATTTATTTTTATCTAAATCTTTATCATATAAATCTACATATATTGATAAAGGTTTTGATACTCCAATTGCATAAGCTAATTGTATTAAACACTTTTCAGCAATTTTCGAAGCAACTACATTTTTTGCAATATATCTTGCTGCATAAGCTGCTGATCTGTCAACTTTTGTAGGATCTTTACCTGAAAACGCTCCTCCACCATGTGGTGCAGCTCCTCCATAGGTATCTACGATAATTTTTCTTCCTGTGAGTCCACAATCTCCATCTGGTCCTCCAATAACAAAATTTCCTGTTGGATTTACATAAAATTCATCTTCATTAAAATCTTGAAAAAATTTTTTAGGTATTGCTTGTAGCATGTATGGTCTCAATATTTCTTTCACTTTTGCCTGGTCTACATCAGCAGAATGTTGAGATGATATTACTACTGACTTAACTTTCATAGGTTTTCCACCTAAATATTCAAAAGTTACTTGGCTTTTTGAATCTGGTTCTATGTTTTTTAATTTTCCCAATTTTCTGTCTGTAGCCATTAGTCTTAAAATTTTGTGTGAATATTGAATAGGTGCGGGCATCAATTCCTCTGTTTCATTGCATGCATAACCAAACATTATTCCTTGGTCTCCAGCTCCTTCATCCTTATTTCCAGACGAATCTACTCCCATTGCAATATCTGAAGACTGAGAATGTAAATGACTTTCAATCTTGGTAGCTTCCTTCCAAGTAAATCCCTCTTGATCATACCCAATATCCTTAATGCAATTTCTAACTTTTTGAATTAGGTCTTCTTTTTTTATTTCAGGCCCTCTTACTTCTCCCGCTAAAATAACTTTATTAGTTGTGGTAAGAGTTTCACAAGCAACTCTTGGAAATGTATCTCCTGAATGATAACTATCCACAACCATATCAGAAATACGATCTGAGACTTTGTCTGGATGACCCTCTGAAACAGACTCACTAGTGAATAGAAAATTTTTTAAATTACTCATTTTCAATTCTATTAAATGAAAAAATTAAAAAAATATATAATAAAATTAAGATTATAAAGATTATATTTCCATATTGTGCAAATGTTGTAGCTTTTACTACCTTGCTTTCAGTAAAATCAATAAAACCAGTGTCTCCAAATTTAACTTTTTTTTCTACTTTTCCTATTGGATTTATTATAGCTGAAATTCCATTATTTGCAGATCTGACTATATACTTTCCGCTTTCAATAGATCTAAAAATACTATGGGCAAAGTGCTGTTTTGGACCAATTGATTTACCAAACCAACCATCTTCTGAAATATTAATAATATAATCAAATTTTTGATTTTCATATAATTTGCCAGAATAAATTATTTCATAACAAATCAATGGTAACAAACTTAAGTTAAATTTATTATTTTTTATATTTAGAGGTTTTCTATCTGGTCCACGAGAAAATGATTGATGATCATTTGTAATTGTTTTAAGACCTATAAATCCTAAAAAATTTTCAAAGGGCAAAAACTCACCAAATGGAACTAGGTTCATCTTACTGTACGATTCAATTAAATTTAATTCATTATCAAACACTGCTAGTGAATTAAAATATAAATTTTTATTATTCTTATTCTTTAAATCATTCACACCCATAATTATTAAATGATCTTTACTAAAATTATTTAAAAATAAATTTTTATAAATTTTCATGTCTTCTAAATAACTGTCTGGAATTATTCCTTCAGGCCATAAAAAAATTGTAGGTTGATTATCTTTTGGATCACTTAAAGTTATTAGTTCATTGATAATTTTTAATTCATCTTGATTCGAATAAAATCTATCCAAACTAATATTTGGTGAAATTGCTCTTATTATATAATCATGCTTAGTTTCTTTAATTAGATTAAATTGATTATTTTTTATTTTTCCAAAAGTTAAAAAACTAACTGAAATAATAATAAACAAAAAACATAATAAAATTTCCTTTTTAGATTTCCTTAGTATAAATACAGCAGGACACGTAAATAAAGAAATACAAATTAAATTAAATGAATATGTTCCAATAATTGATAATATTTGAATAAAATTCATATTTTTTGAAAAACTAAATGCAATTAAATTCCATGGAAATCCAGTAAAAATAAATCCTCTTATTATTTCAATAGTTCCAAATAAAATTGAAAATATTAGAAATGAAACGACTACGTTCTTTGAATAAAAAATTGAAAATAAATAAGTAACTAAACCATAAAATACTGCTAAAAAAGCTGGAACTAAAATTATAGCAAGTGGTATTAAAAATCTAAATGTTTGATCAAAGGTTAGTGAAACTGATATCCAATATAACCCACTTAAAAAATAACCAAACCCAAAAAACCAACCATATTGAAAACAGGATATATTTTTAAAAGATACATTTTTATTATTAAAAATAAAAATAAAAAATAAAGTAAATGTTACAAAATTAATTACGTAATAATTATACGGTGGAAGACTTAAGGCACTGATTGAACCTAAAAACACCAGATACACAAAATTTAAAAAATTTTTTTTAAACAAGATTTATAATTTTTGTATTAATAGTTTCATAAATTTTTTCTTCCTCTTTAATCATTTTTTTAAAATCTTTTAACTTAATATGGTCGTAACCTAAAAGATGAAGAAAACCATGAATAAAAATTTTTGCTACTTTTTTTTTAAATTCCAAATTAGTTAATTTTTTTGGTTTATTCATAAATTGATAGCTAATAACCATATCTCCTAAATAAGGATTTTTTTTTAAATTAATTTTTTTTTCTAATGGAAAAGACAAAATATCAGTTGCTTTATTTTTATTTCTAAATTTTTTATTTAGTTTTTTAATATTTGTATTATTTGACAACAAAACTGTTATAGCTACTTTTTTCTTTATAAACCTATATTTTTTTGGAAAAAACTTTGTAAGTGCATTAAAAAAAAATTCTATTTTTTTTATTTTTTTATTCCAGAGATTATTATCTACGATAGTATCAATACTAATCATTATCTTTATCTGAATAAGCCTTTACAATTTTGGAAACTAAAGGATGTCTTACTACATCAGAATGATCAAAATCAATAACAGAAATCTCATTTAAGTGACCCAATAATTTTTTTGCTCTACTTAATCCGGACAGATCTTTGTTTGGCAAATCAATTTGGGATGGATCTCCATTAATTACTATTTTTGAATTCTCACCAATACGAGTTAAAAACATTTTTATCTGTGTATCAGTTGAATTTTGTGCTTCATCTAAAATCGCAAAAGAATTTTTTAATGTTCTCCCCCTCATAAAAGCTAGAGGTGCAATCTCAATGTCACCAATTTCAATCATTCTTTGGATTTTCTCAAAATCAAAAAGATCATAAAGTGAGTCATATAAAGGTCTTAAATATGGATCAACTTTTTCCTTCATATCACCTGGTAAAAAACCTAATCGCTCCCCTGCTTCAACGGCTGGTCTAGACAATATAATTCTCTCTATTTTTTTATCTAATAGCATTGTAAGACCTACAGCCACTGCTAAGAATGTTTTACCTGTTCCTGCTGGACCAGCTGAAATAATAATGTCACTTTGTCTTAATGCTCTAACATAATCTTTTTGTTTTTCAGATCTTGGTATAACTGATTTTTTTGGAGTTTTGATAATATCAGAAATATTTTGATTTTTGTTTTTGATTTTTTCTTTAATCATAAATTGATTTACAGATGAAATTATATCTTTTTTCTCAATACTACCATTATTAATAAATTGATCAGCTAAAAATTGAATTGCATTTTTTATAATTTCATTTTTTTCTGGACTTGTTTTTATTAAAATAGAATTTCCCCTAGAATATAAATTTGTCTTAGTAATTTTTTCTAATTCTTTTAAATTTTCATTAAATTCACCAACAACACCCATCAATAAATCATTATCATGAAAAATTACATTTAATGAATTATTGTCAGAATAAACAAATTTTAAAGTAGAATTAATTTTTTTTGATTGTGTATTGCTCAATTTTTAAGCTACCTTTTGGTTATAATTTTCTTTTATTTTTCCAAATAAGCTTGTTTGACTACTACTGCTTATTTCTACTTTTACAATTTTTCCAATATTTTCTATATTACCATCAAATATAACAGGTGTCATATATTCAGTTCTGCCAAATAACATAACTTTATCTTTCATTTGATTCTCAACTAAAACATTCACAACTTTTTTTTCTAAGGATTTATTTCTATTAGTTTGGTATTCAAATAAAATTTTCTGAATAATTTCCAATCTTTCTTGAGATCTATTTTTATCAACTAAATCTAAATTAGCAGCTACAGTTCCTGGCCTAGGACTAAAAACAAATGAATATGAATTTATAAATTTTATATTTTGAATCAATTTTAGAGTGTCTTTAAAATCTTTATTTTCTTCCTGAGGATAACCAATTATAAAATCACTAGAAAATTCTATATTGGGATTTATATTTTTTAATTTTTTACAGATGTTTAAATATTCTTCAATAGTGTGCTTTCTATTCATTAATTGTAAAACCCTATTAGACCCACTCTGTACTGGTAAATGAACAAGAGGCATTAATTTTTTGCTTTTTTTATAAACATTTATTAAATCTTCAGTCATATCTTTTGGATGTGAAGTCGTATACCGAATTCTCAATAACTCTGAAAATTTTTCTAATTCCAATATTAAATCTGAGAGTCTAAATTCTTTATCTTTTTCCTTATAACTATATGCATTAACATTTTGTCCTAAAAGGATAATCTCTTTTGTACCGTTTTGAATTAATTCTTTTACCTCGCCTATAATTTGCTTAAATGGTCTAGAGTATTCTGGTCCTCGCGTATAAGGCACAACGCAAAAGTGACAAAACTTATCGCAGCCTTCTTGAATTGTTAAAAATGACGATATTTTACTATCTTTATTTTTGACCTGGCTCAGATAATCAAATTTTAAAATAGTATCAAATTCTGTTTCTTCTTTTTTTTTTTTATTCTCAGAATAATTTAAAATTGTATCATTAATTTTATGATAAGCTTGGGGGCCTATCACTATATCTATATAAGGTTCTCGTTTTAGCATCTCTTGGTTTTCTGCTTGTGCAACACAGCCAGCTACAATAACTATTGGTTTTTTTTTAAATCTAAAAATTTTTTTCACTCTTCCTATTTCATGGTAAACTTTTTCTTTTGCCTTATCTCGTATATGACATGTGTTTAATAGATAACAATTTGCATCTTCGTATTTATCTGTTTTTTGAAAACCAATTTTTTTAACAGAATCATAAATACGATTTGAGTCATATTCATTCATTTGACATCCAAATGTTTTAATAAATATTTTTTTTATCATTAAATTAGGATTTTTTCTTAACCCCATAAAGTTCTAATTTGTGATCTACTAAACGATAACCATATTTCTCTGCTACTTTCTTTTGCAATGTTTCAATCTCTTCATCTATAAATTCTATTATCTCTCCAGATTTAATATCTATTAGATGATCATGATGACCTTCATTAAGTTCTTCATACCTTGCTTTACCCCCTTTAAATTCATGTTTTGTTAATATTCCAAACTCCTCAAATAATTTTACAGTTCTATATACTGTTGCAATACTAATTTTTGGATCAAATTTTGATACTCTATTATAAAGTTCATCTACGTCCGGATGGTCCTTAGATTCGGTCATTACTTTTGCAATAATTTTTCTTTGATCTGTTAATTTAACTCCTTTTGATAAACATTTTTGTTCTATAGTTTTTGTCATAATTTATTTTAACTCAAATAAAGTGGTTTAATCAAATTTTTTCTAATTTTAAATTTATCACACAAATAAGGCACATCTTCATATTTAATTATATTAGATTTATTAAAATCTAAAAAACTAAAGCAATAATAATCAATTTTATTTGTTAAAAATAAACCTTTTACAATAGAAAGAGAATTTCTTATACCCGCATAACTTCCTGGTCCTCTATTAACATAAATACCATCAATTTTATCAATCATTATTTTTTTTTTTAAAAGATCATCAATTAAGATAACTATTTTTTCAAAATTACTTTTGCTATTTTCATGTGTGCTTGTATAAATATTTTTATTAACTATGAGAGTTAAAAAAATTTTATTACCAGTTGCATCTATAATTAAATTATTCATATTATTAATATTAATTAATACTAATTCTAGAGCAGAAGAAAATAATAGTAAATATTATTCTAGTGACATGGGAACTCTAGTGCTTATGTACCATAGATTCAATGAACATAAATATCCCTCAACTAATATACAAATGGATATATTTAAGAACCAAATTAAAATTATAAAAAAATCAAATTATAAATTTTATCATCCTAAAAATTTTGAAAGTAAATTCAAAAATCCAAAAAATGAAAAGAAAATTTTAATAACCGTTGATGATGCATTTAGTTCATTTTATGAAAATGCATGGCCTTTTCTAAAAAAAAATAAAATACCTTTCATTCTATTTGTATCAACCGAAGCAGTTGGAAAACCTGGTTATATGAATTGGAATCAAATAATTGAAATAGAAAAAGAAGAATTTGTATATATTGGTAATCATTCACATTCTCATGGTTATTTAATTGAATTGGATGAAAAAAAATTTTTAAATGATATTGATAAATCTGTAAAAACTTTTAAAAAAAAACTTGGTTACAATCCTATTTACTTTTCATATCCATTTGGAGAATATAATAACTATATAAAAAAACATATATCAAAAAACTTTATGTTTGCCTTTGGACAGCATTCAGGAGTAATTGACGTTAATAAAAATTTGTTTGAGTTACCACGTTTTCCAATTAATGAAGAATATGGTGATTTAAAAAGATTTAAATTTTTAATTAGCCTAAACCCACTTCAATTTAAAAAATTAACACCTGAAGAAAAATATATAACTAGTAAAAATAATCCACCAGATCTATCTGTAGAATTTTTTAAAGAACAAAAAAATCTTAATAATATAAACTGTTTTTCAAATGAAGGTAATGGATGGAAACAATCTGATATAATTTTTAAAAAAAATTCCTTAAAAATAAAATTTAAAGATAAATTTTTACTCCGCAGGGGAAGAGTTAATTGCTCTTTAAATGACAATGGTATTTGGCGCTGGTTTGGTATTCAGTTTTCCGTAAAAACAAACTAAATAAGGCTCTTTAACTCAATACTTGAAGGTTGTAATTTAACATCATCAAAATCAGTCAAATTATTTTGTTTAATAATTTTTTTCAAGATGACAATATATTGAATCCCTGTTTCAGCATAGTTTTTTAAATAATTTGCTAGAATTAAACTATTAAGTTCACTTTTATTATCTCTTAAAACTGCTCTTGCCTTTCTAAATTGTTTATAGCCTGAATGTGTATTTAAATTCCTTTGATAGGCTCTAATCGAAGCTTTCAAAATATTAAACTTCATTACCTTATGAGTTGTATTATTATCAGCTGCTGCTGGTTTCATGCCTTCTTCTGACCAAGTCCATTGTCCAAATAAAGCATTTCCCTCTAGTGCAAATCGTGAAGTCCCCCATCCTGTTTCTTTTGCAGCTTGAGCTATTGCCAAAGATGTTGGTATCTCATCCATTCTTATTTTTAATGTAGACAGATCTTTATTAAAAACTCCGTATTGCTTAAATTTTTCATTAAGCCATTTTTTTTCTAGTTCTGAGTTATTATTTTTATTTAAAATACTAAAAAGTTTTTTTCTATCTGATTTAATTCTATTATTTTCATCAAGAATTAAAGGTAAAATTATTTGAATAAATAAATTTTTTCTTTTTTTACTACTCTCTATTTTATTCATTTCTATCGGAAGAAGAGAGAGTGAAATAGGTTTTACTAATTTGGTTTTTCTTACATTTTCTAAGTTATAATTTGTATCTTTAAACAATTGTTCAATTACTGGTGCACTTAACCTTATAATGTCATTAGGTAATTCATCAAGTTTATCAATATCTTCAAATAAATTTTTTAAATCAACCTCATCATCTGCTTTTAATAGTTTTTCTAATCTCTCTCCATTCAAAACTTTTTTAAAATTAGTTTTGGAATTATTTTGAATTTCTTTTGAAGCAAAAATTATATTTTGTTTAAGTTCAAAGATAATTGGGAGAATAAAAAAAAATAAAATAATTCCAAAACTACATAAAAAAGTTAAATAAAAAGACTTTAAATTATTCCTAGTAAAATTTTTTTTATTTTTTTCAGTTATCATTAAGCCTTTAATTAATAAAAATTTTTTTACTTGGTTTAATGTTAATTGATTTTTTTTCATTGTCTTAAATTGCTAAAACTTCTTTAACCTCAGGAATATAGTGACATAACAAATTCTGAACTCCTTGCTTTAATGTCAATGTTGAGCTTGGACAGCCAGAACAGCTTCCTTGTAACTGTACTTTAACCACTCCATTTTTAAATTCTTTAAACTTTATATCTCCACCATCCTTAGCAACAGCAGGTCTTATTTTTGAGTCTAAAATACTTATAATTTTTTTTTCTATATCGGCATAATTTGATTTTTCTTCTTTATCCATTTCTTTATCAAAAACAAATTTTTTTCCGTTGGAGTAAAAATCATTTATTAATGAAATTACAATATGCTTAACATCTTCCCATTCTATTTTTTCCTCTTTGTTTACTGACAAAAAATCGGCTCCCAAAAAAATTCCAGTAACTCCATTAATTGAAAGAAGGTTTCTTAC
>Ga0114994_10002476_pt1 | contig 13473 bp, 12 predicted proteins | sample ArcticOcean_MG_C_9_FD_87043 | JGI IMG/M metagenome (GOLD analysis project Ga0114994, IMG submission 87043) | Marine microbial communities from western Arctic Ocean - ArcticOcean_MG_CB2_152 | ecosystem: Environmental > Aquatic > Marine > Oceanic | place: Arctic Ocean: Canada Basin | collected... | reverse complement strand
TTAGAATTTATTAAACAAATTTTTGTTTCTGTATTTCCAATGTCTCCTAGTAATATCATCCTATGTAATGTTAATTTTTTTTATTTTAAATTTTGAAAATCGAGGAATAAATTTTTCATAAATATTTTTTAATTTATAAATAATTTTATTTTTATCAATTTTATTATTTGTTATTTCAAAAAGATTTGTTGTTTTGTAATTGCTGATATTTGGGTTTTTAATTAAATTAATACCAATACCAACAACCATGTAGGTAATATTATTTTTGATTAAGGTTTCTTGAAGAATTCCGCAAATTTTTTTTTTATCAATTAATAAGTCGTTTGGAGGTTTTATAGATATTTTTTTTTTGCAATAAAATGATAGTAAATTTTTAATAAGTTTGCAGTTTATTTTTGTCATTTGTCTTAATGATAAATTAATTTTTTCTAAGCTAAAAAAAATACTCACAAATAAATTTCCATTGTAGGAAATCCATTTTTTTCCATGTTGTCCTCTACCTTTTTTTTGTTTATTCGTTATTACAATTCCAAACTTATTTTTTGTTTTTTTTATAAGTCTAAGTGCAATATCATTTGTACTATTTACATTTTTAAATTTAAACTTTTTAAGTTTCATCAAATAATATTAATTTTAGATATTATTTCTACTAATCTACTAGGTGAAATAAAATATAAAAGAATTAATAATGTAGAAAATGTTAGTGAAATTTTTAATCCTATGTTATTGTCTGTATCGTATTTTTCTTTTTCTGGATCAAAATAAATGATTTTTATTATTCTTAAATAATAAAAAGCTGCTATTACAGTTGATAATAATCCCACGATAGCTAAAAAATACATTGATTGTTCCACTGCAGCTTTAAAGACATAAAACTTGGCAAAAAAACCTGCTAAAGGAGGTATCCCAGCTAATGAAAATAATATAGCTAACAATGATAATGATAATATTGGGTGATTTTTAGATAATCCTGACAAATCTTCTACACTTTCGTAGTATTGGTTATTTCTTTTCAACATTAATAAACAGCTAAATAAACCTAAATTCATTAGAAGATATATAGAAATATAAAAAATTGAACTTTGAATTCCTTCGTTTGTTCCTGTTGATAAGCCAGCTAATGTATAGCCCATATGGCTAATGGAACTATAGGCTATTAATCTTTTTAAATTTGTTTGTCCTATTGCTGCTACAGAACCAAAAATCATAGAGGCAATAGATAAGAAAACTATTATCATTTGCCATTGATCAATTGTATTTATAAATGGTACATAAAGAAATCTTATAAACACAGTTAAGGCTGCAATTTTAGGCACTATAGCAAAAAACATGGTTACTGTAGTTGGTGAGCCTTCATATACATCTGGAGCCCACATATGAAATGGTACTGCAGAAATTTTAAACGCTAACCCAACTAATATAAAGACAATACCAAATGTTAAGCCGTACTGAGAAGAATTAATGGCATTAGAAATAATAATAAAGTTTGTTGAACCTGAAAAACCATAAATTAAAGAACAACCATACAGTAACACCCCTGAAGATAGGGCACTCAATACAAAATATTTCAAACCTGCTTCAGTAGATTTTAACTGGTCCCTGTTAAATGAAGCCAAAACGTACAAAGCGAGAGATTGTAATTCAAGTCCTATATAAAAAACTATAAGATCATTTGAACTTATCATAACCATCATTCCTAAAATTGAAGAGAGAATCAAAACTGGATACTCTATTTGAAATATTTTACATAATTTTAAGTATTTTGAAGATATTATTAATACAAAAATTCCACTTAGAATTGTAAGAATCTTCATAAACGATGAAAGGTAATCAATAATATAACTTTTATTAAAAAGACTCATTTCTGTTTCAATAGGGTGATTAAAAATCAATATTACAGTTCCTACTAAAGAGATTATTGATAAATTGTATACAAAATTAAAATTCTTTTTTTTAAAAATACCTAAAATTAATAGAAACATAATAGATAGGGAAATAAAGATTTCTGGATAAATCAGATTTGTGTTATCCATTATTTTTGATCTCCAATATATTCATATTTAGGTTATAATTATACATTTCAATTAAATCTTTTACTGATACTTCAATTGTATTTATTAATACCTCTGGATAAAATCCAAAAAACAATATTGGCAAAGACAAACTCCATAAAATAATTATTTCTGAATTATTTAAATCTGGTATTTTTAATAATTTTTGGTTAATTAATTTCCCAAAAAAAATTCTTCTATATAACCACAACATATATGCAGCTGCTAAAATAACACCAAGACTAGCAACAGTTACTACAAAAAAATTATCCTGAAAAGTACCCATTAAAATCAAAAATTCCCCTACAAAACCACTTGTGCCAGGTAAGCCTAATGCAGCTAAAGTGAAAATCATAAATAATACTGAATACTTTGGCATGACAGAAACTAATCCTCCATATGTGTTAATAAGTCTAGAATGCATTCTTTCATAAATTACTCCCACACATAAAAATAATGCTGCTGAAACTAATCCATGACTTATCATTTGGATTATACTTCCTTCAATACCTTGTTGAGTTACAGTAAAAATTCCTAATGTAATAAATCCCATATGTGCAACTGATGAATACGCAATTAATTTCTTCATATCTTCTTGCATCAAAGCAACCAAAGAGGTGTAGATAATGGCAATTAAACTTAAACCATATACCAAAGGTGTAAACAATTCAGATGCGATAGGAAACAATCCTAAAGAAAACCTAATAAATCCATAACCAGCCATTTTTAAGAGAATAGCTGCCAGCAAAACAGATCCTGCTGTTGGAGCCTCAACATGAGCATCAGGTAACCATGTATGAAAAGGCCACATGGGAGTTTTAACTGCGAAAGAACTAAAAAAAGCTAACCATAGTAAATTTTGATATTTAGTATCAATTCTTAATTCGTATAATTGAATGACATCAGTGGTTCCTGAAATCCAATAAATGGAAATAATTGCAATCAACATTAAAACAGAACCTAAAAGAGTATATAAAAAAAATTTAAATGCAGAATAAACTCTTCTTTCGCCCCCCCAAATACCAATTATTAAAAACATCGGTATTAAACCACCTTCAAAAAATAAATAAAAAATAACTAAATCAAGAGAGCAAAAAACTCCTATCATTAAGCCTTCCATAATTAATATGGCTATCAAAAAATCTTTTAATTTTTTTTTTATAGTGTTGTTTACAGAAATAATACATAATGGAGTTATAAAGGTTGTGAGTATAATAAATAAAATAGAAATACCATCAATACCAATTTTATAGTTAACAAAACCTTTTAACCACTCCTTGTCTTCAATAAATTGAAAATCAGAAGTAGAAGAATCAAATAGAAACCATAAATAAATTGCAATTATAAAATTAGCAAATGAAGTAAATAAAGCAACATACTTGCTAGTTTGATAATTTTTTAAAATTGAATCTTTTGAAAATAATAGAAATAAAGCTCCGATTATTGGCAAAAGTATAAGAGAGGATAAAATTGGAAAATTCATTAATACAAAATTAAAAATGTTAATAGTGCAGAAAAACCAAGCAACATCATAAATGCATACTGGTAAATAAATCCACTTTGAAATTTAGTTGCTTTTAAAGAAAGATTTTTGATTAAACCAGAAATACCATCTGGTCCAAATCTATCTATAAATTTAACATCAACAATCTTCCAAAAAAATAATCCAACTTTTTTAGAAGATTTAACAAATAAGACATCGTAAATTTCATCAAAATACCATTTATGAACTAAAAATTTATATAATGATTTATTTAAGTTAACAAAACCTATTAAAACTTCTTTGTTCTTAATAAATAGATAATATGAAATTGGTATTGATAGAATTGCCAATATTGGAGTTGTTAATAAAATCCATAAAGGTGGATGATCTGAACTTAGTGGGTTTAAAAATTTAATTGAATCTCCCCAGAAATTATTTTCATTTCCATGAGTCATAAAAAGATCTTTAAATAAAAACCCAGCAAATATTGCTCCAACCGAAAGTACAAACAAAGGTAAAAGCATGACGATTGGTGATTCATGCGCTTCATCAATTTTGATTTTACTATTATTATAGGTGCCATGAAATGCTTTAAAAATTAACCTCCATGAGTAAATGGAAGTTAATAAAGCTGTAAAAATACCAACACCAGTAGCATAATAACCTACTGTATTACCTCTTAAGTAGGCGAATTCTATTATTGCATCTTTTGAATAAAATCCTGATAAAAAAGGAAATCCAGTCAAAGCAAGAGTTCCTACAATCATTAAAATCCATGTATAGGGTATTTTTTTCCACACACCTCCCATTTTATTAATATCTTGTTCATTCTTAAACGAATGAATTACAGATCCAGAACCTAAAAATAATAACGCTTTAAAAAAAGCATGCGTAAATAAATGGAACATTGCAACATTATAAGCACCCACACCTATGGCAATAAACATGTAACCTAATTGACTGCATGTCGAATAAGCAATTATTTTTTTTATATCGGTTTGAACTAAAGCAACTGTTGCAGCAAAAAATGCTGTAGTCATACCAATAATAGTTATTATATTTAAAGTTAATGGTGAATATTCAAATATTGGTGAACATCTGACTACTAAAAAAACACCTGCTGTAACCATTGTTGCGGCATGAATTAACGCTGAAACTGGCGTGGGGCCTTCCATAGCATCAGGCAACCAAGTATGTAAAAAAATTTGAGCAGATTTTCCCATTGCACCAATAAATAAAAGTATACAAATCAAATCAATTGAACTTACATGTAAACCAAATAAATAAATTTTATCTTGAATAATTTTTGGAACTTGTTGAAAAACTTCAGAATAATTTAATGTTCCAAATAAATAAAAAATCAAAAAAATTCCTAATGCAAAAGCAAAATCACCTACTCTGTTTACTAAAAAAGCCTTAATTGCTGCGGCGTTTGCTGTTTCCTTTTTAAACCAAAATCCTATTAAAAAATAAGAACAAAGTCCAACACCTTCCCATCCAAAAAACAATTGAAGAAAATTATCTGAAGTAACCAAAGCTATCATCGAAAATGTAAATAATGACAAGTACGCCATAAATCTTGGTTTATGTGGATCATGTGACATATATCCGATAGAATAAATATGCACTAGTGAAGAAATCAAAGTTACAACTACCAACATCACAGATGACAATGTATCTATTTTTATAGACCAATTGACATTTAATGTTCCAGAATTAATCCATGATGTTAGTATAATGTTATTACTGTAATGATTAACAACAACATTATAAAATATAATTAAAGATAAAATTGCTGAAATTGAAACAAAAAAACTTGTAATTATTTCTGAATTTCTATCACCAATAAGTTTACCAAAAAAACCTGATATAATAGATGCTAACAATGGAAGAAATAACAATGCAATTTCCATATCAACCTTTTAAACTATCTATTTTTTCAACATCGATTGATGATGAATTACGGTAATAAGCAACTATTATGGCTAACCCTATAGCAGCTTCAGCTGCAGCAACTGTTAAAATAAAAAGAGCAAAAATTTGCCCTGTTAAATCATTTATAAATATTGAAAAGGACACTAAGTTTATATTTACTGACAAGAGAATTAACTCAATGCTCATTAATATAACAATAATATTTTTTCTATTTAAAAATATACCAACAACACCTATGCTGAAAATTATAGCACCAAGAGTTAAATAGTGACCCAAGCCTATTTCAATCATCAATTTTTACTCCTTCATTACTTTTAACATCTACTAGCTCAATACTTTCTGTGCTTTCTCTTGAAATTTGATTAAAATAACTTTGTTTCTTTAATCCAGATCTATTCCTAAATGTAAGAACTATAGCTCCTACCATTGCAACCAGTAAAATCATTCCACTTAATTGAAATACGTGAATATAATCAGTGTATAAAACACTTCCTATTGCATGTGTATTACTTATATTTTGATTCATGGTCGCTGATAAAGAGGGTAATAAATCAGGTTTATGCTTCCAGGTACCTACAACAATAATTAATTCAAAAAATATTATTACTCCAATAATTAAACTAATAGGAATATGCTTAGAACTCCCTGAAGAACTAAACCATTGATTTTTCTGTTGAGCAACATTCAACATCATAACAACAAAAAGAAATAAAACTGCTACAGCACCAACATAAACAATCAACATCATCATTCCTAAAAATTCAGCTCCAATTATTATGAATAAAAAAGAAACACTAATAAAACATAAGATTAAAAAAAATACTGAATGAACTGTGTTTTTAGAAACTGTTACCATTATTGCAGCCACAGTAGCAATTAATGAAAAGATATAGAAAAATACCGAGTGTGCAATCATAATTATTATCTATATGGATCGTTTGCTTTTATGTTGGCTGCTAAAACATTTTCCCATCTATCACCATTATCTAGAAGTTTTTCTTTGTTATAATAAAGTTCTTCTCTAGTTTCTGTTGAAAATTCAAAATTAGGTCCTTGAACTATTGCATCAACAGGGCAAGATTCTTCACACAAACCACAGTATATACATTTCATCATATCAATGTCATATCTAGTTGTTTTTCTACTTCCGTCTTTTCTTTGCGACGACTCTATTGTAATTGCTTGAGCAGGACATACAGCTTCACACAATTTACATGCAATGCATCTTTCTTCTCCATTAGGATATCTTCTAAGAGCGTGTTCGCCTCTAAATCTTGCACTGATTTTTCCTTTTTCAAATGGATAATTAATGGTTTTTTTTGGTTTGAATATTTCTCTTAGTGCAATTATAAACCCTCTTAAGAAGTCTAATAAAAAAATTGTTTTAAATATTCTTGAAATTTTCATAATTAATTAACTGGTAGTAAATCAAAGTAAAATAAGTAACTTGCTGTTAAAACAACCCACGTCAACGATAGGGGTAAAAATATTTTCCAACCTAATCTCATTAATTGATCATATCTATATCTTGGAACAATAGCTTTTACTAAGGCAAAAAGAATAAATAAAAATAATATTTTAAAAATTAGCCAAATTGCACTTGGTATTAAAGTAAAAGGGTAAATATTTATTGGAGACAACCACCCACCCAAAAATAAAATAGAACCCATTGCACACATTAATAAAATATTCGCATACTCTCCAAGCCAAAACATTGCGTACATCATCCCCGAGTATTCAGTTTGATAGCCTGCAACTAATTCTGCTTCTGCTTCAGGTAAATCAAATGGTGGTCTGTTAGTTTCTGCTAAGGCAGAAATAAAAAAAATTACAAACATTGGAAATAATGGTACTACAAACCAAATATTTTTTTGTGCAGTTACAATATCTATTAGATTCAATGAACCAACACATAGCAATACATTAACAATAATAATGCCAATAGATACTTCGTATGAGATCATTTGAGCTGCAGATCTAATTGCACCAAGAAATGGATATTTCGAATTTGAAGCCCAACCACCCATTATAATTCCATAAACTCCCAATGATGAAACAGCAAATAAATAAAGTATACCAACATTAATATTAGCTACAACTTGGTTTTCGCCAAAAGGTATAACCGCCCATGAAATTAATGCCAATGTCATAGTAATAATTGGTGCTAAAACAAAAATCACTTTATTAGAGCTTGCTGGAATTATTATTTCTTTAAACATATATTTAAGAGCATCCGCTAAAGATTGAAGCAAACCAAACGGACCAACAACATTTGGTCCACGTCTTTTTTGAACAAATGCCCAAAGTCTTCTGTCTAACCAAACTATCATTGCTACTGAAACTAATACTGGTATCAACAAAAATAAAATTTTATACGTTTCTAAAAAAATTATATTAATATATTCTGCCATATTAATCTTTCATGCCTGCAAATTTAATATTTAGTTTTTCATTTCTACACTCAAACATTGTCTTTGATGCTCTAGCTATAGAATTAGAATAGTAATAGTCTATATTTTTAATTTTAATTTTTTCACTAATAAAAATTGAATCATTATTCTCAGAATGATTTTTTGTTGAATTATTTTTAATAAATAAATTTATATAATTAAGTAAGCTGCTTTCTAGTTCATCTTTGTCATTAAATAATTTTTTTTTATCTATAATTTCTGCTAACTCATTTATTATTTGCCAATCTTCCTTAGCTTCACCTGGAGGATAAGAAGCTTTATATGCTTTCTGTAATTTACCTTCTAAATTAGTATAATAACCATTTTGTTCTGTATAAGCAGCTCCTGGTAAAATAATATCTGCAATTTCAGCACCTGAGTCACCATGACTACCTTGGTAAATTATAAACTCGTTTTGTTTTTTAAATTGTAGACTATCTTGACCTAACAAAAAAACTATCTCATATTTATGGTTTTCTAAATTAGTTAATATTTCATTTGATCCATCTTTAGTTTGATAGATACCTAGGTCTAGGCTTCCAACGGTTGAAGCATTCTCAGAAATTATATTTAATGCATTCCAATTGTCATTAATTTTACCATTTTTATTTAAAAAATATTTTATTGACTCAAAAACATACTTTCCTGATGGGGATAAAAAAATTGATTGGCCTAAAATTATTAGAGGTTTTTTTGCTTTTTTAATCATTTGGGACACATCGTGTTTGTCTTCAATAATATCTTTTATATCTTCTGTATTTCCATTTAAAAAATCATAGGGATAAGTTAAATCACCAACATTATTTAATGAAATTATTTTTGTTTTATTTTGCAAATATGATTTTCTAATACGTGCATTTAAAATTGTAGCTTCAAATCTTGGGTTGGACCCAATCAAAAAAATAAAATCACTTTCTTCAATTCCATTTATTTTTGAATTAAAAATATAATTTTCTCTTTTTTCAGGATTTAAATAAGAGTGGTTGCTTCTAAACTCTAAATTTTTAGAGTTTAGTGATTTATTAAAAAAATCTTTAAATATATAAAGTGTTTCCATGTTTGCTAAATCGCCAACAACTCCACATATTTTTTGACCTGTTGTGTTTTTAATTTTTACTTTAATTATATTATAAACTTCCTTCCAAGTAGCTTTATCAAATTTTCCATTGTATTTAATAAAAGGTGTGTCTAGTCTTTGGTTTAATAATCCATCACACGCATATCTAGTTTTATCGGATATCCATTCTTCGTTAATTTCTTCATTAACTCTTGGTAAAATTCTTTTTACCTCCCAACCGTATGTATCAACTCTAACGTTTGATCCCACAGCATCCATTACATCTATTGTTTCAGTTTTTTTTAATTCCCATGGTCTCGATTCAAATACATATGGTTTTGAAGTTAAAGCTCCTACAGGACATAAATCTACAACATTAGCAGATAACTCTGACTGCATTGATTCTTCAAGATAAGTTGTTATTTGCATGTCCTCACCTCTACCAATAGCACCTAGTTCTGGTACACCAGCAATTTCAGTGGCAAATCTAATACATCTAGTACAATGGATACATCTAGTCATTTGGGTTTTAATTAGTGGACCCATATTTTTTTCAGGTACTAATCTTTTATTTTCTTTATATCTAGATTTATCAAAACCATAAAACATTGATTGATCTTGTAAATCACATTCACCACCTTGATCACAAACTGGACAATCTAAAGGGTGATTTGCTAATAAAAATTCCATAACACCTTTTCTTGCTTTTTCTACAAAAGGTGTATTGGTTTTAATGTTCATGCCGTCAGCAGCAGGCATAGCACATGATGCTATTGGTTTAGGTGATTTTTCCATTTCAACCAAACACATTCTACAATTACCAGCTATTGAAAGTTTTTCATGGTAACAAAAACGTGGTATTTCAACTCCTGCTTTTTCACAAGCTTGAAGAACTGTAAGACCTTCTTCTACTTCTATTTCATTGTCATTTATTTTTAGTTTAAGCATCTTTTTTATTTAGTAAGTGTTGATCTATCAAATAAGGAATTTTTTTTTCTTTCATTATAAGTGGGCTAAAATTATTTCTTTTTTCTACTTCTTTTTTAAAGTGTCTTAATAAACCTTGTACTGGCCATGATGAACCTTCACCAAAAGCACAAATAGTGTGGCCTTCAATTTGCTTGGTGACATCCATCAACATATCAACCTCATCTTTTGACGCTTCCCCTTTTGTCATTCTCTCAAGCATTCTCCACATCCAGCCTGACCCTTCTCTACATGGAGTGCATTGACCACAGCTTTCATGTTTATAAAATCGTGCAATTCTGGCCATACATTTTATAATATCTTGATCTTTATTTATAACAATTATTCCAGCAGTACCCAATCCACTTTTTTCTGCTACTAAAGAATCAAAATCCATCTTAATAGTATCACAAATTTTTTTTGGTAATAAAGGCATAGAAGATCCACCAGGTATTATAGCTTTTAAATTTTCCCATCCTCCTACTACACCGCCAGCATGTGTTTCAATTAGCTCCTTTAAAGAAATACCCATTTCCTCTTCAACATTGCATGGTTTATTAACATTTCCAGAAATACAAAATATTTTTGTACCAGTATTTTTTGGTTTGCCTAGCGACGCAAACCATTTTCCACTCTTTCTTAAAATAGTAGGTACAACAGCTATAGTTTCAACATTATTAATTATAGTTGGACATCCATACAAACCAATCAAAGCTGGAAATGGTGGTTTTAATCTTGGTTGGCCTTTTTTTCCTTCTAAACTTTCTAGAAGAGCAGTTTCTTCACCACAAATATATGCGCCAGCTCCATAATGAATATATATATCTAAATCCCACTCTGTACCTGAAGCGTTCTTTCCAATTAAATTTTTTTCATAAGCTTCATCTATTGCTGTTTGAAGTTTTTTTCCTTCATTAAAATATTCACCTCTAATGTAAATATAACAAATGTGAGCATTAACAGCGTAAGATGTAATAAAACAACCTTCAATCAATTTATGTGGTTCAAATCTTAATATATCTCTATCTTTACAGGTGCCAGGTTCAGACTCATCAGCATTAACGACTAAATAGTGAGGTCTTAACCCAACTTCTTTGGGAGCAAAAGACCATTTTAAACCTGTTGGAAAACCAGCTCCACCTCTTCCTCGAAGTTCTGAAATTTTTATTTCATTTATTATCCATTCTCTACCTTTTTCACAAATCTCTTTTGTATTAGTCCAATCTCCTCTTTTTTTAGATGACTCAATATCTGCTCCATTATCATTATAAAGGTTTTTAAATATTCTATCTTGGTCTTTAAGCATTTTTAATATCTATTAATGTTTTTCTGTTATCTTCTGGTTCAGTATTTAAACGACCTTTATAAGAACCAGGTTTTGGAGTTTTGCCATCTAATATTTCATCTAAATTTTTTAGGGTTTTTTCTTTATTCAGATCTTCATAGTAATCATCATTAATTTGCATCATGGGAGCATTCACACAAGCTCCTAAGCATTCAACTTCAACCCATGAACAGTCATTATCTTTAAGTAATTCATTTTCATTTTCTGAAATTTTCTCTTTGCACGCTTCTACAATTTTGTATGCGCCTTTAATCATGCATGGTGTTGTTGTGCATACCTGAATAAAGTGCTTACCCACTGGCGCTAAATTATACATAGAGTAAAAAGTTGCTACCTCATAAACTTTAATATAAGGCATTTTTAAAAACTTACCTAAATACTTCATGGCTGCTAAAGGTATCCAATTACCATTTTGTTTTTGAGTTAAATAAAGTAATGCCATTACAGCGCTTTGCTGTTTACCTTCTGGATATTTTTTTATTATTTTTTCTGCATAAGATAAATTTTTTGAATTAAACTCAAAACTTTCAGGTTGTTCTTTTGAAATTTTTCGTAAACTCATCTATCAACCTCACCAAAAACAATATCTAAAGAGCCTAAAACAGCAGGAACATCAGCAAGCATGTGCCCTTTAATTAAATAATCAATAGCTTGTAGGTGAGAAAAACCAGGCGCTCTAATTTTACATTTATAAGGTTTGCTTGAACCGTCAGATATTAAATAAATACCAAATTCACCTTTTGGTGCTTCTACTGCAGTATAAATATCATCTTTATCAACGCGATATCCTTCGGTGAATAATTTAAAATGATGAATTAACGCTTCCATAGATTCTTTAATCTCTTTTTTAGGTGGAGGACTAACTTTACTGTCTTGAGATTTAATTGGTCCTTTTGGCATTAGTAAAAGGCATTGATTAATGATTTTTACACTTTCTCTCATTTCTTCAATTCTACATAAATACCTGTCATAACAATCTCCATTTTTACCTATAGGAACTTTAAATTTTAATTGTTCATAGCAGTCATATGGTTGAGATTTTCTTAAATCCCAAGGTACTCCTGACCCTCTTATCATTACTCCAGAAAATGAATAATCTAGTGCATCTTCTTTTGTAACTATTCCAATATCAACATTTCTTTGTTTAAAAATTCTATTATCAGTTAATAAAGTTTCAATATCATTAATAATTTTTGGAAAATTTTTACAAAATTTTTCTATATCTTCTGTTAATCCTCCTGGTAAATCTTGATGAACTCCACCAGCTCTAAAGTAATTAGCATGAAGTCTTGAACCAGAAGCACGTTCATAAAATGTCATTAACGTCTCTCTTTCCTCAAAACCCCATAAGGAAGGAGTTAAAGCACCAACATCAAGTGCTTGTGTTGTAATATTTAAAATATGACTTAAAATTCTTCCAATTTCACAAAACATAACTCTAATAAATTGAGCTCTAATAGGTACTTCAATTTTTAAAATTTTTTCAATAGCTAATGCAAAAGCATGCTCTTGATTCATAGGCGCAACGTAATCAAGTCTGTCAAAATACGGAACAGCCTGCATGTATGTTTTATTTTCAATTAACTTTTCAGTTCCTCTATGCAGTAAACCAATATGTGGATCAGCTTTTTCCACAACCTCTCCATCCAATTCTAGTATTAATCTTAGAACACCATGAGCGGCAGGATGTTGAGGTCCAAAATTAAGATTTAAAGTTTTAGTTTTTTTAACCATTATTTTTTTTCAGTTTGTTTTTTAATGTATTTTGTTCCTTCCCAAGGGCTCTCGTAGTCAAAATTTCTATAATTTTGCTCAAGTTTAACAGGTTCATTTATAACTTTTTTTTCACTCTCGCTATATCTAACCTCGTATTGGCCCGTTAAAGGAAAATCTTTTCTAAGAGGGTGACCTTCAAATCCATAGTCAGTTAATATTCTTCTAAGGTCAGGATGATCTTTAAATTTAACACCATACATATCAAAAACTTCCCTTTCCATCCAATTGGCTGAAGGAAAAATTTTAGTTAATGATGAAATGACTTCATTTTCGTTTATTGGACAATTGATTATTATTCGCTGATTAAATTCATGACTTAAAAACAAATAAACCATTTTAAATCTTTTTGAATTTTCTGGATAATCTACAGCTGTAATATCTATCAACTGTCTAAATTTTGCATTCTTATT
>Ga0114994_10002475_pt1 | contig 13474 bp, 9 predicted proteins | sample ArcticOcean_MG_C_9_FD_87043 | JGI IMG/M metagenome (GOLD analysis project Ga0114994, IMG submission 87043) | Marine microbial communities from western Arctic Ocean - ArcticOcean_MG_CB2_152 | ecosystem: Environmental > Aquatic > Marine > Oceanic | place: Arctic Ocean: Canada Basin | collected... | reverse complement strand
GCATCTAGATCAATAATGTCTCGCAGCAACATATTTCCTTCATCGAGATCTTTCCGCCACTGCAGCAGAGCCCGAATGGTCATTGGGCTTTCGACGATACCTCCAATCATCATTTCTCGGCCAGCTTCAATCCGCTTAGCAATTGCAATTTCGCCTTCCCGGGACAACAGCTCAACGCTACCCATCTCACGAAGATACATGCGAACCGGATCATCAGAGCGCCCTACATCACTTTCACTGAAGTTACCCGACGCCGGTTGTTTCTCTGCTTCACTATCTCCTCCGGCCGGCTCATCGGCATCTTCTGCTTCTTCATTTTCAACTACATTAACGCCAGCTCCTGAGAGCATTGCCATTGTGTCTTCGATCTGTTCGGAAGAAACCTGCTCAGGCGGTAAGGCTGCGTTCAATTCGTCATAGGTAACAAATCCACGCTCTTTACCTGCAGCAATCATTTTCTTTACCGCGGCATTTATTGAATCCATGAGAGGGCCATCATTTGCCTCTCCCTTTGCTTGTCGTTTTTCCACTGTAGAAGTTTGTGTATTAGTGGCCATTCCAACCCCGCTTAGAGCCGCTTATATTCAAGCTAGCCCAAGTTTACCAAAAGTTATATATGCGGTTACCCGCGCCAGTTTTTTATCATGCGCTTACAATTTTATTCAAATCCAACTATGCCGTTTTGGCATCGCTAAATCTGGACAAATTCGTCTCCGCATCCTCTTTAACCGTTGCCATTTGCTTTAAGGCTTTGAGCAAATCAAATGTCTCCCTGGTGGGGTTTTCGGCAAGTTCCTCCTCAACAGCACAAATTTCTTCAAGCAGTTGGTTTCGGCGGAACAGCCGAAAAGTTTGCTCCCAGCCTTTCTGGGCAACATCAATATTTTCATCTGGCCGGGCAAAATTGGCGTGGTTTATAACCTGTCGACTCAAAAGGCCGTTCAATAGCTCTGAAAACCCGGTGTCTTCTAAATGGTCTCGAAGACCCTGATATTCAAGTCCTGAAGACGAAGCCAAAGTCTTTAGTACTTCTTGGCGCAGCTTGTCAAGCTCGAGCGCTTTAAATTCAAGACTACCAAGCTGTTCCCCGAGGGCATCAAAGAGCTGCGGGTGATTAATTAAAGTCCCTATCAAAATTGCTTGCTGGATCCAAAGAGTATCAATTTGGGCCAATACGCCCGACTTTTCCGCCATTTGGACAGAAGACTTCTGGCGTCGCCAAGAGCCTCTAGAACCTTGCCAGGAATTATCTTTTGGCAGGGTTTCACGAAATTGTTTCCATAACCGGCTTTTAAAAGTATTTAAGTAATGGCGCTGCACGGTTTCATCACCAATCCGCAATGCCGCATCCCGCAGCCGTTTTTCTAAACCGGCCCGATCTTCGGGCGTTTCAAGTCGATGACCATGAGTTTCTAAGCGCCAGACAACCTCAGATAAATGAACAGCTTGGCCCAAAACCTCTTCAATAGCGCGGGCACCTCTAGTTTTAATAAGGCTGTCAGGATCTTCACCGTCAGGCATCGTTACGAACCCTAAGCTTTTTTCGGGCTTTAATATTGGTAAAGTCCGCTCAGCTGCACGCCCCGCTGCTTTTTGCCCCGCACTGTCCCCATCAAAACAAAGGATGGGTTCTGAGACAACCCGCCACATCAGCTGAATTTGATCCTCGGTGAGTGCCGTTCCTAAGGGTGCAACAGCATGTTTAAAACCAGCCTGATGGAGCGCAATGACATCGGTATATCCCTCGGTCACCAAAATGGTTTTGGTTTTCTGGGCCGCTTCTACTGCTTGGGGAAATGCATAAAGATTATGGCCTTTATGAAACAAAGGCGTTTCCGGCGAGTTGAGATATTTAGGCTTACCGTCACCTAAAATACGGCCCCCAAATGCTATCATCCGTCCACGCCGGTCGGCGATTGGAAACATTACTCGGCCTCTAAAGCGCCCATACGGCTGGCGAGCAGTATCATCTGGTTGGATCAACAGACCTGCCTCAATCATAAGATGGTCTGAAATACCTTCGCGAGCCAACGCCGATTTAAGGGCACCCCGGCTATCGACCGCAAACCCAAGCCTGAAATGATTAATTGAAGTTTCACTAATGCCGCGATTAAGCAAATAATTTAAAGCCACCCGGCCTTCGGGCACACGTAGCTGTTTTTCAAAATAAACAGTAGCTGCTTCCATCACATCATAAAGGCCCTTGGCCCTAACCCGACGCTGGCGGTCTTCCAGCGTTTCGGCAGGGATTTCCATACCGGCTTCATTTGCCAAGCGCTCAACAGCCTCCGGGAATGACATGTTGTCTGTCTTCATAACAAAATCAAAGACGCTGCCATGCTCACCGCAACCGAAACAGTGATAGAAGGCTTTATCCTCATTCACTGTAAAGGACGGTGTCTTCTCGTTATGAAACGGACACAACCCGTGATGCTCTCTACCCTTCTTAATCAGGCGCACACGCCGACCCACCACCTCGACCAAACCGATGCGGTTTTTAACTTCGTCCAGAAAACGTGCTGAAAAAGCCATATTATTCCTAAATCTCTGCGCGCCCTATCATAACCGATGAACTCATGTTAGAGGAGACTATATTTTTTTAAGTTATTCGCGTTATCCATAAAAATAAGTTGTAATTTAAAGAGGCCGCAGACAACAGAGATAATTATAGGCACAAAACAATGTATGGTTTTCACTTTAACAGCGGAAACAGAGGTTTCTAATTAGGTTTCTTAGATTGTTAAACACCAAATTGAAGAATCAATGATGAATGATGTTAGAGCTTTTAACTTTTTTTATTTTTTTATATTCATTCAAATCGTCCCCGAGAGCAAAAATATTTTGCTCAATAGCCTACTGGGAGTAAGATGTAAGGGCAATGTTTGACTTGACCTTTGACACACCACATCATTCCAATTGATGGTTAGCTATCCGCTAAAACTAAACATAACAGCCAACTAACGAGACTAATGTGGCCTATAAAAATTTACGTGAATTTATAAAGAAACTTGAGGAAAAGGGACGTTTAAAGCGTGTTTCCGAGCCGGTTTCGCCGATCCTGGAAATGACCGAAATTCAAACCCGCCTGTTGGCCGAAGGCGGACCAGCCGTCCTTTTCGAGAATGTCATTAAAGAAAATGGCGAAAAATATAACATGCCGATGCTAGTAAATTTATTTGGCACCGTTGAGCGAGTCGCCTGGGGCATGGAGCGTGAACCGGATACCTTACGCGCGCTTGGGGAGACCCTGGCTTTTATGCGCCAGCCAGAACCACCTGGCGGCTGGAAGGAGGCAATAGAAATGCTACCCATCGTAAAAACTGCGATGGCAATGAAACCAAAAACTGTTTACTCGGCACGCTGCCAAGATATGATTTTCCAAGGCGATGAGATTGATCTTTCCAGTCTACCTATTCAAACCTGCTGGCCGAATGAGCCCGCACCCCTAATAACCTGGCCCCTTGTCGTTACCAAAGGTAAAGATGACAAAAAAATTGATAATTTTAATCTTGGCATTTACCGGATGCAGGTTACCGGCAAAAATACAACATTGATGCGTTGGCTTAAACACCGGGGCGGCGCACAGCACCACGCCAAACAAAACGCACCGATGCCTGCAGCTGTCGTTATCGGGGCGGACCCCGGCACAATCTTAGCCGCTGTAGCACCCGTGCCGGATACAATGTCGGAATATCAATTTGCTGGATTGCTTAGAAACCAAAAGGTTGAGCTGGTTGATTGTAAAACCGTGCCGCTCAAAGTGCCCGCCGAGGCAGAAATCATTTTAGAAGGCCATGTCTCATTTGATGATTACCAAGATGAGGGGCCTTACGGCGATCACACAGGCTATTATAATTCAGTTGATAAATTTCCAGTTTTCACTATCAGCGCCATTACGATGCGCAAAGACCCTATTTATCTCTCAACTTTTACCGGACGCCCGCCGGATGAACCGTCGATCTTGGGAGAAGCGTTAAACGAACTTTTCATTCCCCTGTTCATTCAGCAGTTCCCAGAAGTCGTTGATTTTTGGCTACCGCCAGAAGGTTGTTCCTACCGCGTAGCCGTGGTCTCAATCAAAAAAGCGTATCCAGGCCACGCCAAACGCATCATGATGGGCGTTTGGTCTTATTTGCGGCAATTCCTTTATACTAAATTTGTCATTGTTGTAGATGACGATATAAATGTGCGTAAATGGGAGGATGTCATATGGGCGATCTCAACTCGCATGGATCCGGTACGCGATATCACTATGATTGAGGGGACCCCGATTGACTACTTGGACTTCGCGTCGCCTGAGCCGAGCCTTGGCGGTAAAATCGGCCTGGATGCAACTAATAAAATTACGCCCGAGACCACACGTGATTGGGGAGTCAAAATTCAAATGAATAATGAAGTGATTGAGAAGGTCTCCAACATGTGGGACAACCTCGGCCTACCCGGCAGCGGCACTCCGATATGGAAAAACAACTAAAAGAAATAATCAAGGTTTAGGAATTATGACCGATACTACCTACATGCTAAATTTGCTAGAAGATCTCCTCACCAAGGCGAAAGCCAAAGGCGCAGATGCCGCGGATGCCGTGCATATTGAGAGTAAATCTCTAGCCGTCGCTCAACGGCTCGGCAATGCTGAAAAATTAGAACGGTCTGAAAGCTCAGACATCGGCTTACGTGCTCTCGTTGGCAATCGCCAAGCCATTGTCTCGTCTTCAGATAGCAGCCGCGAAGCCCTAGAAGAGCTCGTCGACCGCGTGGTCTCTATGGCAAAAGCCGTGCCCGAAGATCCGTATTGTGGCCTTGCCGACTCCCAACAACTTGCGATAAATATCGTTGATGTTGATAGCTTTGACCCAAGCGAACCAACCACGGGAACTTTAGTTGACTGGGCTAACCGGGCCGAAGCCGCTGCACGCGGAATTTCTGGCATAACTAATTCAGAAGGCGCGGAAGCTGGCTGGGGCCAGGCTACTGTCTCTGTTGCTGCAACCAACGGTTTTGCCCAAACCTATTCCGGCTCCCATTATTCTCTCAGCGCCTCGGTAATAGCCGGCGAAGGGACACGCATGGAACGCGATTACGATTACACCGGTGCCGTCTATGCAGAAGATATGATGAACCCGGAAGACGTTGGGCGTAACGCCGGCGAAAAAGCCATCAAACGCCTTAACCCTCGCAAAGCTGAAACCGCGCAAGTGCCCGTGATTTACGATCCCCGTGTTTCACGAGGTATTCTCGGGCATCTTGCCAGCGCCATTAATGGCTCAGCCATTGCCAGGGATACCAGTTTTCTGAAAGAAGAAATGGGGAATCAGATATTTAACACTAATATTACAATCTATGATGACCCACACCGCCCTCGCGGACTGCGCTCCAAACCTTTCGACGGCGAGGGCGTTGAGAATGAAAAGCGTAAAATTATTGATAATGGCGTGCTAACCACTTGGATTATGGATTTACGCTCGTCTCGTCAATTAGGCCTTAAAACAACAGGCCACGCATCGCGTGGCACCGGTTCACCACCCTCACCCTCTGTCACCAACGTTTATTTAGAACCGGGCACCGTCACACCAACCGAGCTTATGAACGATATCAAGAGCGGGCTCTATATCACAGAGCTTATTGGCATGGGTATCAATGGCCTAACAGGTGATTACAGCCGAGGAGCGGCCGGCTATTGGATTGAAAATGGGGTACTAACCTATCCGGTTAGCGAGATCACTATAGCAGGAAATCTCAAAGACATGTTCTTGAATTTAACACCTGCCGATGATCTCGAGTTTCGCTACGGTATCGATGCCCCAACTTTAAGAATTGATGGCATGACCTTGGCTGGGAAATAAACCAGAAAAATCCCCGTGAAGATTTAGTTTAAATCTATGAATAGACTATTCACGAACATCTTGATTAAGTATTACTATAATCATACCTATGGAACGATATCTCGACAAACAGGGTAATTCACTTTTAGGAAAACACGGCCGAGATGATACACAATAGATGAAAACTTTGAGGGGAAAACGTTAACTTTCCAACCTTTTGGAGAAGTTTAGTTAAAATTATTTAGCCCTGGCCCCTGCTAAGTTTAATAATGGACGAAAGTTAATAACAAAACTTTCGATTAATACACAAATTGCGAGAAAGCAATCTTCAAGTACTTGGCCACGCATCCTTTACAGTATATGCAGAGATTACCTGTGGACTTATAATAATTTTATGTTCAGTCAAATTGGCCATTAACTTCAAAATAAACTAGAAAATGCGTTATCAGCTATTTTTAAGCTGTTAAGTGACTTCTCATAACTTCTCGTGCTATGTTCCGGCAAAATAGATGTTGGCGCCAAAAATAAGAACAGTTATCTCTATAAATATAAGGAATTCAATGCTTTGAGTAGCAATCCCCTGATCCAAAGTAACACTACATATGCCTTGATGTCTCGTCTCGTGCGGGAAAGCATCCGTCCTTACATTAGATGGATCTGTTTCGCGCTTTTTTGTATGGCTTTAGTGGCTGCGACAACAGCAACAAGTGCGTGGCTTATGAAGCCCGTCATTAATGATGTTTTTTTTGAAAAAAACGAGTCCTTGCTATGGATAATCTCAGGTGCGGTCTTTGCAACTTTCACGATTAAAGGAATTGCTAATTATGGCCAATCGGTTCTAATGAGTTATGTCGGTCAGCGCATTATTACAGACACTCAACACCGACTTTATTCTCATTTGATTAACATGGAGCTTGGCTTTTTTCAGGATATGCCAACTGGTAATCTCATTTCGCGCTTCACCATCGACATTAATATGATGCGAGTAGCGGTATCAAATGCATTAACTGGCTTTGGTAAAGATTTATTGTCTCTATTTGGCTTGCTTGGCGTTATGTTCTGGCAGGACTGGAAGCTGGCATTACTAGCGTTTGTTGTTTTCCCCATCGCCATTATTCCTATCGCCCGCCTTGGCAAGCGTATGCGTAAGGTCACAGTTAACACCCAAGAGGAAATGGGGCAATTCACCACTTTGCTGGAACAAACCTTCCATGGTGCGCGGGTTGTAAAATCTTACGGCATGGAAGAATACGAAAAGAATCGTGTCCAAGTGATTGCGGAGCGTATTTTTAGACTAGTATTCAAGGCAGCCCGAGTACGCTCTCTCGCCAGCCCAATCATGGAAGGTCTTGGTGGTGTCGCAATCACAATGGTGATTGCTTATGGCGGCTATCAAGTAATTCATGATGAAATGGATGCGGGCTCTTTTTTTTCCTTCATTACCGCCTTGCTCCTGGCGTATGAACCAATGAAACGGCTAGCTAATTTAAATGCCAGTTTGCAAGAAGGACTAGCTGGGGCACAGCGTTTGTTCCAATTACTGGATCGCCAACCCACTATTTTGGAAAAGCCTAATGCCAAGCCTCTCCAAATTTTTGGCGGCGGCATGCATTTCGAAAATGTTACCTTCTCCTATATTAAAGAACAAGCAGCACTCTCAAATATCAGCTTTAATGTACCCGCGGGTCAGACTGTCGCCCTAGTCGGCCCATCAGGTGCCGGAAAATCAACTATTTTGAATTTAATTCCGCGGTTCTACGACGTCGATAGCGGCTGTATCTCCATCGACAACACAGACGTTGGCAATGTAACACTTAAAAGTTTGCGCGACTGCATGTCCTTGGTAAGCCAAGATATTATACTATTTGATGATACTATCCGTGCCAATATTGCTTATGGTCGGCAAGGTGCTTCTGAAGAAGATATAATCCAGGCCGCAAAGAATGCCGCAGCTCATGACTTCATTATGGATATGCCCGAGGGCTACCATACTTATGTCGGGGAGCGCGGCACCAAAGTTTCTGGAGGGCAACGACAACGCTTAGCAATTGCGCGTGCCATGCTCAAAGACGCACCTATTCTCCTGCTCGATGAAGCAACATCAGCCTTGGATACAGTATCCGAGCGCAATGTTCAGGCCGCCTTAGCTAAATTAATGCTGGGCCGGACCACATTGATTATTGCCCACCGCCTATCAACTGTTATGGATGCGGATCTGATCCATGTGATTGATAAAGGCTACCTCGCGGAATCTGGCTCGCACGCAGAACTGATAGCCAAGGACGGCATTTATGCTCGGCTCTATCAAATGCAATTTCACGAAGAAACTAAACAAAGTCTCGCTGACAAAAAAACCCAAATGCATGCCGGCGGGTCATAAAAAGCCATGGCGACGCGCCAATTTATTAAAACCATATCCCGCAACAGCCTGCTGCGGAGTTTTGCATGCCTAATTGGTAGCCTTTACATCCGTTTCATCCATGCAACTGGAGAATGGCGCATCGAGAATAAAGCCGTACCGGATAAACTGATTGCCGAAGGCAAGCCTTTTATTACTTGTTTTTGGCATGGACGTTTAATGATGATGTCTTATGCCTGGCCCTATGACCCAATTTTTCACATGCTCATTTCCAACCATGCCGATGGTCAATTGATTGCCAAAACAATCAATCACCTAGGTTTCAGCGCATTAGAAGGCTCCACCAAACATGGTGGCAATTCTGCTCTCCGCGCAATGGTACAAACTTTAAATCATGGCGGCTATGTCGGCATTACGCCCGATGGCCCAAGAGGTCCGCGCATGCAAGCCAGCAATGGTGCCATTGCGCTTGCTAAACTCTCTGGCGTGCCAATATTACCATTAAGCTACAGTGCCTCGACTTGGAAAATATTCCAAAGTTGGGATCGCCTTATTTTGCCCTCACCTTTCGCCAAAGGCATCTTTATCTGGGGAGAGCCAATTGAAATTCCTAAGGATACCGATAATGCAGGACTGGAATTGGCACGCCAGGTTTTAGAAAAAAAGCTAACACAACTCAGCCAGACAGCTGATAGATTAACGGGTCAAACCACCCCAAAACCTGAAACAGGAAAAACGACGGCATGATGTTATCTCTTTATCGAGCCGCGACAATTTTAGGTGGGCCTCTTATATTAATGTACCTAAAGCAGCGTAAGGCAAATGGAAAGGAAGACCTTACCCGCTTTAGTGAACGGCTTGGCTTAGCTGGGGCAGAGCGCCCTGCCGGCGTGTTAATTTGGCTACATGCTGCAAGCGTTGGAGAATCACTCTCCATGCTTTCTTTAATCCAAAAATTACTAAAAGATCACCAAAACTGTCATTTGATGGTTACAACAGGAACCATCACTTCTGCCCGCCTGATGAATGAGCGTTTGCCGCTCCGGGCCTTTCACCAATATATTCCGGTTGATCGGCCATCTTATGTTCGTCGTTTTCTCAAACATTGGCGGCCAGATATAGCCCTTTGGGCAGAGAGTGAATTTTGGCCTAACATCATTACTCAAACCCGAGCGTGCAATATCCCTATGGTACTAGTTAATGGGCGTATTTCACCAAAATCTTTTGCTGTGTGGAAACGTATCCCAGGGCTCATCAGAACTCTACTACAATGCTTTACCTTTTGCCTAGGTCAATCTGACAATGATGTTGAACGGCTTGAAAAGCTGGGCTGCAGCAAGGCTGAAAATCTTGGCAACTTAAAATTCTCAGCGCCAGCTTTACCAGTAGAAGAGCACGATCTCAACGTACTCAAAATAACGATAGGGGACCGCCCTCTCTGGCTAGCTGTCAGCACCCATTCAGGTGAAGAGGAAATAATTGCTGGTGTACATAAAAAACTGAAACATAAACACCCAGCGCTATTAACAATTATAATCCCCCGCCATCCGAAACGTGGCGAAGACATCTGGCATTCATTGGAAGCCGATGGGAGTAAATGTGTTTTACGTTCCAAGGGCGATCCAGTTACTAGTCACACCGATATTTATATAGCCAATACCTTAGGTGAACTTGGCTTGTTTTTCCGGCTGGCTGAAATTGTGTTTATGGGCAAATCATTAGTACCGCTGGGCGGTCAAAATCCGTTGGAAGCACTTTGTCTCGATTGCGCAGTCCTACACGGTCCGCACATGATGAATTTTCAATGGATCACAGAGCAAATGATTGAGTGCGGCTGCTCCCTCCAAATTAATGACGAAGTGGACCTCGCCAAAAATGTATCCCTATTATTATCAGATCCGTCGACGCGGAGAAACATGATTCGCCAAGGCAGAGCCTTTGTTGTGTCTCAGTCTCAAGTGGTTGACCTGGTCGCCAAGAAAATTAAACCAATTTTGGATATGGCTAATGCAGCCCCCTGATTTTTGGTACAACCAAAAAAGCTCTTTGTTATCATTTCTGCTGGCACCGGTAGGGTGGATTTATGGACTTACCAGTGCCATTCAGCAAGATCGCGCGACACCATGGCAGGCACCTGTTCCTATAATTTGTATCGGAAATTTGGTTGCGGGCGGCCAAGGTAAAACACCGACAGCGCTATCATTCGGCAGCTCTTTAAGAGCGCACGGAAAGAATATCCACTTTCTGAGCCGCGGCTATGGCGGCAGCCTTAAAGGCCCGCTTCAAGTTAACCTAAACAGCCATACTGCCGCAGAAGTTGGCGACGAACCTTTATTATTAGCCGCCACCTCACCAAGCTGGATCAGCATCGACCGGCAAGCGGGTATCGAAGCAGCTTATAAGGCCGGCGCAGAAATTATTGTAATGGATGATGGGTTCCAGAATCCGTCCATAAAAAAAGATCTATCCGTCATCGTAATAGATGGGGAAACTGGTTTTGGGAATGGCCGTTTAATACCCGCCGGACCCCTTCGCGAGGGTGTCACCGTCGGCCTTGCGCGGGCTCAGGCTTTGATCATCATTGGTAATGACAAATTTAATCTCAAAGGTGGGTTATCGGACATTGCTACAGGATATTCACACAAAAAAATTAAAATTTTTACAGCAAAACTAAAGCCAGGAAATGCGGCTTTAAAACTCCAGGGCAAAAAAGTATATGCATTCGCTGGTATTGGTAGGCCTAAAAAATTTTTTGAGACCTTACTAGAAATAGGTTGCAATCTAATCGGCGCAAAAGCCTTTGCGGATCATCATCTCTATACCAAAAAGGAAATATCCAGCTTACTCAACATATCAAAAAGGGAAGAGGCAACTTTAGTTACAACCGCAAAAGATCATGTCCGAGTGCCCCCGTTTCACAAAAAAGATATCGTCATCGTGTCAGTAACGCTCGACTGGACCGATACTAGTGCGCTAGACAGGCTTCTTAAGCCGTTTATTTAACCAGTTGAGACGTACTTCTCATGAAATTATGGCTACAGAGATTTGTTACTCACCCTAGTCAAGCATCCCTGGCTTGGGCTTTAAACACCTTTTTCACATTGCTCCCAGTCGACTGGGCATCAAGCCTCGGCGGCTGGATGGGTAGAAAAATTGGCCCAAGATTGAGGGTGACAAATAACGCACGTCGGGAATTAGCTATCACTTTCCCTAAATTAAGTGCGGCAGATATAAAAACCATCATTGATCAGATGTGGGATAATCTTGGCCGAACTGCCGGCGAGCATCCCCATCTTGCAAAATTTGATCCTTATAAAGAAAATAGCCGCGTTGAATTGATAGGCGTTGAGTTTATAGAACAACTTCGCGATGACGCACAGCCAGGTATATTTTTTAGCGCCCATTTAGCCAATTGGGAATTAGTTCCTCTGGCCTCAACAAAAAGAGACCTTCCGTTGCATTTGGTCTATCGCCGCGCCAATAACCCCTTCTTTGATCGCCTCGTCCAAAAAGGTCGGCTTGGTACCGGCGGGCAATATTTCCCCAAGGGTGCTGCGGGCTCCAAAGGGATCCTGCGCGCACTCAATAACGGGGATCACCTGGCAATGTTGGTAGACCAAAAAATGAATGACGGTATTCGAGTTCCCTTTTTAGGACGCGATGCCATGACCGCCCCAGCCCTAGCCCAACTGGCTTTGCGCTACAACTGTCCGGTTGTGCCCGTTCAAGTTGAGCGGCTACAAGGTGCTTATTTCAGAGTTACTGTCCACCCACCGTTAAGCCAACCCAAAACTGGCAATAGAAAAACAGATATAGCAGCTATAACGACAGTGGTGAATGAGCATCTGGGGAGTTGGATCAAGCAACAACCCGAGCAATGGCTCTGGGTTCATAATCGCTGGCCAAATGAGCAAGAGTTCTTATCTAAATAATTGCTCTGGATCGAGCGGTGTACTGTGAAGCCGCAAGCCCCAATGTAGATGAGGACCCGTAGCGCGACCAGTTTCTCCAACTTTACCGACGATCTGGCCTTTAGAAACACGTTCACCTTCTTTTACCTTAATTGCGCTCATATGAATATAGGTAGAACGCAGGCCCAACCCATGATTAATGACCAGTGTCTTTCCATTAAAGAACATGCCAGGATGCACAAATACAACGATGCCCGCTGAGGCGGCTTTAATATCAGTGCCAGAGGCCGCAGCAATATCAACACCATAATGGGGGCGCCTTGCCGTGCCATTGAGAATACGCTGCGAGCCGTACACACCGCTGATGCGCCCGATAACAGGCTGAATAAACCCTACCTTAAAAAGAGGCTCCATCATGGCTGTTAAATAGGCTCTATTGATCAGAATTCGCTCGTCCTTAATCCGCATCAAGTCTTTCAAATTAGGCGTCACTTTGCGTTTTGAAAGCCCATCTATACGTTGAATTTTGTAGTTTCTCTTCTTAACAAAAAACATGCGCCGCTCGCTTGAGCCGTCTGTATAAAAAATTTTTAACACAGATAACGCTTTAGCATTAGGCGGAAAACCAACTAGGAAGTCACCCGCTTGTGCCTGGACAATATTCATACCATCCAGAGAGATTTTAGAGTCCGGCGTCGTCCAGCCAAAAAGCAATCCGCCTTGAATTGCTTTGCCTGAGATTCTTAACTCTCCGGAAAAAGATGGTGTGCTCAAAAAAAACACTGTAATTACCGAAACCACTTTCGAGATCATAAAAATGAGCCTTGTAAATCATCGCTAGATTTAGGAGGTTTTTTTCTTTCACTTTTTTTCTTTTGTGGTTTTTGCACGTCATCATTCAAAACGATCGCATGGACATCACCATCACCAAACTTAATACCTATATTCATACCTGGATTCATCGAAGCCGCAGTAAGTATGGGCTGACCTTCATCATCCGTAACGAGCACAAACCCACGGTCTAACACGCGCTGAAAAGAGACCCCTTCAAGTTTTAAAGCGGTTCGCTCTAGCTCATGACTTTTGTGCTCAACAAATGTTGCAAGCCCCCGCTGCCATGCTCTTACTTGACCCTTTAACTCATTATTCTTAGCGACGATTTGCTGGGCGGGACTGATTAGACCGGCTGCCAATCTCGTAACATCCACGGACAGTCCTACAAGATATATACCCTTAGCGTTAATCAAACGTTCTGACCTATCATCAAGCCGTTGGGTAGCATCCTCTGCAAGTCGCGTTGGATCGGGAAGCCCGCGTGATAGGCCTTCTATTTCCCTCAAATATTCTTGTAAACACCTGTTCATCGCCCGTTGCAAGCGCAG
>Ga0114994_10002472_pt1 | contig 13482 bp, 36 predicted proteins | sample ArcticOcean_MG_C_9_FD_87043 | JGI IMG/M metagenome (GOLD analysis project Ga0114994, IMG submission 87043) | Marine microbial communities from western Arctic Ocean - ArcticOcean_MG_CB2_152 | ecosystem: Environmental > Aquatic > Marine > Oceanic | place: Arctic Ocean: Canada Basin | collected... | reverse complement strand
TCTTATATTTGTATCACACTAAAACACTTACATTATGCAATTACTAAGTAATATAATTCTAATCATTTTCCTATCATCGGTTTGCCTTGGGTCAATCGTTTTAATGTTCGGAAATCAATTCTTGGGTGGGTGGTGCGTTATCATTGCACTTGTTACATTCGTAGCACATCAAATAATATTCAAAAAATTTGTAGAACAATAAATAAACACTAAGAACAATGTCAAGAATTTTATCAATATGTACTAAGGTAAGCGATGGGTTCGCTGCAAGATTTATCGAAGATGGCAAAGAGGTTGCTGATTATAATGGATACGTTCCAGACCTTATGCCTAACGACCATTATGGTGATTATATCGAATTAGATATAGACATTGATAGTGGTAAGATTTTGAATTGGAGAAAGCCTACCAAGGCACAGTTGAAAGCTTTAAACACTAAAGATATGAAAGTAAAAACATTCAATACAATGAATTTAATTGTGATAGGAACTGTCAACTTTATGTGGAATAAGTCCTTTAGACAAAAGGTTGATGAGCAAAGAGTTTATATTGGTGATGTACATATTATGTGTGAGACTGATAGAGAAATCTCGAAAGCAACAGAGAAGGCTTTACTTAAGCTGATGAAAAAAGCTAATAGTAGTTTGTTAACTGATGGTAGAGATTTCTTTACTACACGAGGTAATGTGATTACACAAATTAAGCACGGAAGTTTTAACGGTATCTTAAATATGCACAAAGAAGAGGTACACGAACTTTTATACGAATAACACTTGCTTTTTTTATATTAAATTAGTATATTTATAGTAATGAATTTAACAGAATTAATTGGACGTGAGGTAATATACAAGGGAAACAAATGTCCCGTACTAGATGTTGCGAAGGGTAGTGATGGTGGAAATGTTTTACAACTTAAGGTAGTTGAAACCGAATACACTAAAGATACTATATGGTGTGACGTTGATGAGATTAGGATTAATGTATACTTTACAGCTAGACCGAACCTATTCGGTATGATGGTAGATGCATACGATGGTTACGCTAAGGTTGAGTGGAAAGATGCTGAGGGTATAACAGTCCCATTCAGACCCGACCCAAAGACGGGATACCTTATGTTAGATAAAGAGCATAGACCAATCATGATGATGAAAGTATTTGATACACCACTTGCTGAAATTAGTCTTTATTAAATTAGATATAAAGAGTAAAAATATGTTATTAAAAAATATTAAACCATATACCAAGTTTAAATTATTTACACCTACGGAGTGTAAAGATATTGTTAAGTTTGTTAAAAATAATGAAGATAAGATTGAGTTATGGAAGTTTGTTGATTTAGGTGCTATACAGATTGATGGGTATAGACTTGATGAAGAAGATTTTAGTGATGAAATTAAAGATTTAATTATTGGTAGGGTTTCTAAATTATCTAAAATTGATGTTGAACAAGCATTCATCCTAGAATATACTAAAGATAAGTTACCACACATGAAACCACATTATGATATTTGTACTCATACGTTGATTATTAATCTAACTAATGATTTTGAGGGTGGTGAAACATATTTCCCAGTTACCAAATATAAGTTAGAACCAAAAAATAATGAAATAGGTACTGCTTTATATTTTAAGGGTGATACACTTAAATCATGGCACATGTCATTACCAGTTACAAGTGGGGTTAAATACAGTTTAAATATTAAGTTCCAGAAAAAGAAAAGTATGCTTTTCTTTATTTTTTCTGCATTAAAATTATATTTCGTACATAAAATATTAACTAAATATTACAAATTATAATATATATTAGAATATATTAGGAATAACGAAATAAAATGCGTATCTTTGTTACACACCAAAACACTAAAAGATTATGAAACGAATTATTGAAAGTTACTTGCCGATATTCCAAGGGTTTTACGGAACGCTATTTGAATGTGATGCCGAAGAGGTTATGATTGAAGAGGACAAAAATTATGATGACTATAATTGGGACTATACTGATTATCATAATAGAGTTGCTAAGGCATGTGTAAGTCCTATACAAGACCAATTAAATGACTTAGACTTAGGTATTACAGTTGAATTCCAAAGTCTTTATAGTCCACGTGAATACAATTTTAGTAATGATTCAATCAATGTAGCATATACATTAGCAGATGATTCATTGGCAAAGATAGTAGAGTATATCAATGATAACCGTGAAGAGTTTGATACATACGTAAAAGATAATTGCACAAGTTATGATGGCTTCATGTCATTCTACTCAAATGATTCAAACGTATGGTTAAATGAATACATCAAACGTGAAAATGATGACATGGCAACTGTATTTGGACACCTATTAGAATTTATGTTAAGCAATGAAGAGTTTACTGCGAGTCATTTAGCCGAAGAGGTTCAAGAAGAAATGAACATGATAGACTGTGAATTAATTTAAAAATAGATATGCAAGGAAATGAAACAATACTAGTATTATCAATGATGATGTTAAATAGAGTTGATGATGATAAATTATATTATGAGTTGAAAGAAATTCGTCAGTATATATCTAGCAATGTTGACTTTGAAGTAGATGAGAAATCCTCTCAACGTGAACAACTTGAATATTATATTGAATTAATTAAAGATATCACAAAATAATTAGGATATATCATTTTATATATGTATCTTTACTATACACAAAAACATTAAGACATGAAAGTTAATATATTAAATCACTACCCCGATGCAATCTACCCACAATATTTATATCGTGGAGACGAAATTGTTAAGCCTAAATATACTAAAATATATTGTGGAGATGTTATGTACGATGCAAAACACAACGCAATAGGTATTGTACTAGGTTGTATTGATGAAGTAAGTGGGGAGTTAAGATTGGATAGTGATGGAATGCAGTCAATATCACAGATGAGAAAGGCTGTTATGTCTGACTTTGAAATCAAAGATGTGAGATTTAAACCAAGTATTAAAAAAGAATTGGAAGCTGATTTTTAAAACTATATATTATGACAAAGCAACAAGCTAAAAAGGAATTAACCAAAAGATTTAAAGGTTATACTGACGAAGATTTACAAAGTTTTAATGGAGAAAATGAAGAAACTCTAAAATTTTGGAATAGAACCGATGCTATTGAAGAAGCAGTTGAAACTTCGATTGACGAGGGTATAGAGGCTGGAGATATTGATTTTTAAAACTATATATTATGAAAGCAACAAAAGAAATAAAGAAGCGTTTAGAAGAATTAAGAACTGAACTAAGAAATGAATGTATAAGCTATGGCGAGTTAGGAGAGTTAGCTTCATTAGCTGAATTCATTGAAGAAGATGACGTTGAATTGTTACAAGCAGCTGGAGTACCAGAAAATAAGTAAGAAATAATTAGGAATAACGGAATAAGTTCCGTATCTTTACACCAGCGGGTGGTCCCACAGGGCCAGCAATGGTTGTCGGTCCAGACACAATCAACCCGCTGCTTCTAGTGCACTGGTACCTAACTGGTACCGAGCCTAGAGACATTTAGTGCGGCAGCTGCACAGGCCTAGAACAACTGGGCCCCAGCAGCAGCGGCACGAAGGCCCTTTGAAACGGGGGCCAGAGGTACAGGACCAGCGGTACCAGCGGTACAGGTCCAGAAGATAAAAGCTCTCATAGTTACGAGCAGCGGGGTGGTTCCCGCAAGTGCAAGCCAGAGCACATTAATACATTCGGCACAATGGTTGCGAAGTGGGGTGGTTCCCATAATCATTGAGTTTATTGTTACAAAGGGGGTCCTTGAAGCTACGGCTGCAAGGGCCTTTTTGCTGGTCCTAACTTCTTATCTAGAATCATTCTAAATAACGAATGCTAACTATAGTATGTTGTGAGAACAAAACACTATGCTTATCTTTGTATTGTATTAATAACTAAAACAATATATTATGACAAAAGAAGCGTTAGTAGATTTAATTTATGAGGTAACTGACTTAATGCCTAAGGTTTATGATGCCTTAAAGAAATTAGACAAGGTATTTGTAACTGATGAAGAATATGACGAGGTTGCAGATATTATTCACGAATCGCCAAGATTTGCTATGGTATCAAAACATGGGTATTATGTTGAGTATGTTATTACTGAGATAACAAATGGTGGTAATATTAGTGCCAAAGGTCTTGGGGAAGGAGGTGGTGGTGAGATTGAATTCGGAGTAGATAGTTTGGACTACAACGAAGCAATTGATTTATTAATGAGTTTTAATTAAAATATATACTATGAATTATTTACCGTATGGAATTTCGACAAGTGATGGGCACGATGAAGAGTGGGAATATTTCCCAACAGAGTTAGATGCTAAGAATAGATTTGAAGCACTTAAACACCATGAAACAGATATACACCTATTTGAATACAATCCAAAGTTAGGGTATGAAGTAATCGACAGCTTTTGGATTGGTGAGTATGAATGTCCTAGCTGTGAAGCTGATGAGGTCTATTACTTTGGTGAAACAATGGTGTGTGGTGATTGCAACCACAAGGACGATACAAAGGAGTTTGAAAAATAATAATATAATAAAAACAAAGAACATGGAAGTAACAACAGTAGGAGAATTAGAAGCATTGTTAGCAACGATAAAAGATAAGGACTTATCTATTAGATTAATTAACGAGGCAGTAGAAGATGAAGAAAATATTTGGGTTCATTCAATAGAGCTTAGTGACACAGGAGCAAGTGGTTATGAACTTGACGGGGAAGTTAGGTTAATTGGTGGGGAATAATATATTATAATATATTAGGAATAACGATATATTATTTGTATCTTTGTTACACACACAAAACATTAAAGCATTATGACAAAAATAGAAGCATTTCAAACAACAGATGGAAAGGTATTCACTATAGAGAAGGTAGCTGAAATCCATCAAGTAGAAGTTATTGATAAACGTGAAAAGATTGGGAAGTTCCTTGAGAATCTTAATATATCTAGAGGTGTGGATACTCAAGATATTGTTGATATAATTTTCACACACCAAGATGAGTTATTCACAATACTATCAGCAAGGGTAATGTAAATATATTATACATTATATTAGGAATAACGGAATAAATTACGTATCTTTACAGAACACATTAACACTTAAACTTAAAGACTATGTACGGTAAGAAAAGAATAGTTATCAATAAGAGAAATCAAATTGTATTGGCTGGGAAGCGTGAAGACTCAACAGGTGGGAGTTGGAATCCAATCGGAGTCGCAGTTAAAAATGGCAATACAGTTAAGGCTAAATTCTTAAAAACAGAATTTAGATTTCAAAGTAAGTTAACAGATGATAATTGCATACTAATCGAACGCCCAACAATGAAAGAAGTTAGAGAAGAAATTAAAAAAGAATATGCAGAAGAATTAGGAATATCAATATAAATTACGTATCTTTACAGAACACAAACAAACACTATGACAATATCTGAAAGTAGAAGTAAGCTAAGAGACAGGTACATTAAATGGTACACAAAAGACGCAATAGTTGAACATGATTTATTACAGTCAATTCACGATGCTAAGTATTCTTGGTGGGAGAGAGAGAAAGATTGTCAACAGTGGTCTGATAAAGAAGGAACGTACGTTCCAATGAGTGATAGCAAAACCCTAAAGATAATGAGAGAGTGGTTTACCAAAAAAAATGAAGAAAATTATAAATAAATTAGGTTTATTGGATTATTATCCTTATAGTACCACGTACGTACACATTTGTGTATGGGCGACAACAAAACAATCCGAAAGAAAGATTAATAATATATGCTATTATATTAGGAATATCGGATATGTTTTTGTATCTTTACAGAACACATTAACACTTAAACTTAAAGACTATGAAACCAAATTCAAGTAATGATATGCAGAATGTATCGGAAGTAGGATTCTTCATCGCTAAAGATGGAACACTATCAGCAACAATACAGAATGTTGAAGCTGAGGTTGTCGGATTCCATCAGTCAATATTCGGAGGTGGATGGATAGTCAAGGACAAGTAACACTACAAAGATAAGCATTATAATTAAGACTACCAAATTAAATGGTAGTTTTTTTTCACCCCAAAATGTTGGGACGTATAAAACCCACGGAGTCTACTCTTCTATACACTTGCGATGTCTAGCCCACATACCTTTCGGTACATAACAAAGATAAGCATTTTATTTCGTCCCACCTAATTTATTTGCAATTATTTTCAAAATAAAAAAAAGAATATATAGTAGGATATATTAGGAATATCAATATAAGTTTTGTATCTTTGTGGTAACCAATAATTAAAAACCAAAAATTATGTCAGTAGTTATGTACCCATTATCAATAGAAGATAGAAACGGAATGATTCAGATTTATTCTGACTTTCATAAAGATGCTTATGGATTTAGACCGAGACACATTAACGTATCTGCATTATCTGATGAGCAATTAGATGAAGATTTTAAAACATTCTCTGAACAATTCGATAAGAATGAGAAGAATGATGCTAAGGCTTTAGAGTGTGATTCAAACACTTGGGATAAGTTAATCACCAAAACCATTGGTTATGGTGCTGATGATTATAAAACGGCTCTTAGGTGGGTTGTTGATGGTGCTGATGATTGGGATGCTGAGGCAATCGTATGGAGTCATGGACTTCTATATTCTGATAAGGGTAGAAATCTTGTTAAGGAGATTAACGAGGTATGTGACGACATTCTTCGTAAGGTTTACGAAAGGTAACAAAAAGGGGAATAGAAATATTCCCTTTTTTACTTTACAAGTCAATGAGAGTATAGGGTGCGACGGAGTCTACTCTTCTAGATACTTAGGATATCTAGCCCGTACCACCCTTGGTACACTACAAAGATAAGCATTTAATTCCGTTCTACCTAATTTATTCACACTTATTTTTAAATTAATAATATATGCTATTATATTAGGAATATCGAAATAAGTTTTGTATCTTTGTTGAATCAATAGCAATTTAGTTATCTTTAAAAACCAAAATATTATGAAAAATGAAATTAGAATGTCGTTAATATTAGTACTTAGCTTCTTTATGATAATTGTTATCAGTAGCATTGAACCATATGAGGGGTACGCTATGGTATCGTTTATAGGTTTGCTTGGTATTGGTGGTGCGTTTGTATTATCAGTCGTTAGCTTGATACATATGCAATTAATAAGACATAAGACTAACTAATAAAACGGTCTTATGCTGAGGGTAGGAAAAACCTACCCTCAAAAAGAATAAAAAAAAAGAAAAAAAATCTTAGACGTGACGGAGTCTACTCTTTTAAATCCTCGTGAGATTCAACCGTTACCGTTTCGGTACACTACAAAGATAAGCATTTAATTCCGTTCTACCTAATAAAATGATACAAAGTTATTAACAAGTTATAAACATTCAATTGTTAATAACTCTAATGAAAATAATTGCAAATAAATTAGGAATAACAATATAAGTTCCGTATCTTTGTTGAACACAAACACTAAAACCAATTTATTATGACAAATTCAATCCAAGAAAAAATCGCTAATATCAAGACTATCGTAGCTTGTAAGACTATCAAAGGTACTTCTTTCGTAGGTGTTCGAGGTTATCAAAATTCTAAAGGCGAAGTTTCTAACCAAACTTTCGTAGTAGGTATTAACTACGGTAAACTGCTTGAAAACGACCTTAAGACGCTTCAAGCGTTCGATATCTTACCACTTATTAAGAAATACGATAACGAAGTTGTAAGCAAAGCTTATAGCGAATTACTTGTATCGCTTACTAAGAGAACTGCAAGTGAATTTGAAAAAACATTATTAAGAGAAAACAACGATTCAACTATCAATCGTTCTGATGCTCAATCCGATGCTTACACGCCCTTAGCTAAAGGTCTTAAGTCTAAAGATGAAAACTTATTTATCTACGGTCTATGCGTAGCTAAAAACGTTATAATCAAAGGTAATTATCCAACGGTTAAAAGTCAACTTAAGACTATCGTTAAAAACGAAATCAAAAAGAATGCAGAACTTAGAGAAATGAAGTTTAAGCAATTCAAGTTAGGTAGTTTAGAAACGCTTAATATTCAAGGTTTAAGTGTATAACAAAAAAATCAAGACTACCAAGAAATTGGTGGTCTTTTTTTTATTTTATTTACCTTTTTTTTATTAGACGTGACGGAGTCTACTCTTTTAAAACCCTTTGGAGTTTCAACCGTTACCGTTTCGGTACACTACAAAGATACAAAACTTATTTCGTTCTCACAAGTTTTTTAGCAATTAGTTTTCAACATCTTTTCAACAACCCATTGTTAATAACTCTCGAAAAATATATGCTATTATATTTGGAATATCAATAAAGAATGTGTATCTTTGTAGGGTAACAAAAAACCAAAAGAATTATGGATGATTTAAACGAAGGGATTGCATGCTACATTGAGCAACTTGAGAAAATCAAGAGAGATGGTACACTAACTATTGAGCAAAAGATTGATAGATTAAAGTCAGAGGCTAAGTGTATGAGCCAAGAACAGACTTACTTATACGAAGAACGATAAACCATAAAAACCCCAAGAATTATGAATAAGAATGAATTTACAACGAAAGGTGCAAGAGTAGTAATGAACGGTAAGGTTGGTACTGTGATGAAGGCACTACCATACAAGACAGTAGTTGACTTCGATAGCCAAGAGAGATGGGAACACCTTAGACACAATCAAAATGATATGCGTCAGCTGTTACCACTTGTTGAGTCTGATGCGAAAACAGAATACTCAGAAGTCGTTAGAAAGGCTGTGAACGTACTTAACGCTCCGAAGGGTACAATTAATGCTAAAATGGATTACATCGTCTCTAAGGTGATGGCAGAAGGGTACACGAACCAAGAAGCTACTACGGTATTCCTTGAAGCACTTAACATCGCATCTAATGGAGAGTTGTTAGCCTCAGTATAAAGATTCTATGCTATGGGAGGGGGTGCACCACCCCTCCCCCCGTATACCCCCCTCACGTAACCCCTCTTATATACCCCCCCGTACGTGTCTGTATATGGGGGTATGATGAGATTCACAAAAATTTTTTTTATATTTTTTTCTAGTAAAGAAAGGTAAAGACCCCTTTTAAAAAACGGCTCCCTAATTTTTGACTTCTCCCCTAAATAAAGGGGTACCCCCTAAAAATTTTTTTTATATTTTTTTCTGTAATTATTTTGGACTCCAAATACCAGCTGTAGTTTCACTGACACTAATTAAGCCACCCGCACTACTATAATGGAATAGTCTTGCTCTTACGGAGTATGGATATGCCCCAGTAGTCTTTACGGGCTCTTCTAAGAAGATAAGTCCATCCCACCCATGGATATTATACTCATCCTTTTTAAAGGCACTCCAAGTCCCTAGGTTATCAAACCAAGTATTAAGTATAACTTCATCAGTCATTATATTTTTTAGGTTCCATTTACCATCCTTGTTTTGGATGCGTTTAAGTGGTGAGTCTTCTTTATTCATAATTGTTTTGGTTTAAATCTTTATATTTCATTAGAAAATCACCTTTAAATATATCCATTACTAGTTCTTCTGCCAACATGGGTCCCATAGGGTTTAACATATCTTCACAATGTTGATAACCCAAAAATACAGACTTCTCTATACCGAAAAAGGTCATCTTTGTTGATACACCAAGTGGTGATAATAAACCATTTTCGCCCTTACCTATAGTGGCTCGTCTCATACCACTTAAGAATTCTACCTCAAGACCTTCATTGACTTTTTTCATTAAATCAACAGCACTAAGTATTACAGGGTTTATTTTTTCTTTATTCATAATTGTTTTGGTTTATTTCCTAAATAATCTTCATCTTCCTCTACGTGAGTAACAAATTGGGATTGTATTTCTCTTAAGAACTCATGCCATAATTGACCTTTAGAGTTACTATGAAAAACAGATTCACCATCAAAGTTATCTTGTAACTTCCATAGACCATCACTTTTTGCCCTTTTTACAATTTCCATGGGGGATAATTTTCTTTTACTCATCTTTGTTTTGGTTTAGTTATTTCATATGCAATACCTTTATCCCATATTACTTTTCCTTTTGTTTTTAATACAGTTATGTTATTAGGAAACGGGTCTTTATATACTATGTATTTACGCATCACTTGCATGGTCTTTACACAAGGCGAATTCTACACAATCTAGATTGGTTAAATCAATGGATTGCCCACACCAGCAAGTACCATGTTTCTCATCTTGTAATGTATCATTAACTTTCATCTTAAGATGTTCTCTAAGCACTTCTTGGAACTTCTGGTATCCATCAGCGTTTTTATATTCATCTTCGTTTAGACAGATACCTATACCATATAGGAAGTCATCTATGATAGTTCTTACTTCATAGTCCTCATGACCTCGTTGAGAGTCATAGGTATCTACGAAGTCTTTAAATTTCTTAAGGTCAAAGTTCTTCATTGTTATTTTGATTTATGATTGAATATATAAGCTAGTGTTCCAATTGTTAACATAGAAAAAATTGCAGCATCTAGACTTACACCTAGAAATAATACTGCCATGTTCGTTCCAATAACAATTGCGAATAGGTTAATTTTAAATCTGTATTTATTAAATGTCTCCATGTTTTTGTTTTAAATAATCTTCTTTACTAATCTTAATGTATGTATCACCCCACCATCCGAAGACAACATCATCGAAGATGCGTTCAGTCTTAAATTCGTCCCACTTAAAGTTGGGTACGTCTATTGGGTATGATTCGTTAGGGAATGTTACGTTCATATTTTTTTATTCATCTTTATTTTTTTCTCCATAATCTTTTGCTACTTGTTTGAAGTTAGTCTTTGGGTAACCGATTCTTTTGTATATCTCATCGTACCCTTCCCACACCAACTTAAAATACTTATCATGCTTTGCACTAAATATTGGACCCTTTACAGGGTCCGCACAATGAATCATTGTTTCATAGAAGTAGTGTTGTTCAAGGAAGAAGTATCTCATTTGACGGTCTGGCTTTCTACCTCTCTTAACTCGTCTTCTAAGGCATTTAAATATCCCCATCATTTATTGATTCTTTATATTCGTTTGGATATCTATCCTTATAATCCATTATGGTTTTCTGCCCATCCTTAGTAGAGAAGTAACAACTTTCATCACAAGCATAACTTGGGTCACCTTGTTTAGTTAATCCCAACAGACACTTTCCTTTCACACAGTTATGAGGTGTTACTTCATCTTCATTATAAAACCGTGGTTTAAAGAGTACACGCCCAAGTCTAATAAGGGACATTGTTTCTTGCATGAATCCAAAGTATTCATCTACGAACTTTACAGAGTCGGCTCTATCGATACCGTTGTCTAGGTCGGACTGAATTCTCTTCTTAGCGTCCTCTTTACTAACGATAAAAAGCATGCCGATTAATTGTATGTTCGGTACAAGTTCTTTGAGTTCTAATAGGAACGACTGTCTATGTTGCGTCTCTACCATTGTTGCGTCAAAGTATACTGTATCGTTGTCGTTGAACTCTTGAAGGATACTATTCATTGCGAGGAAAAAGACGAGACGTTCATTGGATATGTTATCGACGTTGTTGAAGACTTCTTTTCGGATAGCATCCGTTTCAATAACGGGTGATTTATCCTTAAAGTATGTCGATTTACCACTACCTTGAATACCCACCGAAAAGACTAGCGTCTTTTGACTTGTGGATACGCTAGTATCCATACCGAGACCACCGTCCACCGAAGAGACTGTCGTCTCTTCGACACTAGCTTCCACGGTATCAATGTCGTTTAAATAGTTCCATAAGACCTCTTCGATTTCTAACTGTACATCTAAATCCTTTCCCTTAGGGTCTGGGTATATAAGGCAGTTGAGAAGGTGTCTTGCTCGTTCTTTGTTTAATTCTAGTTTTAAGTTACCCATCCTCTCATTTATTTAATCTTCTTTTTATTTGGATTCCAATCTTCAAAAATAGTCCCTTCTATTCCACTTATTACTCCAAATTTAAGTAACACATGCATGTCCTCTTGACTTATTTCCCCTCTATCTTCAAATGAATCATAGGTTAAGTATAACACATCAGCTCCTACCACATCATCTTGAGAGATTGGTTCTTCATCTGTTGGGATAGTTTCTGATAGTAGGAAGTCTATTCTGTTTTCGTTTTCACTTCCATCATATCCACTTACTTCTGTACTTGTTCTTTTAATTACTCTCATCTATTTAAATTTCTTTTTATTTCTTCATCAGATGGTGGAAACCATTTCTTATTACATCTTAGGCAAACAATATGGTCAATCCATTCTCTTGTAATCTTTCTACCATCTGACAATTTCCTAGCTTCTGGTTCAGTATATACAAGTTCGGTATTATGACCTAATATAACACACTTAGTTTTACCCATTCCAACATAGTTTATAATCACTCATATGGTCATATGGTGGGTTATAGTTTTCGTTGAAGAAATGGATTATTGCTTTATCGCTATATTCATCATCATCAAGCATATCTAAGAATTTATGAACGAAGTTGACGTACTCCTTTGTCATAGTATAATCTTCTTCTCCTGTTTCTTCATCAAAATAGTAGCAATCATGTTCATTCATATAAACATACTCTAGTTTAATTTCATATGAGAATAATATATCCTCAAAGACCTCTCTAGTTAAACTTTTAAATACAAAGTTACTATTCCCAAATTTATCTTTTAATGTATAACTCATCTTTGTTTTGGTTTATTTCATACCATTTAATTGGTCCAATCATTTTCCCGTTGTCATCTTCTATCATATACACCCACTCACCTTCTAATGTAATGATTGGTGATTCGGGTGACACTCTATCTCTAAAAATTATCTTACCTTTACCTTTGACGGTTTCTATAATATCACCAACTTCGTATATTTCTTCTTTACTCATCTTTGTTTTGGTTTAATTAATATTCCCATATTATCTCCTATCATATCAAATGACTTTCTAAACATCTCTACACCAGTAACTTCGTATAGTTGATTATCTACTTCATTGTCTCTTTCTCTTGTCAATTGAGATATAGTATCACCCTTTTTAATCTCCCTACAATTATTATCTTCCCATCGAACAGTAATCACATCACCTCTACCAGTGATATTAAATTTATCTTCGTATCTGAGTTTATATTCTTTACTCATCTTTGTTTTGGTTTAATTTCGTATTTATTATTTTCATATTCATATTTAACCATTTCTATAAAATCTCCCATCTTAAATGGGTAAGCAACAAAATGGTCTAGATACGTTTCAATCATCCGTTCATGCCAACTTGGGTTGTAATATCTTATCCAGTCTTCACAATCCCAATCTTCTTTACTCATCTTTGTTTTGGTTTAGCAGTATTATTACTTTCCTTTACTGTTGTCTTTTTCCTACATCGAGTGCAAAACCAATCAGTTTTGTAAAGTCTAACGGGATTTCCTCCACGCTTACAATCACACATTTTACTAAAGTCTATTGTTTTTAAC
>Ga0114994_10002467_pt1 | contig 13507 bp, 11 predicted proteins | sample ArcticOcean_MG_C_9_FD_87043 | JGI IMG/M metagenome (GOLD analysis project Ga0114994, IMG submission 87043) | Marine microbial communities from western Arctic Ocean - ArcticOcean_MG_CB2_152 | ecosystem: Environmental > Aquatic > Marine > Oceanic | place: Arctic Ocean: Canada Basin | collected... | reverse complement strand
CCTCCGTCAATATTTGCGGTGATTGATTTGAGCTTATTCTGCGTCACCACCAGTCCATAAGGACGTCCAAATGAGCAATAAACAAAATGATTATAATAGTTGATGTTATGGATGGAAGTAAAAAATACGGCATCGACATTTTCTGTTTCCATCAATGACCGTAACTTGGCAAGACGGTTTTCCATTTCTGCCGCAGAAAAAATTGGCGTTTGTTTTTCGCCGTTTTGAATTGAGATAAGTTGTTCCATGATTAAGCCTCACTATCTAAATTATTAAACAAAAATATTATTCAACTGGTTATTCACACAGACAAAGGTTGTACATTTAGAAATATCCTTTATTTTTTTGGCTCCAATATAAGTGCAAGTACTCCGGACACCGCCCAGCAGATCAAGCAGTGTATCCTCCAATGCGCCTTTGTAAGGAATCTTCACCAGTTTGCCTTCACTTGCTTTATAATCTTTTCCTTTTTTATCGCTATAATATTTATCAAGTGCAGTACTGCTGGCCATTCCATAAAATTATACTGTTTTTTCACCGGAAATTTTATTTTCCGTAATTCTCCCACTGTTTTCATCATGACCGGCTAATAATCCACCCAGCATCACAAAATCTGCATTTGCGCCAAAGGCTTTGCTGATGTCACCCGAACAAGTACATCCACCGTCTGACATGACCATCCCACCAATCCCATGGGCTGCATCTGAACAGTCTATAACTGCGCTCAACTGAGGAATTCCGACTCCCGCGACATTTCTGGTAAGACATGCCGAGCCACCTCCAATTCCGACTTTAACGATATCTGCACCGGACAAAATCAGCTGTTCAGTCATTTCAGGAGTACAAACATTACCAGCAATGATAATTTTGTCCTCAAATTCGCTACGCACCTGCTTAATAAAATCTGAAAACTGTTCGGTGTAACCATTGGCGACATCAATGCAGATAAAATTAAAATGTTTGATATTATCTCCCAACTCGTGCAGTATCTCCAAACCTTCTGCGATGCCTATTGTAATAGCAATATTTTTCTTGATACTGTTCGGAATTTTATTCAACTCTTCTGCCGTGTGAAATTTATGTAGACATGTCAGTGTGTTATGTTTGCTTAAAATTTTTGCTGAGTCAATAGTACCGACTGTATCCATGTTTGAGGCAACTACAGGAATTCCTTTCCAAAGCAGATTGGACCACTTAAACTTAAATTTTCTTTCTAAATCAACTTCTTTTCTGGATGTATAATAGCTGCGTTTCGGTTTAATGAGAACGTCTGAAAAATCGTATTTGACTTCGTTTTCTATATGCATTTTAATCCGTTATGTATTCTTGAGTATTTTCAAATTCCCATGGAAAGTGAATCCAGAGATTTTCACTATCTTTTGCAACTTCTCTCGCAAAAAAATGAGGAGTAAAATTACATTCGTTATTCCACCAGAGAGAAGCAAATTTAGGAACGTCGCAAAATTCTTTAATTTCGTCATTGATCTTGTGAAAGGTTTCTCCACCATCACAAACATCATCCACAATCAGTACATTTTTGTGTTTCTGCTCAGGTGTATAAGTAACCCAATTTGGAAAATCACGTAACGCTGTTTGTATCGGTACCATCGGTAACTGAAACCAGTGACTCAACGCTACTGCTGGAACGAGACCACCTCTGGAGACACCTACGATAACATCCGGTTTGAAATCAGCTAGTGAAACTTGACGCGCAATTTTCTGAATATCGATCAGGCATTCCTTCCAGGAATAATAGTGTTTATTAGACATATGATTTTGAAAATAATTTTAGTGAAATTTAAAGAGTGGTTTGAAGAAAAACCGCAAAATGCTCAACCCTTACAAGCATGTTGCAACCGCATAAATACTTAATTCCAGTCAACTCCAAAATAAGCAATCTGGAAATCCAATTTACAAGTACTGGTTAAGGTGCTTGCCAATTTCTACTTTAGATATAAATCTGTATAATATTAACATTATATCTTTTGTAAAATATATGCTTTTTTCTAAATGAAAATAGTTCATGGCATTTTTGCAGCTAATCAATAATGTTGAAGCCATATAAAGTCTAATGGGTATACTCTTGTCATTTCCACTTTCGCGAGAATGACAACTATCTAAGAAGACATCAATAATAGCCAAAGCATATATTACAGTAAAGAACTTAGTGTTTAAAGCAGTGTTTTTTCGCAATTAGTTTTTAGTCAGTATCCACTATACCTGCACCGGCTCCAGATTTGCGCGACTCCTCTGTGGAAGGTACAAGACAACGGGAAAAAAAAGAATGGATAATCGGCCACGTTTCGTAAATTTGAACTCCTGTTTCCAGAACACGTTCCCTGTTTATCCCAGAGTAACTTTTTTTTACATTCCATTTATTAGCATTGAATAAACTTCTCTCTACGGATCTAATTGTCACATCTGCCGCACCGGAGATTAGAGACATATCGGCAGTATCCCATGAGGTTTTCCAGTTACCATGATCTGCAGTCAAAACAGCATAAAGAGTCCCCCTAGAATCCTGCCAGGAAATCTCCCAACTTCCAGAATTTAAAGAGCCAACTGCAGCAGCTAGCAGAAAAGGATGATCAACATTTTTTGCACTAAAATACTGATTTTTATTTGAATCGGTGTCTTTTGCAGAAATCCAGTCACATACAGTAGGACCAGCCAAAAGTGAGGATAGCTTTTTTTCTCCTGAACACGTCAGTACAGTTTCTCTGCCATTCTCAGTTTGACTTGCAGAAAGACTGCTTTGAGCGTCGTCATGAGACTTTAGCCCACTTGAAGTAAATGCGGCAGGATCAAGTCCTCCAGCTGCAATCCAGATGGAAGAACGTCCAAATTCCTCCGCTAAACCATAAGGTAGTCCAACACCCACTGCTGCTCTGGAGAAGTAAAACATTACTTCATTAAAAGACAAGACTATTTCAGGAGAACTCATCTGACTTCCAGAGCAGGTATGACCGGAAATGCCCATTCTTCTGAATCTTGTTCTAAAAGTTTATCCGGAAGTGGGACCCCCTGAAACAAGGTGATACGTGTCCAAAGTTCTGATTTTGGATCAAAATTAGAAGCTCCAAAAAAAGCCAGTTTGAAACGCAGCATATCTATGGGACGCATCTCTGCGTCCAAAATATTATCCCGTATTTCTGCATATGGGAAACGGACAACTGTCTGCACTCTACCGATAATATGACGGAATTCTGGATACTTCTGAACAAACGCTCCTACAGAAATATCCGCAGAAATACTTTTGATTTTTTTACTCAACAGGTAGACATCACGTCCGACAGCAAGAGGCATTTCTTGTTCTGCTCCCGGATCAACATATCTGTCACCAAAGCGTGGTTCCAGTTTTTCTTCAGAATAGTACCAGAAGCGTCGTTGTTTTTCCGGATCTTCGAAATCAATTTCTAATGCCCATGAAAATGATTTTTGCAGCAAATCATTTAACTGAGTGAGACTCATTGAGGGGTCAAGTTCTGTCTCTGTGGAAGTCTGCATATCATCCGCCAAATCATCTACGAGTTCACCGTGTGGTTCCAGCAGGAGAGAGATTGTCAGTTCCTGGCCTTCAAGAGAAAAGTTGCTTTCTGCAAAACGTAAAATCCTCTCCCATAGAAAGGGCTGTTTTAAATTTTCTTCATCTGCAAACCAGTTAGCGAGCAGTTTAAGATCTTCACGTGTTTTTAATATTCTGGCGGTTTGTATTTTGTCCTCTACATTCCATTCAGCAATGTGTTGAATAGCCCGAAGTAGATATTTACCGAAGAAGCACAAAGTTTCAGGAGTATATGATTCTAGTGCGATAACTCTGGAAAGGGCTGTTTCACGAGCCAGCACCCAGTTATGAATCAATACCGGATGTTTGATCAGAAACGGAGCCATACCCAAACCTGTGGCATTTCCGATACCGAGATATTTACTTATTTCCGGATTCAAGCTGACTGCCTTTCGCCCGCCACGCATTTTTGCGACATGTTCAACTAGTTCGATCGTGAACCAACGAAAAAGATAAACCGTGAGTAATTCTACCTGAAATGCACCTCGAGTTTCCGGACGCTTAGCTATTTTTTCCCTGTCTGCGCAACCGAATTTACCACTCCCGTATACAGCTGTTGTACGCATCAGATAACTGACAGAAGCTAAAAGGTCAACATCTGGCTGTTTTCCCTGAGACAAACTTGAGGTAACATGTTCAAACAGACGCAGACTTTTATTGGCACGACCCATCACAAGTTCACTTGGGCTGAAACGGCCAGACTCCTGTTTTGGAGTGTTTGCTGAGAGTCTTTTTATATCCGCTTCAGTCGGAACTCCATCGAAAAGATTGAAGGTAGCATCCCAGACCTCTGCTACTACTCGGTCGGTACGCATTTTTGGATCTATAGCATTTGTAAACGTAACAAGTGAATAAGTACGCTCCAGAGTGTGTACAGCATAAACTGAAACTCCATAACCGTCTTTATCTATATCAAAACGTATTTTTTCAAACTTCCATTTTTCTTTAGTTATTCTGCGGGTCAGACTTCGCATAAAACTTAGGCGGGTCTGAAAAGAGGAACCCATTCTGGACAAACGCATCACCTTTTCCGGGGAACGCATTTCTGTTAAAACAACTTGGTTTGACTTAGTAATATTATCTTTCATCGTTATTTTTGCGGAACAAAAGATTTTTCAAAGAATTCGAGCCAGTTAAGCCCTGCAATACGCTCTACTTCATGTTCGGAAAAGCCTGTTTTTCGCAAACAACTGAAAATATCTCCAAAATCACGATTGTCACGAAACCATTCCGGTTGTTCCGGAAAACCGGCTAAATTTGCTGAGCCTTCACCGAAATCCCTTTCGTTGCTCCAAGTACCGTTTCTCATCCACTCAACGACACTGTCAGGCTGGTTTTGACATAAATCACTACCGATACCGATCCGCTCAACTCCAATCATTTCTGCAGTCCTCGCGATCATTGCGCAGAAATCCTCGAGCAAACACGCAGACTTGTTTTTTAAATGATGCGGATACATAGAAAAACCGAGCATTCCGCCACTTTCTGCAAGTGCCTTTAAAACATCATCCGACTTGTTACGTAACGCCTCACACCAGAAAAAAGGATTTGCATGAGTGATCGCAATTGGTCGTGTTGAAATTTCAATGGCTTCCAGAGTTGATCGAACCGCAGAATGGCTCATGTCAACAACCAGCCCAACCCTGTTCATTTCCTTGATCACTTGACGACCCATTCTGGTTATTCCTGGATCATCTTCTTCGTAACAGCCTGTTGCGAGTAAACTTTGATTATTGTAGGAAAGCTGCATGAAACGTACTCCAAGTTGATGACAAATTTCAACTAAACCAATATCATCCTCAATCGGAGAGCAATTTTGAAAACCAAAGATAATTGCTGTTCGCCCTTCATCATGCGCTTTCAGCACATCAGCAGCACTGCGTCCCTGAAAAATAAACTCTGGATACTGCTCAAAAAGACGGTTCCAAGCGATCACATTTTCAACCATTTCCTGAAAATCCTCGTGGTAACAGATTGTTACATGAACTGCTGCTACTCCGCCTTCGTTCATCTGCTGGAAAATCCCCTCTGACCAGTTGTTGTACTGGAGTGCGTCTATAATTATGGGCGATTTAGAATTTTTCATAGAATTATTAATTGTTTAAGTAAGAAGCAAATAAACTAATATTTACGCTTAATTTTCGCATCATTATAGAGAATATTTGAGTAATTTTCATCAGCAAGTTTACGCTGATAAACCGAGGGTGGATCCATATCAGCTTGAGGTCGAGACAAGCTCATACCATGCTGATCACATCTTTGTTTGCCGCGTATGTGCATCCACATATTTTTTCCAATAATTTGTTCTACTTGAGGAGGCATATAGGATTGTAGAGCAAAACCTATTCTTCTATGCTTACTTTTGTTCGGCTTTGAACCATGAATGACTGCACCATGGTGAATTGACATTTCTCCAGGTTTCAGGATCAAATCAACAAGCTTTGATTTATCAACATCTTTGACAACTTGTCCACGAGTTAAGATGTTATTTTCAGCAAATGTGTCTTCATGTTTACGGATCTTTTGCTTGTGACTGCCTGGAATCATCGTCATACAGCCCATTTCTATATTACTCTGCGTTAATGCAATCCAGGGAGTGAGGAAGTCAGAGCTGTTCATCCCCATGTAGGTTGCATCCTGATGCCAACTTACGAAGTGCTCTGTAGCAGGATCCTTGCTAAACATCACTGATGCCCATAAGGAAATGTCTGGACCAAGTAAATCTTGGACTGCATCAACGATTATTCTGTTGTGAGCCAACTCATCAAGAAATGAAAAAATTAGATGTAAATTATTGCGGTTTTCTGAATTAAATTCTTGCGGAAATTCTTTTTCAGCTTCTTCAATTTTAAGCTTAATTGAACATGCTTCATCTTCAGACATGACGCGAATCGGCGACACAAAACCATTTTCATGGTATTGTTGAACTTGTTGTGCAGTTAAAATTTTCGTCATTGTGATTTGCTAACATTAATTTTGAAGAGTAAATCTTCTTCGATCTGCAACAAAAACCATTCAAGTCTAGTTTTGCTTGTTTGTCAATGTTATTATTAAAATAATTTAATTTTTCAACTAACACCAATAATTGGCAGTTCCGGAGTTGCACGAACGGATAAAAGACGCGGAGTACCATTTTGTACAACGAGATTTTCTTCATGCACCATAATTCGGCCGTCTCCGTAGTTAAGTGAAGGTTCGAGTGTGATGACCATGTTTTCCTCTAACACAGTCTCATCAAAGGCTGCATGCGAAGGTTGCTCAGTGAGTTGCATTCCAAGTCCATGACCATAGCGACCGACCTCACCGCCTTGATCATCCATCTCAGAGATGACGTTTTGCATGGCCTGAAATAATTCACGACAGGTAGTTCCAGGCCGAGTCACAGACAATCCTGCTTCAGTTGCACGCCACAGTGTATCATAGGCACGGTGTGAGAGATCATCAGCTTGCTCTATAGCAAAATTACGGTCGAAGTCACAAAAATAACCATCAAAAGTAGCTCCAGTGTCAAACATCAAAATATCTCCGGACTGTAAAGGCCGCTTTGAAGGAGGAGAGATAATATCAAAATAACCACCTTGATCTGCACCACCAGCTAAATAAGGCACATCATCAGCACCTTGCGTCAAGCATTCTATACGAAAAGCACGGAAGGCTTCGTCTAGTGCTTGCCCTTTGTGAAAAATTTCACTTGCCCGCTCAAAAGTACGTGAAGCGATTCCGCAAATATGGGCAATTTTCTCAATTTCCGCCGCTGATTTAACCATTCGCAAACTTCGCAAAATATCTGTTGCATCAACTAACTCGATTCCCGGCAGTCCTGACATCAAACGTTCGTAATCCCCAAGTGGCATACGCAAACTTGTTTCGTGTCCTTTCATGACCCCCAATTTATCACCCTGTTTTGACAATGGCTCAAGTAAGTCCTGTAACAAGCTGATACCGTCATCTTTTGGTGCAGGAGCACCCCATGTCCGTATATCATCAATCCAAGTTGTACGCATCAAAGCAGCACCAATTTCCGGAATAACGGCAATGGGTTTTTTATCAGCAGGAACGAAAAGAAACCAGGGGCGCGTCGGACTTTGCCAGAACTGTGTAAGAAAACCGCTAAGATAACGCACTTCTGGTTCATTCATCAGCAAAATACCTGCTAATCCTTTTGCAGACATCTGTTTATGTAATCGTTCTAAACGCGCTTCAAATTCTGCAAATGCAAATCCACGCACAGGAATTTCAGCCATTTTAATTTCCTTCCATAATTTTATTAAATATCTCTCTATCTGTGACGCCTTCAGTACCGATCAACAGGACACGTGAGTTGTTTTTCAAACCAAGTTTAGCTCTTAATACCGGCTGTTTTGCTGCACAGATAAGCACAGCAAGACCTGCCACTGCACTTTCCCCCGCTTCAATGATAGGATCATCTCCTTCAGGACGTGCAAGAAGACGAACGGTTGGGGCCACTATATTTTCTGGTATGGTTATAAAATCACTCGCTTCTTCAGTAATGATATCCCAAGCCAGTTCTGATGCTTCTCCGCAGGACAAACCGGCCATCATAGATTCTTCGTTGATTTTAACAAATAAAGCTTTTTTTGCCTTTGAGCTTTCAAATAAACATGGAGCGAGGTTTGGCTCGACTATGACCACCCTTGGTGCTTGCTCTCTCCAATACTGTTGCAATGAAGCAGTAATTGAACCGGCAAAACCACCACATCCACTTTGCAAAAGAACGTGTGTTGGTACTTGAGTCAACTCTTCGTTAATTTCACTTGTCATCACACCATAACCCAGCATGACATCACGGGGTGACTCAAAATAACCTGGCCATGAAGTATCTGAGACAACTAACCAATTGTTATCATCGGCCTCGCTGCGTGCCAATTCTACTGAATCGTCATAGTCCCCCTTAATCCGAATTACTTCTGCACCTAAATCACGCATTGCTGCGGCCCGTCCCTCACTGACTTCTGCATGGATATAGATGCGGCAGGGTGCTCCAAAACGTTGACAACCCCAGGCGAGTGAACGCCCATGGTTTCCGTCGGTTGCAGATACTAATGTAATATCAGCAGTTTCTTTGGCATATTTTCCTGTGCGAATATCTTCTAAACTGACGTCATTACTCAATGAGAGTGCTATTTGTTTTTGTAATACGCGTAAAGCTGCATATGCTCCTCCGAGTGCTTTAAAACTTCCCAGACCAAATCGAGGACCTTCATCTTTATAGAGTATTTCACTGAGAGCTAGACTTTCTGCAAGCGCCTTCAAATTATAAAGCGGTGTAGGCGCATATCCATCCCATTGACTAATTTCTGCTCTCGCAGTCTCAAATCCTTCAGGCGGAAGAACTTCATGTGCGGCCTGATGAGCATGAGGTCTGCCTGAAACATGAACGATTGTAGCGTTTTCAAATACTGTTGTCATTTTTAAATTAATTATGTGTTCGCATTAAAAACCTGCTCAAACAAGTTGTTGTTGTGAAGGACGTTAATAATTATGAAAAATGAGTCGTTGGATGGAAACGCTGTAAAATTAAGATTCTACTGAAAATGGTTTGCGCTAGTAAAACGTAAGAGCTAAGTGACTTTATGCGGTGACTGATTAGGAAGGAGTAACTCCACGGAGTCGTTCTGTACGGCGTCTTATAAGTTCAAGAGTGGTCAACAGAGCAATCGTAATCAGAATTAATAGAGTTGCTGCAGCCAGAATCGTGGGACTGATTTGTTCTCGGATTCCAGAAAACATCTGCCATGGTATCGTACGTTGTCTGTAGGAACCCACAAAAAGTACTACCACCACCTCATCAAATGAAGTGACAAAAGCAAAGAGAGCACCTGAAATAACACCTGGTGTTATCAAAGGTACAATGACTTTAAAAAATGTTGTTGTGGGCGTAGCTCCAAGACTTTGAGAAGCACGAATCAAATTATTGTCGAAGCCAGTCAAAGTGGCTGTAACAGTGATAACAACAAAAGGTGTACCAAGTACTGCATGCGCTAATATGACACCCAAATGAGTGCCCTGCAGGCCAATGCGACTGTAAAAAAAGAACATCCCGGCTGCAGCAATGATAAGTGGTACAATCATAGGAGAAATCAACAGACTCATGAACAGTGTTCGATAAGGCATATTTGGACGTGAAAGTCCTAATGATGCCAGTGTCCCCAGAAAAGTTGCTATAATTGTAGAAAAAAAAGCAATGATGATTGAATTTTTAACAGCACCCTGCCAGTTCAAACTTGTAAAAAATTCTTCATACCATTGTAGAGAATAGCCTGCAGGATCAAAAGCCAGCATTTCCTTGGTGAAAGTAAAAAACGGAACCGCATTAAAAGAAAGCGGGGTAATTACAAGCAGCGGAAAAATCAAAAAAAACAGCACAGCACCGCATATCACCCAAAATGTATAGTGCCAGATTCTTTCTGGAATACTTAAATATGGAGGTAAAGAACTCATAATTAACCCAACTTCATGTTGTCAATTCCAACAATTCGATCATATAGCATGAATAAAGCCAATACGATCCCTAGCAAAATCACTCCTAGTGCTGAACCCATACCCCAGTTAAGAGAATTTGAGATATGATAAGCAATTCTGTTACTGATAAATGTCCCTGAACTTCCTCCCACTAATGCAGGAGTAATGTAGTAACCAATTGCTATGATGAAAACTAAAATTGAACCTGCACCAATGCCAGGACCAGTATTGGGAAAATAAATTTTCCAGAAAGCCCTCCATGGATGCGCCCCCAGGGAAACCGCTGCACGTACATAAGATTTCGGAATTGTTTTCATTACACTGAACAAAGGTAAAATCATAAAAGGCAACAGAATGTGCGTCATAGCTACCACAGTACCAGTGGCATTGTGGATCATCGCCAGACGGCCACTTTCATTGATCACACCTACTAACACAAGAAAATCATTGATCACACCCTCTTGCTGCAAAAGAGCAATCCAGGAAGTAGTACGCACTAGCAGTGAAGTCCAAAAAGGTAGGAGCACAAAAATAATGAGAATGTTACTCAAACGTGTGGAAACTGTGGACAGCATATACGCCAAAGGGAAACCGATAATAAAGGTCAAAATAGTGATCAGCGAACTCAAAAGTAAAGTTCTCAAAAATAGTTTTAAATAAATACTATCTTTACTTGGTAGAGATTCAACTTTGCCTGTTTTTGGATTTCGAGTAAAGTCCAAAGCAGCCAAGTAATAACTATCAGTGTATTCTGGTGAAAATTGCTTAATTACTTGCCAAGTATAGATCTCCCCCCAACGTTTATCAGTTTTGATAAGGGCTTCTTTGTAAGGCGTATTTTTGATTTTCTGAACTTTTCGGCCAGCTTTACGGAACAAGCTGGAAAATCCTGAGCTTTCATAGTTTAGGCGTTGACCGACTCTAGTGTGTTTTCTTGCAATTTTTGATTTTTTAATTTCTTCAACCATTGCAGCAAAAACCACTTCATCCGGCAGTTCTCCAGAAGTTTCATCCCAGCTTTGTAAAGCAATTACTGATTTTGGCAGATGTTTTTTTGTAATTGAGTTGTCCACTGAAAGCAACAGCATATCAGCAATTGGAATCAGAAAGACAATCAGGATAAAAATCAATAGAGGTAAAACCATTGATAACGCTACCATTTTACTACGACGTTGTGCACGAGCCAGACTAATCTTGAGTGGTGTGCCGTCAGCAGTTTTTAAAACAGCTTTGTCCGTGGAATTATCCATTAATTAGAGAAGACAATAAATTAATTTGATTAAGCTTAGGCTTGAAAATTTCTAAATAACACTGTCGTCAATGAGAAAGTGCTAGCTAGAAATTTTAAACTTACTTAAGTCTGCAATTTCAGTTGAACAAGCCGGACTAAACTATGCTTAATCCGGCCTACGAATAATTCGTATCTGTCCAACTTGATGATTACTTCAACAACCAGGCATTGAACTGGGTATCAAGGTCATCACGATTATCTGCCCAGAACTCATAGTTGAAGAGCAGAGTGGTTTTTGCGTTGTTTGGATCAGTAGGCATATGTGGTGCCATCTCGATTCCAAGAGTTGCGTGTTTTCCTACAAAAGGTGCGGAAGACGCACGAGTTGGACCATAGGAAATAAATTTAGCCTGGTCAGCAAGTCGCTGAGTATCGGTTGCAAAACGTAAATACTTCATCACCTCAGCTTTATTTTTTGTTCCTTTAGGTACAACCCAACCGTCAAGGTCAAAAACCTGCCAGTCCCAAAGCATAGCTACAGGTTGTTTTTGCTCTTCAATCAAAGCAAAAAGACGACCGTTGTAAGTTGAACCTACAACTACTTCACCGTCAGCCAATAACTGTGGAGTCTGCGATCCGGAAGTCCACCAGACTACTTTATTTTTGATCGTATCCAATTTTGCAAGTGCTTGATCTACACCGGCACTTGTTCCCAAGACATCATAAACCTCAGCCGGATCAACTCCGTCACAGATTAGTGCCCATTCCATGTTATTAATCGGTTTCTTTTCCAAAGCACGTTTTCCAGGAAAAGTTTTGAGGTCAAAGATATCGCAGACACTGGTCATAGGCTTGGACACTTTATCCTTGCGGTAACCAAAAGTAGTCGAATACACGATCTGAGGGATAAAACATTCGGAAACAATGAAATCTCCAAAATCTTCGGATGCTGAAGTTCCGTCCGGAGCTGATTCCAAATCACTGTCGTGATTAATGGCCTCAACAAGTCCTTCGTCACAAAGTGTCATTGCGTCAGCCGCAACTGCATCAACCAAATCCCAGGTGACATTACCTGCTTGGCTCATCGCACGTATTTTTGCTACTGCAGTACCTGAAGAATCATCATTGATGATTTTTATCCCAGGATTTAGTTTCATATACGGTGCATGGTAAGCATTCTGCTGACTCGCAGTATATGCTCCACCCCATGAAACTACAACCAGTTCAGTTGCCATTGTCTGACCGGCGAAACCAAACGTTACCATGACAGCAGTTGCTATCACATTTCGCATGAAAATTTTCATACTATCTCCTTTTATTGTTATTATGCCCAATTTGGGCTGTTCATGTGTCCCAGAATCGAGACTTACTATTAAAAGAAACTGGAAACTAGATGCTGGAAACTAGAGTGAATCCAGTACCCAAAACCTCACGAATTCAGCTTCTCAAGACACAGGCACATCTAATGCCCGTGCATCTTCTGCTTTCCAGCCTACTTGAACCGTATCACCCGGTTGCAATTGTGCGCGGTCTGCAGAGTTTGGTATCTTGACGATAAAATCGTCATGACCACAAACGTTCATACGGGAGCGAATATGATCTCCCAGATAAATCAATTCTTCAACTTTACCGGTAACTGTACTCGAACATTGTCCACTTTCCGGATTAACTGTAACTCGTTCTGGACGCAATGAAATCATGGTGTCAAAACCAACCCCTTCAATATTCACAGCAAGTGCCTTGAGTTTTTCTCCACGGTCTACTTCAACAGTACAAATATCTCCATCAAGACCAATAACTTTTCCAAAAAGCGTGTTATTCTCACCAATGAATTGGGCAACAAAAGCGTTTTCAGGTTTTTCATATAAAACATTCGGTGCTGCCAACTGTTGGATAATACCTTCATCAAAAACCGCAATACGATTGGACATGGTCAAAGCCTCACTTTGATCATGAGTCACGTATACCACTGTGACTTCCAAATTTTCATGAATGTGTTTGATTTCATACTGCATTTGTTCACGCAGTTGCTTGTCGAGCGCTCCTAAAGGTTCGTCCATCAGCACAAGTTTAGGTTCAAAGACCAGAGCCCTCGCTACTGCAACACGCTGCTGCTGGCCTCCTGAAAGTTGCATCGGACGGCGATTACCAAAAGCACCTAACTGAACTAAGTCCAAAACTTTTTTGACACGGTCTTCAATATCGCTTTTTGGTATTTTTCGGACTTG
>Ga0114994_10002466_pt1 | contig 13507 bp, 13 predicted proteins | sample ArcticOcean_MG_C_9_FD_87043 | JGI IMG/M metagenome (GOLD analysis project Ga0114994, IMG submission 87043) | Marine microbial communities from western Arctic Ocean - ArcticOcean_MG_CB2_152 | ecosystem: Environmental > Aquatic > Marine > Oceanic | place: Arctic Ocean: Canada Basin | collected... | reverse complement strand
CGATCACCGGGGCTTATGCCAAGGGATACGAGGCCACGCGCTAACGCTGATACGATTTCAGCACTTTCTCGCCAGCTTATTGATTGGTAGCTACCGTCTTTTTTTGCCCAAAGAAAGGGTTTATTCTCAAATGTTTTCGCCTGTTCTTGGAACATTGCGATCAAACTTGGCCAAGATTTCATTAAATAATTCCCACTAATTTCAGTTCCGGATTTGAAGCTTCCGAACTTTTAAACTATATCGGATGTATATTGTATTTTACCGAAAGCATGTATCTAACTATTTAGCATGTTTTCAATTGAAAACGAACATCAAAAAGGATTCTATTCCATGACTACCTCGGCTTCAGTTGATGTGATTCCTAAATGGAATTTAGATGATCTTTATACAGGTTTTGATGATGCTAAAATCCTCAAAGATTTAAATCAGTCGGCTTTGGGTTCGAAGGAATTTGCTGCTCAATATCATGGAAAATTGGATAAAATTGATGGTGCCGGGCTCGGTAATGCGATCAAAGAATACGAGGAATTAAGCGAAACTTTATCTCGGGTACTATCTTATGCGCAATTACTATTTGCAGCAGATGCTGAAAATTCAGAAATCGCTGCTTTCCACCAAAACATGAATGAGCGCGTCACAGAGATCTCCACTGACACTCTCTTTTTTGAGCTTGAACTTAACCGAATTGACGACGACATAATTACCATGCAGTTAAGAGATCCTGCAGCGGAGAAATTTGTACCTTGGGTGGAAGGCGTCCGGGTTTTTAAGCCATATCAACTGGATGACGATATTGAAAAAATTTTACATGAAAAATCCGTGACTGGTCGGTTGTCGTGGTCTCGTTTGTTTGATGAAACGATGGCGGGCCTCCGTTTTGATGTAGATGGCCGAAGAATATCTAATAGCGAGATTATGAGCCGGATGTCTGATCCCGATGGACTTGTCCGAAAAAAAGCCGCGAAGTCTTTTGGCAAGGGGCTTAATCAAAATATTAAACTTTTTTCCCTGATTACTAATACACTTGCTAAAGATAAGGAGATTGAAGATAGCTGGCGCCAATTGCCCAGGCCTGTCTCCAGTCGCAACCTTTCTAATCAAGTTGAAGATGAAGTAGTTGATGCTCTAGCAACAGCAGTCAAAGAGAGCTATAAAAATCTTGCCCACCGCTATTATAAGTTGAAAGCAAGGTGGTTAGGTGTTGAAGTGATGGATTACTGGGATCGCAATGCACCTCTACCAGAATCTGACGGGGCAAAAATATCTTGGGATCAAGCTAAAGAAACTGTGTTGAGTTCGTATAGTGCATTTGAGCCACAGTTGGGAGTGATAGCTGCGGAATTTTTTGATAATAATTGGATCGACGCTGACCCTCGAGAAGGTAAGGATTCGGGAGCATTTTCCCACCCGACAGTACCCTCTGCACACCCTTATATTCTCATGAACTATCACGGGAAAACCCGTGATGTTATGACATTGGCTCATGAGTTAGGTCACGGTATCCACCAGATTTTAGCAGCGCCAAATGGGCATTTCTTGTCCGATACGCCGCTTACCTTGGCTGAAACGGCTTCTGTGTTCGGCGAGATGCTGACCTTTAGAGGCATGCTTGATACGGCAAAAGACGAAAAGCAGCGCCGCCTTATGTTGGCGTCTAAAGTCGAGGATATGTTAAATACAGTCGTTCGCCAAATTGCATTCTATAGCTTTGAAGAGCAGGTTCACGCTGAGCGTCGGAACGGTGAAATAAGCGCAGTTCGACTGGGTGAGATTTGGATGGGTATTCAAATTGAGAGCCTGGGACCTGCTTTTCGATTTGATGAAGAATATCGCCATTTTTGGGCCTACATTCCGCATTTTATTCATTCCCCGTTCTACGTTTATGCTTATGCTTTTGGTGATTGTTTGGTGAACTCGCTTTATGACGTTTTTAAGGAAGGGCATTCTGGGTTTAAGGATAAGTACATCGATATGTTGAAAGCTGGCGGCACGTTACGCCATAAAGAGTTGCTGGCACCGTTTGGCTTGGATGCCAGTGATCCTGCATTTTGGCAGCGCGGTCTCGGAGTAGTCGCGGGCTTTGTCGATGAGCTTGAGCAGAATTTCTAAGCATAAATTATGGCTCAAAATGATAGTCTAGGAGGACGGGTCCTCCGTTATACGAAAGTTGGAAAAGCCGTAGGGGGGTTGGCCGCGCGGCTAGCTGGTGAGCGATATCTCGGCTTAAAGATAGATCGATTAGAACATGCCGTGGACTTAAAAGACGCGCTTGGTGGCCTAAAAGGTCCACTGATGAAAATAGCTCAAATTCTCTCGACTATTCCTAACGCGTTGCCGCATGAATATGCGGATCAGCTTAGTGAATTGCAATCCAATGCACCGGCTATGGGCTGGCGATTTGTTAAACGGCGCATGGCGGGTGAGCTTGGCGCAAATTGGGCATCGAAGTTTGCGGAGTTTGACCAAGAAGCATCAGCGGCGGCCTCGCTAGGGCAAGTGCATAAAGCGACAGCAAAAGATGGCCGTAAGATCGCATGTAAACTACAGTATCCTGATATGAAATCGGTTGTTGAGGCTGACCTTAAGCAGTTGAAACTCGTGTTCAATATCTATCGCCGCTACGATCAGGCGATTGACCCGACGGCCATCTATGAAGAATTGTCAGCGCGGTTACGTGAAGAACTAGACTATGTTCGAGAAGCTAAACAGATGCAGCTTTATCGGAATATACTGAGTGGTGAAGAGGCCATCCATGTGCCTGAAGTCGTTGATTCGTTGTGTGGTGAGCGTCTGGTGAGCATGACGTGGTTAGAGGGGCTACCCTTGAAGCGCTATATTGATGTGCATGGTGATCCCGAAACCCGAAATAAGGTTGCCCTTAATATGTTTAGAGCATGGTATGCGCCGCTTTATTGTTATGGGGTTATCCATGGAGATCCCCACCTCGGTAATTATACGGTGCGGGATGACGGCTCCATTAATCTGATGGATTTTGGCTGTATCCGAGTTTTTGGAGCTTCCTTCGTCAAAGGGGTGATCGATCTTTACATGGCGCTCAAGGATAATAACCCTGACCTTGCTGTGCATGCTTATAAAACTTGGGGCTTTGATGATCTAACTAAAGAAAAAATAGATATATTGAATATGTGGGCTAGATTTGTTTATGGACCGCTTCTTGAAGATCGTGTTAGATCGATTCAAACGGGTGACGAAGCCTATGGTCAAGGGATTGCTCGTAAAGTTCGAGAAGAGCTCCATAAAATTGGCGGGGTTGAGCCCCCACCCGAGTTCGTTTTGATGGACCGAGCAGCTATTGGGCTAGGTTCTGTCTTTACGCATCTAAATGCTGAAATTAATTGGCATCAGAGATTTCATGAATTGATTGATGGATTTGATGAAGAAAAGCTCGCGAAGGATCAGGTTGCGGCATTAAGAAAAGTTAATTTGCACAGCTTCGCTTAGGTTTTAGCAACCTCTAGATTATGTTGCCTAAAGTATTGTCAATCTGTTCCGAACGTTACCTTTTCGAGTTCGAAAACGATACGATCATCAAAAAGCCATTGGTAAGTTTTAATAATTCTGGTGTCCTTCTATAGAAAGATGACCGGGTTTAGATCAATAATAGGAGCCCTGCTTAAGAAAAAACTATTTGATGTTTTGCGAATGGGCAAAACCGCCAGGTTGAGAATAGAGATGGGGCAATTAACCGGGCTTGCTTGGGTATTTTGGCCGATCTTCAGCAGCAAGCTTCATTGGTTTTTGGTATTTGAGGAATCGTCGTGATTTAGTTCAATTGATTTCTCTATATCTAGAGAAATTGGGCTTCATAAATTAATCTCGCAACGTGTCGGTCAAAATAAATAAAACTAGTTTTGAGTGAAACATCCCGTATACAGCGAAGTTAACATGTTTTTTTCAGATGTGGAGTAAAATTATTAGGCGAAAGCGCTCTTTTAGTAACATTGGCGCTTGGCAAATCAGAATAAAATCGGCATTTTACAAACTGTTTTTTGTATCTGACTAATATAATTTCTATTTTATACTCCAGGGGATAAATATGAAGCTAGCAGTGCCCAAAGAGCGGCTTTCTAATGAGTTACGCGTAGCAGCCTCACCGGATTCTATTAGAAAACTGATAGCCTTGGGATTTGATGTTGTCATTGAAAGCGGTGCCGGTGACGGTGCTTCATTTAGTGATGATGCGTTAAAAAAATCAGGTGCGTCTATTGCTCCAGACACGGCTTCAACAATTCAAGGTGCTGATCTAATCTTGAAAATTAGAGGACCGGAATCTGGTTCTGGCGATGATTTGTCACAGTACTCATCAAGCAATATTCTTATTGCTAATTTGTCGGCACTTGGTAATAAATTAGCAATAGATAAGCTAGCAGCGACCGGTGTTACAGCTTTTGCCATGGAGCTATTGCCCAGGATTACCCGGGCGCAGTCAATGGATATACTTTCCTCTCAAAGTAATTTAGCCGGTTACAAAGCCGTGTTGGATGCCGCTGGCGAATTGGGTCGAGCTTATCCGATGATGATGACGGCAGCGGGTACGATCCCGCCGGCTAAAGTCTTTATCATGGGCGTCGGCGTTGCCGGTTTGCAAGCAATCGCGACAGCAAAACGCATGGGCGCGGTAGTAACAGCAACGGATGTTCGCCCCGCAACCAAGGAACAGGTCGAAAGCCTTGGTGCTAAATTCCTTGAAGTTGATCCTGAGATGGAGAAAAATGCGCAAACCGAGGGCGGTTATGCCAAGGAAATGTCACCTATATATTTGGAAAAGCAAAAAGAAGTCGTTGCTGAGCACATCAAAAAGCAAGATGTTGTTATTACAACAGCACTCATTCCAGGACGCCCTGCACCTGTGTTGGTGACGAAAGATATGGTTGCTTCCATGCCGGATGGTGCCGTGATTGTTGATTTGGCCGTTGAGGCTGGTGGCAATTGTCCTCTTTCGGAATTTGGGAAGACCATTAAATTTGGAGGTGTTACCATCATCGGTCATGCTAATGTGCCAAGTCGAATTGCGGAAGATGCTAGTAAATTATTTGCGAAGAATCTTTTAAATTTTATTACACCGCTTGTTGATCCTGAGACCAAATCTCTCAAAATTGATTGGGATGACGAAATTGTTCAAGGAACATTGGTTTGTAGGGATGGCAAAGTTGTCCATCCACGATTAACTTAGGAGGAAAATTGATTATGGGTGCAGATAAAATAGCCTCGAACATTGTCGAGGCCACCTCATCAGGTGATCCATTTATTTTTATGTTCACGATTTTTGTTTTGGCTGTTTTTATCGGGTTCTATGTAGTTTGGAGTGTGACGCCAGCGTTGCATTCACCTCTTATGAGCGTGACTAATGCCGTATCCTCTGTGATCATTGTTGGTGCGTTGATAGCCGCTGGTCCCGCCGATATGGGGTTTTCTAAAATTATGGGATTTGTTGCCGTCATTTTGGCCTCGATAAACATTTTTGGTGGTTTCATTGTCACTAACCGAATGCTGGCGATGTTTAAGAAAAAACCTAAAAAAGTGGAGGCTAGTAAATGAACGAGACATTAACAGGGTTTGCTTATTTGGCTGCGGCGGTATGCTTTATTTTGGCGCTTAGAGGATTAAGCAATCCTGAGAGTGCTCGAAAAGGTACGCTCCTTGGCATTATCGGTATGGTTATTGCTGTGGTGACAACGTTTGCCGATCCAACTATCATGAGTTTTGAGTTGATTATTGCTGGTATCGTTATTGGTGGTCTAATCGGAACCGTTGTTGCCCTTAAAATTGAAATGACGGCTTTGCCACAATTAGTTGCGGCCTTCCACTCCTTGGTTGGTCTTGCTGCAGTGTTTGTTGCTTCTGCCGCCTTCTTTGCACCAGAAGCATATGGTATCGGCGTTCTTGGCAATATTAAGGCGGCTAGCTTGGTTGAAATGTCCTTAGGTGCTGCTATTGGCGCCATAACTTTCTCCGGCTCACTTATCGCATTTGGTAAGCTACAAGGTATATTGGGTGGTTCGCCCTTGGTCTTTAAAGGACAGCACCCGTTGAATGCCTTACTGGCTATTGCATTGATCACGATGGTGGTTTGGCTGGTTCAAACCAATAACGAGACTGCTTTTTGGGCGGTTGTTGCTCTATCGATCCTAATTGGCTTCACAATTATACTGCCGATCGGCGGTGCCGATATGCCGGTTGTAGTGTCTATGCTTAATTCTTACTCTGGTTGGGCGGCCTGCGGGATAGGCTTCACGCTTAGCAACACAGCTTTAATTGTTACAGGTGCGTTAGTGGGCTCTTCTGGAGCAATCCTCAGCTACATTATGTGTAAGGGTATGAACCGTTCAATTTTTAACGTGCTGTTGGGGGGCTTTGGCGGTGAAGTTGCAGGCCCCATAGTTGGTGTGGGTGGCGAAGTAAAGGCTGTTAAGTCTGGCAGTGGCGAAGATGCTGCTTTCATTATGAAGAATGCTAGTAAAGTTATTATTGTACCAGGTTACGGCATGGCGGTTGCCCAAGCTCAACATGCGCTTCGCGAAATGTGTGATCTGCTCAAAGCAGAGGGTGTTGATGTGGCTTATGCTATTCATCCTGTTGCGGGTCGCATGCCAGGGCACATGAATGTGCTGCTGGCTGAGGCAAATGTTCCTTATGATGAAGTATTTGAGCTTGAAGAGATAAATACCGAGTTTTCTACGGCTGACGTTGCTTTTGTTATAGGTGCAAATGATGTAACTAATCCAGCGGCAAAAACGGATCCCACCAGTGCAATTTATGGGATGCCGATCCTTGAGGTTGAGAATGCTGGAACGGTGTTGTTCATTAAGCGCTCCATGGCATCAGGTTACGCTGGCGTCGATAATGAATTGTTTTTTCGCGACAACACGATGATGTTGTTTGCTGATGCTAAAGCAATGACAGAAAGCATTGTTAAAGCCTTGGGTTGAACTCCCTAACACCGTCCATAAAAAAATAGCCCTTTGCATAATCTATGTATTGCTAGTTTTCTTTTGCAATTTTAGGGGCAAAGGTCAGGAGGTTTAGACACTCTATCAATTACAGTAAATTTCTAACAGAAGTCCAGGCCGCAATTATAATTTTAAAGTAATATGGAAAGAACGCTTTAAAATCCTTCGCGTTCGATACGCTTATTTTCTAATTTACGGCCACGACGAACGGCTTCAGCTTTTTCACGAGCTCTGCGTTCTGACGGTTTCTCATAGCAACGGCGCAGTTTCATTTCCCGGAAAACACCTTCGCGCTGTAATTTTTTTTTCAGGGCCTTAAGGGCCTGATCGACGTTATTATCACGGACTGATACATGCACGGGTTCGCTTGCTCCTATAGTAATATTTATTAATTTTTAGTTTTTTAACATGCTAATTATGGATTGGGAAGGGGGGCTAACCTATAAATGATGATTTTCTGCCCAAAAAGAAGTTTTTTTTGCTAAAATGTTGGATTATAAAATTTTATAGGTCATATTAAACCTATGGCTATATTAAAAATCGCCCGCATGGGGCACCCTGTTTTGCATAAAGTTTCTGAACCTGTTACCGATTTTCATGATCCAGAAATAAAGGTTTTGGTTGAGAATATGATTGAGACGCTGGAGGATTCAGGTGGTATCGGCTTAGCTGCACCTCAAATTTATGTCCCAAAGCGTATCGTAATTCTATTTGTCCCCAGAGATAGTTCCACTGGTGATGAAGAAAACCCAGAATCAAGTCTATCGATTATGATCAATCCTGAAATCAACGCGCTGAGTGACGAGACCAATTTGGATTGGGAAGCTTGCTTGTCAGTTCCCGGATTCATGGGTTCTGTAGAACGTTATTCTCACATAAAATATTCTTGGTTTAATCTTGATGGTAAACAACAAGAGCGTGAAGCTAGCGGGTTTCATGCGCGGTCCGTACAACATGAATGTGACCATTTGGATGGTAAAATTTATCCAATGCGAATGAGCAATTTTGCGACATTTGGTTTTGTTGAAGAAATTAATCGGAATGGCCCTCTAATGCGCAAAGGGCATGGGTTGATGCCAGATGAAGAAAGTTTCGAGGATGCATGATGAGTGATTTTCAGAATACTGAATCTCGAGATAACCTGCTTTTAGCAATGCTACCGCATGTTCTGTTTGATGGATGGAGCATGGATGCCCTGACCGCTGGTCAGAATGACCTTGGCGCAGAGGCATCTAACGTAAGTCTCGTCTTTCCAGGTGGTCTCCGGGAAATTGCGACACACTTTGGGGAGTATCTGGACCGTGAGATGCTCGCAGAATTGGCTAAACTTGATATTACAAAAATGAAAGTCCGTGAGCGTATTGCTACCGGTGTCCGTACGCGCATAGATTTACTTTCGGCTCATAGAGAATCTATACGGCCGTATTTGTCTTTTTTATCTCTACCGGGAAACCACATTACGGGATTACGTATTACCATGAAGACCGTCGATACTATATGGTATGCAGCCGGCGACACTGCAACAGATTTTAATTATTACACAAAACGTGGCCTGCTTGCTGGGGTCTATGGCTCTACAATTCTCTACTGGTTGTCAGATAATTCAAAGGGCTTTTCCGAGACAGATGATTTCCTTGTACGCCGTATAAATGAAGTTTTGAAAATACCTAAATTTCAAAACAAAATTGCAAAACGATTGGAGTGCTTTAGTCGCCCTTTGCGGCGCTTGGCTCACCCGGTTTTTGGTAATTTTTAGTCAGCAGGATCTTCCGCAACATTAGCAGTTTGATCAGCCCTGAATTTGTCTAAAGCATCTGCGACGCTGCTATTGCTAAGTGCAATTATGCTGGCAGCCAATACAGCTGAGTTGACTGCGCCGGCTTTGCCAACGGCAAGTGTGCCAACAGGGATGCCGCCAGGCATTTGGGCCATTGCAAGGAGCGCATCTAAGCCGCCCATTACTTTACCGTCCATGGGTACACCAAGAACCGGAAGTGGGGTTAAGGCCGCGGCGGCACCTGGCAAAGCCGCTGCCATACCGGCGCCCGCAATCAATACCTTAAGGCCACGCCCTTTAGCCGATTCGGCATATTTAGTTAAACGGTCAGGTGTTCTATGGGCCGAGATAATCTTAGCCTCGTAAGGAATACCAAATTTTTCGAGAGTCAAAGTTGTATGTTTCATCGTTGCCCAATCGGACTGGCTACCCATAATAATGCCAACAATCGGATTTTCTTTAGCCATCAATAAATTCCTATTTTCAGTCTCTTATCTCATAATATAGGTTATTATAAGAGTGATTTAATCCCGTGCAAGACTTTGCGGATGTTTTGATTGCAATTGAATATTGGAATTTTATCAAAGGTACCGTAATTTAGAATATGTTACTGAAGCTTATAATGATGTAGAAGAATGTTACCTTGAGGAATTTTATAGAGGGGATCTGATGTCAGATATTGGAGAAATTCAAGAATATTCACGCATTCGTGAACTGGGCACGAATAGCCAGTCAGGCGGTCATCCTAGTAGCCCCTATTATCAAGCCCATTATTCGCTTAAACAGCGAAGCAAATCGCCAGCCAGAACTCATAGGCAAATTCAAGATACATCTTTTGTCATGGGTATACCGCTTGAAGAAATAACACCAAGGGTTCATGAAGCTATGACGCTTATCATGCATGAAATGGATTCCGTTCGCTGGGAGTTGGGCGCTATAAAAAAGCATGAGACATTCTTAATAGAGGCCCTTTATTATCACCAAATATTACCTGCGGTCAGCCTGCACTCTTTCAGACAATATTTGGTTCGTGCTGTTGAACATGTTCAACGTACTAGAGAGAAAAGTTTTTTGCTTTTTCTTAAGGTATTAAAGGTGGATGACTTGTGGGAGAAAAATGGTGCCCGAGTGCGGGACGATTTTTTGATTCATACTGCTAATATGATCAGAAGTTGTATTGAGGATGTGGATGTCATTGGTGCACTTGATCATGGTGAGTTTGGTGTAATTTTTAATCTCTATCAAGAAGAGGCTGTGATAGCTAAAGGAAATGCTTTGGTACGTTTATTATCAACCTCGCCTTTTGTTTTTGATGGGGTTGAATGTCCCGTAAACTTAATCTGGGGATTTTCTCAAATTTCCGTCGAGACTGATCCGGATCAAATGATTTCGATAGCAAGTGATAATGCTAGAAAATAGGTCTCAAGGATAGATGCCTATTCTAGGCAATAGAACCAGATACGCCTTTGGTAATCTGGAAGGGAATTCGACTTTTCATGGCTAACTTTCCTTCGTCGAAATTCCTTCGGGCCGTAGTTCTCATTTGCACCGTGATTTTGGCTTCAAGTTCGAGATCCTAGCACTAATTTCTCAATTTTCCATCTGACTTGCGGTTTCTGTGTCGTTAGCCATAATATTACTAACATAACCCATGGTAGTAATATTATTGAATTCAATAAGACGTTGGTTCTTCTAAGTCTTAGGTTTCATGAAGTAGCTAATAAAGGTGTTATAAAAACGATTGGCGTGCTAACGAGCCGGGGTGATTGTGCCGGCTTAAACGCTTTGATCCGGGCCGTTGTCTAGGGTGCTATACCATTGGTATGGTTTGTAAGTTTTGGGTGTTCCTGATTGCGCCGAAGGTCTTATGGATCCTCCACGGAGATTTGGAGAGTTCACTTTTGAATTGTTTACCGGTAATATTTTTCGGATGGGCGGCACCTTGTTGGGTATGACGAATAAGGGGGATACCTTGATACAAACTGTACGCGGTCTGGGTGTTTCTCTCGGAGAGTAAAGTGAAACAAATTAAAGAGCCTATTCTGACAAATTCTGCCAACCCCTTTTGGGCATTTTCGCTTAAATTTTATTGCCGCAAAAGTGTCGCCTCATCTTGCTTAGAGCTCCAAGAGAGCTTCGGTGCGGACGTTAATATTTTACTCTATTGTTGTTGGATCGCTTTTGAAGGCGCTGAGGAAATAGAGCCCGCTGAATTGGCCGTAATTATTGCCACTATTGAACCGTGGCAATCGGTCGTGGTCCAGCGCTTGCGTGAGATTAGAGTGCATATGAAGCAAGATGAGATGGTAAATCTCGGTGCGCTCTCTGAAGAACTTCGTCAAGTAATAAAAACCTGTGAGCTTGATGCTGAGAAAATAGAACAAACTATCCTCTACCAATCTGGTCGTAATATAAAATTTGACGCATCTATGAGCCGAGCTATTCGAATATATACGGCAAAACAGAACTTACACACCTACCTCCAATTAATTTTGAGGGATGTACCAGAAGATTCTTATAATTTAATTCAAGATATTAGCCAGGAGGTTGGGGCTCTATTAGCCTTGTAGAACCTTTCCTATTCCTTAACTCACGCAAAGAAGGTTTATTTTCGTCTTAATGCGACTATCGTCTTGATCCACACTTAAATTATTTATGTAGATAGAATTAGTTTATTTGATGAGATAGCGAACTAAATTTGGATGAGCGAGATCATGAATTGGCGCTTTAAATTAGGAATGCCGTACTTAATCAAAAACTCAAAATTAAAAAAATATCCGCATCAAAAACCTAGCCAGCTGTAAGATAAAACTCCTCAATTACGAATTAAAGATAAACTCGTAATTGAGAATGTGCACTAAAAAGCATCATATCATTGAACTCAAATAAATAGTATTTTTAAGTGCAGATATATTAGTCAGCGGTATTTTCTCTCACAGGGGTCGAAGCGGGGCCAAAAACGTCTTCGCTTTTGATTTGAGGCTCTTCTTCTTTTGCTTTAGATGCCGTTGAGGTGCCAAAGATATCCTCAGCAGTTGGTTCAACTTCTATCTGCATCCGTGGTTGCTCAGTCATTGTTGTAGATTCATCGATCGACCCCGTGGCTGACATTGGCGGCAATGGTGTCGCATGCGTATGAGTGGTGTCTGCCCTAGCACGCGCAATAGAGATCATCTTTTCTAAATCAGGCACAGCGCAAAGACCAAGATAGACAGGGCTCTGAGGTTTAATTGTTGTTGTGTTACGGTGAGTCTTATCTCTTATTGCATTGATCGTAGGTTTTGTCGTACCAATCAAGCGACCAATTTGGGCGTCGCTCAATTCGGGATAACTGCGCAGTAACCATGCAATAGCATCGGGACGATCCTGGCGTTTCGAAATAGGCGTGTAACGTGCGCCTTTCTGTCGGACTTTCGGAAGTGGAACGGTTGGGGTGGCCATTTCCATCCTAGCAGTCACATCTAATTCACAACGAGTAACTTCGTCTTTTGTCAATTGCCCGTTTGCAGTTGGATCGAGGCCTTGCATGCCAGGTGCAACTTCACCATCAGCAATTGCTTGCACTTCGAGGTTATGTAAACCGCAATAGTCGGCGATTTGATCAAATGTAAGCGCCGTGTTATCAACGAGCCAAACGGCGGTTGCCTTCGGCATAAGTGGCTGAGCCATCTTCCATTTCCCTATATTAAAAGTGTCTGGGTTTTTATTTTAACTGAGGAAGCAAAACCTAAGTTAATAGGAAAGAATATAAGCCGAGCATAAAGCTGCGTCAAACCATGCTATAAGAAAAATGAAAGAACCATGCCTCTAATAGTACATTTCTTGGCATATTTTTAAAAAATATGAGCTTTAATAGAAGAATAATGTGAGGATACTGTGATGAGTAGAGACGATTCAGAGCCAACAACTAAGAAGGTGGAAGTTAAAAACCTTGAGATCATGTCAATTGAAGCGCTTCGCGAGTATATTTTTTTCCTTCAGGCGGAAATTAAAAGGGTAAAATTAGAAATAGAACTGAAGAAAGAGGCACGAAAGGGGGCTGAAGGTATCTTTAAATAGTGCCAAAATATCAGCCGGGGTAATTTATGACAAACAGGTCTTCGAAACGACATCTCAATTCTTTTGATGTTATTCCGTATCTACTTTATTTGAAGTGTTCTTTTCCTTTACATAAACTTCACCGGCCAATTCTTTTTTTGACAGGAAGGCTAATGAAAAAGCTGACATATTAATTATAAAACCAACCAAGAAAGTTATAAATAAAATATAACTATAGTTGGATCGTCCTACCCAGGAACTTAGCTGTGGCAATTCTGATATAGCTAGCGCCATGACCCATGTAACCATACCTGACACTATGAAGCTCGCAATCGCTATGAGAAAAATCTTTGTGAAAACGCTTTTTTCGGCCTCCTGGACAGGCTTTAGCTGGCCGGGTGTGGTACTCGATACGTCTCTTCGCCTCATAGGCTACTTGACCGCCATTATTGTTGGGCTGCTAATCGTATAAAAGGCAGAACAAAAACCATAGGCCTGACCTCAGGCCGGTCATTCATAATTTACCTATATCAGTTCTAATCATAATAAATTAAACCAAACGAAAATTAATTTGACTGAACAACCGTCATAGGATCAAAAATCAGTCTTTAAGACCAAGACCTTCAAAACGCTTGTTAAACTTAGCAACTTGACCGCCAGAATCAACCAGACGATGTTCGCCGGTCCAAGCTGGATGGGACTTAGGGTCAATATCAAGTTT
>Ga0114994_10002465_pt1 | contig 13509 bp, 9 predicted proteins | sample ArcticOcean_MG_C_9_FD_87043 | JGI IMG/M metagenome (GOLD analysis project Ga0114994, IMG submission 87043) | Marine microbial communities from western Arctic Ocean - ArcticOcean_MG_CB2_152 | ecosystem: Environmental > Aquatic > Marine > Oceanic | place: Arctic Ocean: Canada Basin | collected... | reverse complement strand
GCACCGCATCCTGGGCGAGGAACGCGTCGCTGCTTTTGTGTGCTTGTTGGAGGACGGCCTGGATGACGACGCCGACACGCCCAGTGAAGAAGCAGAGCCGGGAGGCGAGGAGGACAAGACGCTGCTCGATAAGTTTCGCGACAGGAAGCAACTCACGACGGTGCTGCAGGAAGCGCGTGTGGCGGGTGCCGCGAACGCGCGGCTCGAAGCCCGGGAAGCCAAGATTTCGGCCAAGGCCGCGGAGCGCGTCGATATGCTGTCGCCGGCGGCGAAGATCTGGCGGAACCGGGAGCTCGGCGTCCGGGAGGTGGACCTCGAGCGCGCCCGGGCCTCGATCCGGGGGTGGCACAGCGACCTGGAGATGCACGAGTACTGCGCCCGGGCGTACTGCCTGGCCATGGACGACCAGCGGGTCCTCATCCACGCGCACTGCTCCTACGCGCGCAAATCATTTAGAAACGCCCTGCGGGAACCGGACCCCCGCTGGGACGCGTGCCAGAAGGCGGCCGCGCGCCAGATGAACCGGCGGGAGATCACATCTACCGATAAATGTCGCGGGACGCGGTTGGAGCTCACGGACGAATTGGAGCTCGGGCTGGGCGACATCGTCGACGATCGGAAGCGGGCGTTCGACGAGAAGTCGCGCCTCGCGGCGGAGAAAGCCCTGGAGCGCGCGAACAAAGCGTGCGAACTCCTCGGCATCCTGGCGTCCCGGCTCTGCGCCGCGGAGACGACGCGCTTCGCCTCGGGCTGCCTGACGCTGGACGACTTCGAGGAGATCTCGGGCGGCGAGGCGGCCTGCGTCGCGCCCGCGGACGTCACCAAGCGGTTGGCGACGCAATTAATCGCATTGGAGGAGGCGGTGGTCATCGCCGACGACCCAGAAATCGGCGACAAGGTGAGGGATACGGCATCGCTCTGTATACCGCTGGCGGCCATCGACGGCGCGCGGCCGGCTCGCATCAAAGCCCCGCACACCGTGCAGTTCGCGTCGCATTCCGTGCGGAGGCTTGGCGCGATCGTGGAGCGCTTCGACCGGGCGGAGCAGCTGTTCCGCGGCATCGTCGGCGCCCTGCTGGCGCAGCTCGACGCCATGACGGCGGCGCGCGTCCGCGTCGAACACATGCGCGTCGGCGCGCACCTCAGGGCCTTCCGGAAGCGCGTGAAGGCCGACGAAGTGCGGGTGGAGCCGCTGGTCGTCGGGAAAGACGACGAGATCGACGCGCTGCTGATGTTTCGCTGAGTAAGAAGAATAAATAGTTAGAGAGGGCGATATTCGACGGAAGAGGGGAATGGTCCAGGGAGACCAGGCCCGGCGGGTAGCCGGGTGGAGTATTATACTGCGAGTCACGACCGTAGGCGGCCGGGAGCTGTCCTGAGGGAGGATTTTAGCGTAGGTGATCGGATGTCGACTCTGAGCTGTCGGTCTGTAGCGTCAGGACCGACTCCGTAGCGGAGACTTCCCTTTCGTACGCGGGTCGCAGCTGAGACGCGTCGCCGTCGAGCCCGAGGCGGTGCACGTTGTCTAGAAAGATCGGAGAGGGCGACCTGGGCGGCGGCGGGCACACGGGCGAAAACGACGCCGGCGACCTCGCCGGCGGAGCCCACGTCGCCGGCGACGGCGGCCCGCAGCGCCTGTCCATGACATGGCCGTTGGTGTCCAGCAGCGGCGCCCCGGCGTCGAGCGAATCCCGAGACGATTGCATCGGATTCCACGGCGCCGCGCCTATCTCGAACGCCGACCCGGTCATGAGAAAGTTGCTAGGGGCGGCCACAGGCGCCGCTTGCGGGAAGCAGGCCGGAGGCGGGGCCGCCATCTGAACGGGCGCCATCTGGTGGGGCTGGAGCGTGATCGGGATGCGCGGATCCGCCGAGCCTTGCATCCCGCCGGGCTGGAACGGGAGCGCGTGCAGGCGCGGCGCCCCGTACTGCGGCACGGGGAGGCCGTGGGCCGCGGCGGCGTGCGCCTGGGCCTGGGCCTGCTCGGCCGCGCGGCCCTTGACGTAGCTCTGGAAGTCGGCGTGGTAGCGTGTGTCGTGGTTCGTCTGGCCGCAAAAGGCGCAGACCACCATCGTCGTGCACCGCCGCGGGTGGCTCCGCGCGCAGTTGCGCCAGCCGCACTTGAAGCAGAGGGGGATCGTTTCGAAGCTCCGCTCCACGTTGCCCCCGAAGTCGTGCACCGCGAAGCAGGCGCTGTCGAAGCGGATTGCCACGGAGTTGCGCGGTCTTACTAAAGCCACCTTGTACCCGTGGCGCGCGAGGCAGGCGAACGCGCGGCTGAACTGGCCCTTCGGGGACCCGGCGAGGACGACGACGAGGACCTGGTCCTTCGCCGTGGTCGCCAGGGCGTGGTCGAAGAGGTCCACGATGGCGTGGCTCCCCTCGTTTTTGTTAGGGTAGCTCGACGTGTCCACGAGCTCGACGCCCGCGGTGCGCAGGGCCACGCGCGTCGGCGGCGGCAGGGCCACGAAGTCGACGTACGCTTTTGCTGTGTGCGCGCCGGGGTAGAGGGCCGTGACCAGGCCGCGGAGCTCCTGGGCAGCGCTCGGCGAGCCGGGGCTGCCGTCCGCGAGGTCCCAGATGATCGCGGCGCCGGGTCCGGTTTCGGGCGCGCCGAAGACGGCCGGCGCCGGCATCGGGGCCACGCCCGCCAGGGCCTCGGCCGCCGTCGGAGCAGTCTCGTTGAGCGAAACCCGCGGCGTCCCGTAACTCGAACTCCGACTCAGACTCGGAGCGGTCCCGCTCAGCGACTCCCGCGGCGTCACGTAATTCGGCGCGTTCCCGCTCAGCGACTCGCGGGGCGTCACGGTGCTGGTGGAGGTCGTCTCGCGCTCGCAGGCCGAGACCGCGTCGGCGATGGTCGTGAACTCGACGCCCAGCGCCTCGGCGACCGCCTTGACGTCGGTGGCCAGTTTGCCGGAGCCCTCCAGGCCGACCTCGTCGAGGAGGCCCTCCACGCAGTCACGCAGCGACATAATTTGGCTCCTCGGGCGACCCGGGTCAGCGCGCGCGCGCAGACCCTTTTTCCTGGGCCGCGGGGCGAGCGCCGGTCAGGGCGTCACGCGCATGTCTTTGGCGTATGCTCGGGCCGCGCTCTACCGGCGGCGGCGCGCTACGGATCAAATGCCACCTGAGGAATTTTTCAGGTCTCGTGCGTCGACGCGGCGGCTGCGGCTCGCTTCGCTGCTTCGCGCTTGTCGTCAAGGTGTGAAGCCACCTAGTGTAGAATCGCGCTCCGATCCTACGCCTAAATGGCGAGCATGGACGCCTAAAGTTTACCAACTTCACCTGCGCGAGAGATTTTTTGGAGCTCTCGTGGATGGGAAGCCTGAACGGCGGAAACACGCCTCCGACACGCCGGAACACTCCTCGCCGACCGTCCGACGTCGTCAACGAACGAAGTTCCCGACGCCGCGCCCACGCCGGTCGTTCTGATAACTAAGCTTACACAGGTAAATGGCGTCACGACACCGTGCACGCACAAGACGCTTCTGGATCGTCCGTCTGGCGCAGGTAGGCGCCGGCGAACTCGAAGCGCTGCGCGAACTTGGGGGGCAGGCGCGGCTCCACTTCCAGCACCCACGACCAGTACCGCTCGACCTCCCGGCCGTCGTGCGGCAGGATCCGTTTGATTTCACCGCAGCATAAAGGACATAAAGGCCACTTGCCCTCTTCCCTCGATTCGCCAATCCCGTTCTCCCGCAAGCACCCGCGACACACGCACTTGTGCTCGCAAGGGAAGAGGATGTCATGAACGGGATTCCGGTGGCACATGACGCACGTCGGGTGGCCATCTAATTTGCGGTACTGCGCCTCCAGCTTGTAGGCGTCGGCCAATTGCACGTAGTCCTTGTTCTGCTTCCTTGGTTTGGGTTTCCTAAGCTTCGGGGACGCCGGCGCGGCCTCCCAGGACTCGATGGACGAGTCTTCCGGGGCCTCCACGGCCCGGGACTGGTCCTCGTCCTCCTGTGTCGCGTAGGCCGTTTGCTCGGTGGGCACCTCCCACTGCGTGAGGTTCAGGGCCTCGTGGTGGTAGTAGGCGTGCTGGCTCGCGTCGTCCATGTGCTCGGCCCAGCCCGCGGGCAGTGGCTTGGCCTCGTCGGCGGGCCAGCCCTCGCCCTCTCCTGGGAGCGTCGCATCATCATTGACTGGGAGCGTCACCGACGCGGCGTCGTCATACTCATGTAGGCGCGTGGCCGCCGCGGCGGTGGCGTCGCCGGGCGCCGGCGCCGGGGCCTCCATCCGACCTGTATCTCAGCAGCCCATGCTCGTCGCTGCTCGTCGCCGCGCCGAGGGCTGCCCCGGCGTCGAGGCGGTGTCCCGGTCGGTGACTGGCGCCTCACGACGCGGTGTCCTGGTGAATAGAACTTGGCCGCTCTCTCGCGTCGGCAATACGCCGCGTTGCGCCGGGAGATGCAGCCGGCAAGTTTGATGCGGGAGCGATCGTCGACGCCGTGCGCGGGGGCGGAGGCCTGGGGGGGGGTGGGAGGGGCTACCCCCCCCGCGCTGGGAGGACGCGCGCGACGCTAGTACGGGGAAGGGCGCGTTACGGCGGCACTAACAACCTATAGCAAGGCCCGCCGTCCGCGCGCAAACGCCTCCCGCCGGGCAACCGCTGCTGTTAGACGCTCTCTGGACGCCGGACGCCGCTGCCGCGCTCGTCGCTCGGAAGCGCTCCCTGCCCAACTTTGCCAGGGCAGCCTCTCACTCTCACCACAGCGCGCGCGAAGGACGCCGCCGGCTGCGAAAACAAGAAGCCGGCTGTGAAAATAAAACGCCAGCATGGCCGACGTCCCGGACGACGCGGGCAAGGACTTCTACCAGATCATGGGCGTGGCGCGCGCCGCCACGGACGCCGAGGTCAAGCGCGCCTACCGCAAGCTGGCCATGCGCTGGCACCCGGACAAGAACCCTGACAATCAAGAAGAAGCCCAGGCCAAGTTCCAGGACATCGGGGAGGCCTACACCGTGTTGAGCGACAAGGCGAAGAAGGCTATTTTTGACCAGTTTGGCTACGAAGCCTTAAGGGACGGCGTGCCGGACAACGAAGGAGGGGTACGAGGCGGCTGGACGTACACGCAGAATGCGCGCGAGCTGTTCACCCAGTTCTTCGGGATGGACAACCCCTTCGCGGACTTTGGCTTTGGGGGGGAGGTGCCGTTCGCCGCGCGGATGTCCAAGGCCGGTCCGACCAAGATGAAGGCCATCCAGCGACCCATGGATTGTACGTTAGAAGAGCTGTACTGCGGCTGCCTCAAGACCTTCAATGTGATGCGCAAACGGCTGCAGGAGCCGGTCGAAGACGAGGAGAACCCGATCTATTTGGACGTAACCAAGAAATTAACTGTAGCGGTGAAACCGGGCTGGCGGCAGGGCACAAAGGTCACGTTCCCCGGCGAGGGCGACGCCGGCCCGGGCATCATCCCCGCGGACATCCAATTCAACGTGCGCGAGCTTCCTCATCCCAAGTTCACGCGGGAGGGATTGAACCTGACCTACCTCCACACGCTCAGTCTGAGTTCGGCCCTGTGCGGTCACACCATCAAGATCGAGCACCTGGGCCGGACGATCCACGTGAGCTGCCCGGAGGTGGTCCAGCCGGGCTACGAGAAGGTCATCAGCGGCGAGGGCATGGTCAAGGGGGACAAGAAAGGTGATTTGACGATCAAGTTCAACATCCAGTTCCCGGCCTTCCTCGAGCAGAAGCAGAAGGACGACGTCCAGAAGGCGCTCGGGCTGTAGGAGGCGCTAAGAGATACACAAAGATAGTTACTAGGCACCGCGCCGACATCGTGGGGCGCCTGGAGTGAGCGCCTCTGCTTTGCCTCCGCCGCGCCGCGCGCGCGTGCGGCCGACTCCACACGCGGCCACCCGCAGGCCGTCGCCGCGTCGCGCGGGCCCCGCACGCTGTACACCGGCGCCGCGCTCACCGCCGGTAGCGCCACCGCTTGAAGTTGAAGGCGAGCGTGAGGATGCCGCGCTCCCAGACACATCTAAAACCGCGCTTGGGCTGGGACTCCCACTGCTGGTTCACGAGCTTAAACGCCACGTCGCGGTAGGGCGGCCCGGCCTTGAACCGCAGGATGGCGAAGTCGTCCTCGCCGGGGCACGCTTCTAATTTGTAGATGGGTGGTTGCGTCGCGTCGACCAAGTCGGGATAGAAAATATTGAATTTGTAGCCCTGCACCGTCTTGGGCGGCGGCTCCTCGGGCGTATAGTGGGCCTGGTTGTACTTGTTCCACTCGTAGCCCGTCTTTATTCTATTTAAGTAGCGCGGCTTCCGCAAGCCGTCGACGTCCCTCGTTTCGACTTCCGCCGTTTCGAGCATCTGCTCCTCGTCGTCCGCGAAGCCGCGTGCGGCCTCCCTGGCTCGTAATTGATCGCCAACACTATCGGCGGCTTCCCCGTCCATCTTTGTTTCTGCCGGCCGCCGCAGGCGCGCGGCCGCCTCCGGGTCGTCTCGTAACTTCTCGGTGCGCCACCGCAGGATGACGAGTTGCCGCTGCAGCAAATCCCGGTGCGCGTCCTCCAGCGTCTTCGTAGCCGCCGCGACGTCCGCGGCGCGCGCGACGGCCCGCCAGTAAGCATCATCCTGGGCGGCCTCCGCGCGCGCGCGCGCCGAGGCCGCCGTCTCTTCTAACTCGGCGCGCGTCTTCCCGCGCAGCAAGGCCTGGACGTCCGCCGACACGGAGCCCAGCGCCCGCGCATCGGCCCCTTCCAACGCGTCGTCAATGAGCATGAGGAGGGCGCGCCAGAAGTCGCGCCAGGCGCCCGTGGAGCCCTCCTCGCGCGCCGCGTACTCCTTGGCGTCCCGCGAGATCTCACTTAACTGCCCCGGCGAGAGGCCCTCGAGGACCTTTGGGGGCGGCTGCACTTCCACATCCAAATCGGCTAACGCCTGGAGCGCGTCGCCCTCGCACCGCTGCGCCGCGGTGTTGTCCTTGCTCTCGCCCGTGACGCGCATCGCAGCCTCGCCCAGCTCCACTAGAATCACATTTCTCGCGAGTCGGTCCACCGGCCGGCTCCGCCCACCGGCCAAGCGCAACAAACTCCTTAGCCGCGTCTGGTCCTGGTGGAACTCCTCCTCCTTGCTTTGCCAGTCCTCGAACTGCTCCGCGTCCCGCAGCCGCCGCTCCTCGTCCCGCAACCGCTCCATCTCGGCCAGCTCCGCCTCGCGCGCGTCCCTTCTTCGTCGCACCTTCTCGATCTCCTCGATGCGGTCCTCCTCGTCCCGCGCCGGCGCCGGTCGCTTCTTCTTCTTGTCGTCCTTCTTCTTCCAGACGAAGGACGCGCCCAGGTCCCGGTCGCCGAAGGGGTTGTCGTCGTCCGTGTAGCCGACGCGCTCGTGGAGGCGGGGTTTCCTGTCCTTCTTGTGCTTCTTCTTTTTTTTTTCCTTCTTGTGGTCCGACATCTTTTGATGCGCCGGCTGGCTGCTGCGCGCGCGCGGCCGCTGCTGCGCTTTTTTGTGCTTTTGAGGAGCTCCTGTAAGGCTGCACGGTTTTTGCGCACGCGGCGCGCTGGCGCTTCTTGAGCGGTCCGGCTAGCCGCTTTTGCGTGTGGTGCGGGTGCAGCCAAACGTGGTACCCGGCTCCGCGCTAAGCATGTTTTAGTGTGATTACAGCTTGCGACCCGCACTCAGTAAAACCCGTCCCGAGTCTGCAGCTCTAGCTCGATCTCACACACAAGCCCAGCCGACTGCATCGTACAGCAATGCTGGCCCACAAGGTCGCCGTCGTGACGGGGGCAGGCAGGGGAATCGGCCTGAGCATCGCGAAGCTGCTCGCGGCGCAAGGTGCCAGCGTCGTCGTCAACGATTTGGACGCCAAGGTCGCGGAGCAAGCAGTTGAACAAGTGCGCGCGTGCGGAGGTGAGGCCGTGGCCGTGGCGGGGTCCGTGGCCGACGACGGCTTCGGCGAAAGAATAGCAGAGGAAACGCAAAAGGCCTTCGGCCGCGCGGACATCCTGGTGAACAACGCCGGCTTCCTCTGGGACGGCATGCTTCATAATATGGGAGATGACCAGTGGCAGAAAGTGTTGGACGTGCACGCGACGGCGCCGTTCCGCCTCATCCGCGCCTTCGCGCCCCTTTTAAGAGATGCGGGCAAGGCGGAAACGCTGAACGGTGAGGCCGTGCAAGACCGGTGCGTCGTGAACATAAGCTCGACGAGTGGCCTCCACGGTAATTTGGGCCAGGCCAACTACGCGATGGCCAAGGCCGGCGTGCTGGGCCTGACCAAGACCGTGGCCAGGGAGTGGGGCCCCTTCGGCGTGCGCTGCAACGCCGTGGCCTTTGGCATGGTCGACACGCGCATGACGCGGTCCTCCGAGGCGGACGACGCAACAGCGGACGACCTCCTGCCGCCGCAGGGGCTGCCGCCGGACGTGGCGGCCGCGTGGTCCTCGCCCAAAATGCTCAAACTGGCCGTCCCGCTGGCGCGGAAAGGGACGCCCGAGGAGGCCGCGGGGGCCGTGCTCATGCTCGCGTCGCCCTACGCGTCCTACGTGACCGGTACTACATTAGAGTGCACGGGGGGCATGGGCATCTGACGCCGCTGCGGAGGCGTGGGGGGCAGGCGGCTCTCGCGGACGCCGCCGGCGCGTGGTCCGTGGAGGCGATACCGCGCCTAAGCGGCGGTGGCGTGGAAGGGCGCCGTCGACGCGGCGCCAGTCTAATGTTGTGCTAGGGTACGGACCTTAGGCGGGACGGCGCCTAGAAGCAGAGCGAGTCCTGGATGATCATGGCCCGCGTGCCGTCCATGGCGACCTGGACGTTGGCCGTGTCCGTGGCGCAGGTGACGTGGTGGAATATCTTGCGGTCCGGGTCGCGGTTCTGGCGGAGGAAGTACTGGACGAAGTAGTCGACGCCGTGCTGGTACGAGTTTTGGGGGCCGGTATAGTCCCGGAAGCAGCCGTCCTGGTTGATGCCGACGTCCTTTATTTTGGCCTCGAACAAGTCGCGCTTGTTGAGGAAGAGGATGATGGGCGTCTCCGCAAACGCCGGGTTCGCGCAGATGTCCCGAAACAAATACACGGCGTCCTTCATTCTATTCGTGGTCTCGTCCTCGAACATTTTCTGGTCGTAGTCGCTTAACGAAGCCACGAAGATGATGCCCGTGACGCCCTCGAAGCAGTGGGCCCATTTTCTACATTCATTTCTTTGACCACCAACGTCGTACATCTCGTAGGGCCGGTCTTCGATCGTGTACTTCGTCGTAACAATACCGTGGGTCCGCACGCGAGCCGCCAGGATGTCTTGGTTACTGGGCACCCAGTCCTCTTTCCCAATTTCCTCTAATTTGTTGAAGAAGTAGACCACGCTCTCCACGAGTTGGACCCGCCCGCGCAGTTTCCACATGGCCTGGATCGCCGGGTCCTGCCACAACAAAGCTAGGGCTCGACCCAGTTCCTCATCAATGGGCTCGTCCACCTCCGCCGCCTTAACTAACTCCAGAGCGTCTGCGGCAACGTCTCGTCAAAATTCTCCAAATTCTCGGCCATGGTCTGCATGGCTTCTAACACGTTCTCGTGGATCACGGCCTTGATGTAGATGGCCTCCTCGGCCGTGAAGGGCGTCCCGTACAAAATCTTCATCTGCTTGAAGAGGGTCGACTTCCCGCTCTCGCCCGCGCCCAATATTTAAGTTTGATCTTCCGCTGCTCGGCGGCGCAGCTTTTCGTGAGGGAGCGCGAGAGCTGCGAACGGGGGGGCGTGTTGGTCGCGGCGGCGGCGCGCGGGGGCGGTGCGATCCGGGGCCGCGGCGGCGGCGCAATGGGGTGGTGCGACAATGGGGGGCTTTCGCGGCGCGCGCGGGCGGGAGACGCGGCGCGTACCTCGGAGTCGCTCGTGCGCCAGTCGCCGTCGCCGTCGGCCGCGGCGCTGGCCCCGCAGCCCATCTTGTGTGGGCTCTGCTAAATCGGCAGCGTGCGCGCGCGCGTGCCCGGGTTTGGCCTCGCGAGGGCTGCCCGTGGGTCGCCGCCTCCGCCGCGGTGCCTTGTTGGCCTTGCTCGGCCTCGTCACGCGCGAGTGGAAGCGCGGACAAAAAGGGCAGCGGGCAGCCTCTCTCAAATCCAGACGGTCGCGACGCCGTCTTCGCAGGTGCTCCTGTGCCTCTTGCCTCGGAGCGCTGAGGGGCGCGACCGGAAGAATGAGGTTTTGCTCGAGAGCGGGTTTTCCGCACGGGTTTCACAGCCTTATTTTACATCCGCGCAGCAGAGAGGCTTAGCGGTCGGTTGTGGGGCTCACATCACTCTAAGAACCCGCGTCGAGAGCCCACCGCTCGTGCTGCATCCATTCGCACTTCTGTCAATGGCGCGCCTGCCATCGGTTGCCACGCTCAGCCTGCTCGGCCTTGCCAACGCGCTCACGCTGCATCGCGCTGCTGCACGGCGTACCCTAGTCGTCCGAGCGAATGCCGACGCGCCGCCCGCCAACGCGCCCGACGTCGACGAGGGGATGATGGCCCTCCGCACGCCGCTGCGCATGCTGGGCCCGTACCCGGTGCTGTCGCTCCGGTTCAACGACATGGCGACCCCGGAGCAGTTCAAGGCGCAGCAACAGGAGACCGGCGAGCGCGGCGTCGCCCTGGACTTCGTCGTGGACACCGGCGCTAATGTGAATACGATCAACGCCAAGCTGGCCGCGGACCTTGGGTTGGAAGCGGTCGGTTTTGATGAAGGCGGCGTCAGCGCCACCGGCGACCTCGCGGGCGGCACGACGTTCATGCTCGGCACAGCGCAGCTCAACGACCTGCCGAGGGAGGAGCGGATCGACTTTTGTGGCGGCCTCACCGCCAGCGCCCTGCCCGTCGCCTCGCCGTCGGGCGCTGGTTTGTTGGGCGTCGGTTTCCTCTTCGCCTTCCCGGGTGGCGTCGAGTTCGATTGGGGCGACGCCGCCGCTGCGGTCAGTCCCTCGCTGACCATGTTCGGCGACTTGGTCGGCACCGAGGATTTGATGGATGTGCGAGGTCCCCGCGCGGCAGCTGGAGAGCGGGCTCGTGTGCGTGACGATGACCATTAATGGCGTCAAGATCCCCTCGTTGCTGGACACGGGCTCGCCCATCACGGTGCTCAACGCCGCGGCCGCCGAGGCGGCCGGCATTGCGATGCCGCAGCCGGAAGCCACGATAAACCCGTTCGCCAAGGCCAAGGCCGCCGTGGAGGCCGCCGCGGCGATGGCGTCTGGCGAGGTGGCGATGATGGGCGGCCCCAACGGCCCCATCACCCTGCGCAAGATCCCGGAGAAGGCGCCCATCTTCCTCGGCGCCGCTGACATCGGCGCGGGCCGGCCGTACGTCGGCGAGTTTCCTGGGCTCGCGGCGCTCGGCGGGCTGGACGCGGACTCTGGGCCGGCCGCCGTCCTGGGACGGACGTGCTGCGGCAGCGGCGGCGGCTCGTGCTGCAGGACGGCAAGGTCTACGTCTAGGCGAGACCGCCAGCCGATACCCTACTACCGGGGCGGGCCGGCCGACCTTGGTGATTGGCTCCGGCCCGACTGCACCGCGCCCATGCGAGCGGCGCTGAGTCGCGGGGGTTCCTGTGGGGACTGCTAAGCATGATGTCCCAAAGTCGACGACGGCCAAAGGCTCGATGAAGAGGGCGTCGATCAGCGACCCGGGGCTCGCCATGGCCGGGCCGCTTAACCCCCACGAGCCCCCGGCGCGGACCTCGCAGTCCAGCTTGAGGTCTTCACTAAGGTACGAGTCGGCCCGGTGGAGCATGCCCGCGCACTCGAGGAGGTAGGCGTCGCAGGTCTCGCGGCCTGTGCGATGTACGAGTGAGTCGATGTCGACGCGAAGGAGTAGACGCCGCGGCGCGCCGGCGATGGCCGGGAGCACTTGCGTGGCCGAGGCGACGGGGATGGCGACGTGCTGGGCGCACACGGCCGCGCGCGCGGCGCGCTGGCACGCGACCGGGGCCCAGGGCGGAATTTTGTCGAAGATCCATTGGACCCGGTCTTCGATCAGCGCCTGGACCATGAGAGGAGGCTGGAGCGGCGCGAGCAGGGGGTCCACGACGGGCCCGGGCGGCACAAGAGCTGACCTACGCGGCTGACGGCGGGCGCCGCTTCTGCGGGGGGCACTACAAATGCCCCAAGTTCCGCAATCACGTTCAGGTCAAAGGCACGGAATCGTCCGAGTCGAGCGAATTCCCGGAGAAATTCGCGCAGTGGCTCGCGCAGAATATTAATGCCGAGGCCGCGCGGCGGAGCAACTAGGTAATAATATGTGTGAAGACTGAAATGGAATCGTGTGTGTGACCGCTTATTGTTGCTAGCCCCACTAGTACGGCCCGAGCGATCCATAAATCCGCATAGTACCCGCACGTTCAAGGTTTTGCCGCGAATCGAGTTTGCGTGCGCTGTAACTTGCAGGTCGTGCAACGGCGACGGCTGTTGTTGTGCGCATTATGACGATGGATGCCGACAACGGCCACGTGCCGGCCACAGCGACAAATGGCGCCGCCGACGAGCCGCTTGCACCGAGTGCATCGAACGCCCTCGATAGCTCACCCGCGGAACAGAAATGCACAAACCAAGGACTGATGGACGCAGACGAGCCACCACCACCACCGCCCGCACGCGCAGCCGCAAACACCGACGACGCGGACCGCCCCCTCGAGGACCATTTACGAGAATGCGTCACTCTCCTCAAGCGGCGCAAGGACGCCAGCGAACCGGCCGCCGGTTTGTTGCGCGACTTCTGCGCGGCGCACCCGCAGGAACGGAGGAAGGTCGTGGCCGCCGGCGCGATCGGACCCTTGATCGGTTTAGTCCGGTCGTCAAAAACAGGAAGCTGCAAGGGCAGCGCCGCGGGGTGCCTGGCGCAGCTCGCGTATTGTGAGGAGGGCCATCGCGCAGCGATCCTGGAGGCTGGGGGCGAGGGGCCGCTCGGGGCACTCGTCATGGATCGCAACGCGCCGGTCGAGGCCCGAGCCGCGGCCTGCGACTGCCTCGCGAATCTAGCAGCCGGGGGCGCGGACGGTGTCATTGCGGCGCGGTTGCACATGAAAGCGTTCACGGCCTTGGCGGACGACGATGACTTGGACGCCAAGGCGAGTGCCGCTCGCGCTTTGGCCAACGCCCTCCGACCCTTAGACGACGTGGAGGACGAAGTGGTAAGCTCCTCTCTCAGTAAGTGCGCGTTGGAGTTACTGGGCGCCGTTCAGGACGTCCCTCTGGAGGCTCGTCTCCCGGAGCTGCGCGCTGTGGGCCCTTGCCACCGGGAGGCCGGCGCCGCGTTGGCGCGGGCGCTGGTGCTCGGCACGGAATTGGACGAGGCCGCGGTGGCGCGCCTCGCTGCGGCGCTGGTCGCGGCCATCCATCGTGGAAGCGTCAATGCAATTGGAGCTTTGGCGAACCTCCTCGCGCGCGGCGGCCAGGCCGACGCGAGGGTCTTGCCGGCCCTCGTGGCGCGCGTCCGGGGGCGCTCGGATGACGCGTGCGTTGCCCTCGGGAACTTTGCCCTGCGCGACGCCCGCGCCGTCGTCGACGCCGGCGCCGTGCCCGCGCTCG
>Ga0114994_10002461_pt1 | contig 13527 bp, 1 predicted proteins | sample ArcticOcean_MG_C_9_FD_87043 | JGI IMG/M metagenome (GOLD analysis project Ga0114994, IMG submission 87043) | Marine microbial communities from western Arctic Ocean - ArcticOcean_MG_CB2_152 | ecosystem: Environmental > Aquatic > Marine > Oceanic | place: Arctic Ocean: Canada Basin | collected... | reverse complement strand
TGCCATAATATATGAAATTCGTCAGCTTCCCAACCAGTACCTAAACCATATGTGGTGTCGTTAAATGGTCTAAGATATGGGAATTCTGGACCAAATGATACCGCTACATCAAAATTAAACGGGTCACTTATTGATTTGTTTTCATGAACATAGTAGTTACAATGCATTCCTGTTGTATAACCAGTATTACTTTCCATTAAATAAGTAACGTATAATTCTTCTGTGTTAGGTGTTGAATTAAATGCACCTATATTACTAGTTCCACCAGCACAATTTGTACCTGCTGGTATTAATTCTAATTTAGGCATTGGTAGTGTCCAATTTCTATTAGATTTATATGTTAACGCTGTAAGTAGTTCTTGGTCATCTATCACTATTATTTGTAGGTCAGGAAAAACTTTCCCTACCCTATTAGGTGTTCTGGTTTGGTTACCGTCTACTGTAGCCAAATTATCGTCCCATAAATTATAGTACCTAATACCTGGTGCGTTCATATCTGGATTAGGTAAAGACTCAATATAAAACTCCTCAGCTACTTGGAACCCGGGTGGGTCAATGTAGAAAGTTTGTCCTATTTGACACTCGTCACCTATACCAGTACCTGTTGATTTTTTCTTGTGCCACATAATATGTGGTAAGTGAATTTTAAAGTTGTCCATTTCTCCAATTCCATTTATTTGGGTTCCGTCAGGTTCCAAGGCAAATTTTTCACCATAGAAGTTAGAAATAGTATAATTTGTATAATGTAGAATAGCCACTGCTCTTTGTTCAGAAGGTAAAATGGTTCTGATTTGGTTAAATGAATCTCTAATGTATGTTCCCGAGTTTTCAGGTTCGTACCCCTCTACATTATTAGCACCGTAATGGTCTTGTGCATTCTGAGTGTCAAATTGTCCCCTATCACTATTATATCCCAGATATTCTTTTGTACTACAATATCCTGAGGACCCATAAAAATCTACATTTTCATAAATATTTTTATCTGTACCAGCTACTGTACCTGAATTAATTAAAGTACCGTCAAACTGTGTCCAGTTTATATTCATATTCCATACATTGACGTCTTTAACTGAAACATCACAATTATTATCAAAAGATAAAGAACCTGGTGACCAATAAGGGATTGGTGAATCTTTCCCCCAATAATTAGTTACCGGTCCACTTGTAAAGATTAAAACCCTTGCACATAATGTAGAAGCTGTTGCCACGTTAATGGTTGACCAATCTGGTAGAGCTCTATCTACGGTAATATTCATAGTTGCTCCCGCTGTATCCCCACTATTAATTACATTGTAAAATAAGTAGGGTGTTGGGTTGTTGGATGGTATGTTTAAGTACCCACCATTACACCCAGTATTTACGGATTGGTATGGGGATAGATATTGGACCATAATTAAATCTCCTGCGACAGGCCAGTAGTCTTGTGAACTACATTGTGTCGCACCACTACTTAACCACATAACAGTTCCTCCCGTCATCGAAGAGACTGGGAAACACCAATTACCTGATAAGGCATAACCAGAATTGGTAAATGCACTAAATCCGTCACTAATTGTACTACCAGTAAAGAATCCACGTGGTCTTGCAACATTGTAAACTGGTTGTTCTGAATGAGCTGGTGATAAAACACCATAAGTTGCCCCACTGTTAGTTGAAAGAACAGGTACCGGATATTTAACATTTTGTTTATTTCTTTCCGCTGTTACGTTTGATAGGTTTTGAGCGTTCCACATTGGTTCTGTAACCCAGATACCTGAGGAACCAGCAAGAACATCTGTATAGCAATCGTAACAGAATTCACTATCACCTAACTGAAATAATGAAAGGGATAGGTTTCCTTGTGATAATTTTTTTCTTCCTGCGTCAGTTAACCTAACTGTAACTAAACCGGAATTATTTTTTAAGATGTATGGCATGGTTAATTAATTTAATTTATTTATAAATATTATGGTTAATACTTTAATACTATTAGTAAGATGCATCTGGTAATTGTGTGTTATCATTAGACAAATTGGATTTGGTATAGTAATAAGTTGATGGTGTCATTTTAAACGGTATTCTTTCCGTTTCATTTTTAGTTCTTACAATATTATTGTCAATAAGAGGATATTCCCTATAGGATATTACATTGTATGTGTAATCTCCTGGACCAGGAACATTAATGTTCATAAGTACTGTTTGTGGCCCTGAAGTTCCTCTTGGTAATTTAGTAGTTTGGGTGTACACCGTTGTCCCCGTACTATTATAGACTAGTAATTTAATTTCTTCGTTGTTCCTTACGTTGGTTGTGGCATTAATAGTAACTAAAGGACTACTAGTGTCAGCAATTCCTTGTACTGTTAATTTAGTATAGTAAAACACTACCAACCTATCTCCAGGTTGTATTCCACCTGGATGTTGTACCGCTGTAATTTGTAACCTTCTGTTTTTTATCTGTTTAAAATCTGCACCAGCAAATAATACCGTACCATTAAAAACCAAACCAATATCACCTAAAGGTTCGTAGTCTAGATTTATATTGTAGTATATGTCTTTATAGTATAGGTTACTTGTTTTTGCTGAAGTAACACCACTTGCTGGAACATTTATATATTGTGAGTAGTTACTTCTACTGGTGGTATTTGGCACATAGAACATATTAATTAGGTCTCCGTCCATTAACGTATTTTTATTTATTGTCAAAGTACGACCATCACTCATAAAATCTCCATCCACTTCTCCATCAACAAGTGTACTCGCCTTAAATAATGTGACACCATTTACTGTAACTTGCATGTTGCCATCAGTTTGGTAGTCTAAAGGAGTTATAAATGTTCTATTTTGTATTGAGAAAGTTGTTGCGGTTGTTCCTGTACTACCTGTGATAACGGTTAGTCTCTGATTGTAAACTTTAGCCTCCTGAGCGTTAGGTTCATAATTTAATTGAGCTGTGGCAATATCTGGTATTGATGGTTTACTAACTAAAATTAAGTAGTAATCTCTATCTCTATCATATATCCCGTATTCTGTAGTTGGGGTTGGGTTTAGGTCTAGTGTGTCAAACCACGTTGAGGTGGTTCCGGATGTTCTATTTACTTTACATCCACTATAATAAATGTCTTTTAGTTTATCTTTGACGATTGAGCTGGGTTTTATACAATATTCCCAAAAATCCTGACATGGAAAATTTTGTATAGGCACTTCATCGTTCACTTCTGTATATATGGCAGATGTTCCAGATAAAATTGTAGTTACGTTATCAAATAGTCTACTTACCAACGGTTTGTTTAAAAATTCACCATATTCTGGCACATATGGGAATATAGAATATTTCGCGTAGGCGTTGTTATTCCTCATCTCCGCAGTCTCAGTAACCCACCTTAACTTTAGTGGAACTTCTGTTATCTCATCACAATAATAAACATAATATCGTTTTGCTGATATATCTATTTTAGTAGCTCCGGTAATATCCACTTGTGGTTCAAGATAGGTTTGCATTTCTACTTTAATAGATGGCCTAATTACAGGTACCTCCGGTGTTCCTGGATAAGCACTTCCAAAACTCTTATTCCAATCATCATTAACTGGATTAGTATGTGATACATTTAATGTTTTACTATTATATAATTCAAAATATGAAGATTTACTCACACCTGCTTTTGTAGCTACCACTTCAAAATTACTTTGGTAACCTGTAAAAGCTATATCAAAGAATTGTGTTTTTGGTTGCGATGAGGTGTTATAACCATAACTTTGTGACCCTAAAAATTTATTTAATTCGGTTCCTGTTACTAAATCTGATTTAACAGATGTAGTTCTTCCGGTCCATGTTGTTGAATTTAATAAAGAAAAATTTAACTCATAATCAGGGTTATAATCGTTTGTTTGACCAATAAAACTAGAAGCGTGTGTTTGTGTAGTTCCTGTATTACCCATTGTATCAGTCATTTGTATTTTAAATAACTCACCTTGTTGTCCACTTCTTGTTACTCTTACTCTTACATTACCTTGAGCATTAAAATTATTGCTAGAAACAAATCTATATGGACTTGGTGAGGTACCTAGTACAGGTGTAAAAGTACTATTCCATGGTTGTTCATTATTTATTGATGAAATTGATGATGCACTATTTCCATAGTTATAAAGTAACTGAATTACCGGTGCTGCAGCACCATTTTTATTAGAAAAAGTTAGAGCTAAATTGTGAGAAACATTTTTAGGACCATACTCACCCAAATTATCTCTAAACCAGGCTAGATATAACCCTATAGTGTCATCGTCAATGTCAGTAGAACCTAATGTTACTTCATGTGTATAGTTCAAATATGAACAACTACTAATAAATCCATTTGCAATTCCCGAATTACTTGTACATTGAATCATACACGACCCTACACCGTTATCCATTTGTTTTGTGGTAGCACTTACTACGGTATTATTCGTTCCACTAATGGTAAATTGATTATTAGTTATTGGTTGACATCCCCAGTTTGCACTAGAGGTTAAACCTGTAGCTGCAGATGGGTTAGCTTCTTTTCCTTGGTTATTTCTTGGATTGTATGTTACCCATTGGTAGTTGGAACCCACAACTGCGGTGTAGAATAACACCACAAACCTTTTTATTTTAGTACTCCAATAAAATGTACCTGCATTAGCAATGGTTTTAGATATTGCTGTTGGGCCCACATCTTGACCTTCATGAGCAGCTTGTTGTGCTAAAGGGACATTTGGTTGGTACCAGTCTTTGGAACTGTCTGTTAAACGAGTTGCTGTGGCTCCAGTGTAAAACCAAAAATAGGGTGCGTACGCACTATAGTCCTCTATAACCTTAGTTACTTTTTTATCACCTTCAGATTCCTTTACAACTTTTTCCGTTTTTACTTCGGCAACCGTATAATAGTCTAGTTCTTCTGCAGACCTAGAGGTTTCTTCACCATCCTTTTTAACAGTACTTTTACTTTCATCAACACCTGTTGTAGCTAAACCATTTGTTATGTACCACGCTCCTTCTCCATCAGTAAAATCAGTAAAGAACATTTTCTCCGCAAAGTACCCTGTTGGGTATGTTGCTGCTGGACCATGAAAATATTTGTTATAGTCACCTAGTGCTGATACTCTTGTCCAATTTTCTACAATAGTAGAAGCTGACATATTTCCAGTTGTAGTATTAGTTGCACCACAACCGGATACTGATGTGGATTCATATGTGTAAAAATTCCCATCATGAGCGGTTATAGTGTACCCACCCTCTGTTAAATTTTTAAATGTGTGAGGATGATTACCGGAACCTATGTAGGTTACCGTGTCCTCCAATGTACCATCTTTAAATAAGTTATATTTAACTTCTGGTTGTGTGTGGGTGAAGGTGTGGACTTTTATCTGACAATATTTAGAGGCATTAGTCATACAACTATTGTCAATAACTGAGGCAGATAGACTCACTGGGGGTATATTGCCTATTATTATAACCTCAGTACTGGCAGAACCGTAAACATCGGTTACCGTACCTGAATACGCTCCTGTACATAAAGTTGTTAATGTTGTAGTGTTTGCGGTATAAGAAGAAGGTCCAACCCAACTAAGTGTATAAGGACCTGTACCGCCAGCTAACACTAAATTAGTGATACTACCAGTACATGAACCGCTTACCGTATAGGTTACGTTGTACGAGTTAAATGTTGGGGTTGATGTTCTCATTTAAATTAATATCTTCTGTTTGTTCCTATGGTATTTCTACCTATCGGGTTATTTGTTCCGTGAGTTTTTAATGTACCCACCATAACTTGGTTAGGTCTTATTCCTTTACAGAATTCTTGACATGTTTTACTACAATTTGCCTTACCGTTACAATTAAGTTTATTATCAGCTATTACTTTACCTTGACCTTTTACCCTACATTCACATATGGATGTACTTTCTTGTTTAACATCCACACTACTATATAGATTGTATTGATTTGTTTTTAAATTAATAACCTCACCATCAATTATAAGGTCAGCTAAACTAAAGTACATTTTTCTTTCAGTCTGGTTTCTATTTTGTACTACCTGGTCTCTTCTGGTTGTAACCTCTTGTGGAGCACCAAATAATCTATTACTATTAAAATAATTTATAGTGGTATCTACATTATCATTATAATAAACTATATGTGAAAATCTATTACTTGTCCCCTTTACTCTGAATATTGTTTCCACTAAGTAAGTTTGTTGGTAGTTAGGGAATGGTGGTGTTTCACCTACATTTTCAGAGAATCTTGGCATTGTCCAATATGTTACCATATTAGAAGATGTAAACGGTGCATTACCGTAAGGTTGTGACGCATTAGTGAATCCGTTATTTATTAGTGTGTTGTTCCAGTTTGCCGTCTTTCCTTGTGCCAGACCTAGTTCGAACTCCCCAGTGTATTTTCTTGAGACGTCCAAATATGTTAAATTTAAAACATCTTTATCATTGTTTATTGGTGGTGAATATATTAATGGTTTACCATCATACATAGTAGTTACAAATAAACTTCCTTTTTCTTTTCCTTTATATTTTATACCTTCATTCCACCATATGTGTTCTGTACCGTATTGGTCGGCATCCCACACCATTCCAAAAGTTTGTTTAGGTGTGTTACAAGCATCCACTGTAATTCTATACCAAGGATAGGTAGTTTGATTAGATTGTGTTTTAGTACCTAATCTTAAATTAACAGATGTTGTACCACTCAGTTTAGTTGAACTATCCCAAATTACCCTATGTTTTAATCTTATCTCGTCACCTACATTTAATTTGACGCATTTTGTATCCAAATTAACATCGCAGACTTTAGTGAATACGTGCCCTTGTTGACCACTAACAACAGGATAACCACACGTACTACCAGATATGTTATATGTGTCAGAAATTAAATCTCCTGGAGTAACGTCCATGGCTAAAAATTTATCAGCTGTCGGGTGGTTTTCAGGGTTATTACCCACAACATACTGTGTAAGGGTTACCGCTGAAGTAGAACCACTTATTTTTCTTTCCAACCAAACCTCAGCTTTAAGATTACTAATACCTTTATTATGTGAAAAACCATAACTAGGTGTTACCCTCCAATAAGGTGAAATGTTAGTAAATGGATTAGAGTCGTAACCCTCTTGAGTTGTCACATCTATTCCACCCCCAGCGTAAAGTATAGAACTATTAACTAAATTTTTGTAGTGGTAATCGTTAGATGGGTAACTATAGTTAGTATATAGTTTATAATAATTTCTTAAGTATTCACACCAACCCGTATCGTAATAATCTAAAGTAAGAGCTCCTTGGTATTGGAATCTGTATTCTCCAGTTGTTAAAATTTTATAGTAGATATAGTCGTTGTCCACACTAACTTGTTTGTAGACTGGTCCACCATTTTCACTGAAGGCTTCAGGTTTAACACAAGCTGCATTTATAGTATTTTGTTCACCTTGTAGTATTGCCCCATCAACTGTTGGTCCATTCATTGGTATTACTGTTGTCCCAGTAAAAGCACTGTAGTTGTAGACTAAATCGAATGTTAAATCACTATTTAAAGTATTGTTAGTAGCTCCACTATTGTATACCCCTAAATTAGTATATCCGGTATATTGTGAAGTAAGTCCACTTAATTGTTGGTGGTTTCCTTTAAATGTTTTCCAATCCCCGTATGTGGTAGATAAAATTTCCACATTTAAACTTTTTAATGGAGTGTATAATGTGATACCGTCGACGTCAGTCCCTAAAGCAGTACTATAACCTTTCCTTATTTCAAAGTAGTCGAGCTCTCCGTTGGGTCTGTAGTTTGCGTAACTATTACTGAATAACGCATTACCTAAAGTTCTTTCCACCCAGTCATTTAAATTCTTATATTTTACAAAGTTTTTAACGAATGAATTATTAGGTGTGTTAGTACCTATAGTCGCAGCTGATAAACTAAAGTTCATTTCTTTTGCTAAAGTTGGCACTACTTGTGTGGTAGAACTAGTCCTCTGATTAGTACCATCACCTACCATTGTTTGATAGTTTGGGTTGTATGAGTTGTAATATTCTACATTACCAATCTGTTTAGATGTAAGACTATAGTTAAATCCGTCTCTAATAGCTTGATTTCTAAAGAATAGTTGTGTTGTGTGTTCAGGCCAAGATTGCACAATACTTTCGAACCAATTTAACTTAACTTTTTCATATCCTTGGTCTGTGTATGTTAATGATGTTCTTGTAGCTTTAAATGTTGTGGGATTCGTTATTACATTAGTTGATGTTAGGTTATATGGTATCTCCACACCGTTTTTATAAGGTGCGGTATTAAGAACTGCGTAGACACTACCATCTACAATTTCGTAATCTTCAGTGTCTACCGATGGATGATACCTATTAAAATAATTTTGGTAGTTAAATTCTAGAGTTCCTCCTTCACCAGCTAACTGAGTTAAAGAACTGTTTTTTAGTGAAGTTATTTCATCTGCAACATAAACTTTATTTCCATCCAATGGTGTCAATGACAATATAGGTGCTTGTAAGTTAGTTGGACATGGCTTTCCACTTGGTATATCGTTATCTAGTGTGTTAGGTCCACCATAATCTACTATATTATCATTAAATTCTATAGCGTCCGCAGGTAACCCATTACATATTAAGTTTATTTCTATTTGGTACCCATATTTACGATTACCGTTAAGCGTAAAGTTTGTGAATATGTTTTCCAAATCTTTCCAGGTCATTAGGTCACCTGAACTAGAATTACCCCAATAAACTGGAGACGTCATAAAAGTAGCCCCTAGTGAACCACTTAATTGGTATAGTCCAAAGAAATCTTTAGTTATAGAAGGTGATAGTTCTAAAATTATTTCTGTGTCGGTACCTTTTAAAGGATTTAACAAATCTAGTGTTGGGTTATCTAATGAGGAATTGGAAGAACTGAAAGTAACATATTCTTTAGGTATTCTTAAGAAACATCTATCTAAGATATCTCTATGCATTCTATATAAATAAAATTCTGTGGTTTCAGATAAGTCTATTTCCCACTTTCTCATTCCTAAATAAGTAGAATCAAAATAAACGTGATTTATTATCTCTATTTTATCACCTATACAACACGGTGTAACCATACCTATAGTGTCAGATTTTATCTTACCTATAACTTGTTGTGTAAGAGTTTTTGTGACATAAGGCATACTACTTTGTACGTTAGCTGTTCCCTCAATCTTAAAGTTAGTTATAGATGGTGGGAATAATGAACTTAACCCATTCATTGCGTTATACATTACACTTTTCCAATCAGAATCTTTACATATACACCTATTTAGATTTCCAGGACTGTTCATTATGGTTGCTGGTCTACTATAAGCTCCCCCAACAGTGTTACCCATATCTAAATATCTTGCGTGTCCACCTCCGTTTGGTCCATTAGGTCTTATCCATGGATTGGATGTGTTACTAATGACACTAGGTGTGGCATCTCTACCAACGGCCTCAAGTATCCCTGTGTCACAAGGTGCCCAACAACGATAAGCTACCGCTCCTGAGAAACTGTCCTGCATATTACAAATAGACCAAAGAAATGGCATTGTTTTTGCACATGTTCTTGTTTCAAATGTACATGCTGATGACACCCATTCTTCGTAGGAAGGTTCTAGTAGATATGATTGTCCAGCATTTAAAGAATCTGAACCACAACATACTTTAGTTGATGAGTTAAAAAATTTAAGGTTAGATGTTCCTGGGTCTAGACTTAATCTATCTTCTATACCGTCATCAAATACGCCGTATAATTGTGTGTCGGCTGACATTACAGTATACTCACATTCACAAGGGTTAAGAAAATCAGCCCCTACTCTATAACTGGAATCGAAACAATCTTTTCCACCAATGTTGTAAATCCCATCTTTAAATAAGACTGGATTGGTCGTAAACCCTGTTCCGGAATATTGTGGAACTGCCGGTATTTCCACCAAGTCAGTACAATCTTCTCTAGGTCTAAAATTATTACCCCCATCAAAACTCATTGGTGATATTGTTAAATTTTCCCATGTTTGTGTATATCCACTACCACTAAAGAACCCGCATATTGTATTTCCTGTGTAATTGGTTATAGCACCTATTGTTGGTTGTGCGGTATTACCACTAATTAAACTTCTATAACATTGACGACCATATTGTACAATCTGTCCAAGATTATAAGATTTTTGTTGGGTCCATTGATTATAATTTTCAGGCTCACATGGCTGAGTACAAATAGCCTCACAATATTCAAAGTCACCTATAGTAAGTGTCGTATCACCTTTTAAAAACTCAAGTAAGTCGTTGGTGAACTCGTCTCCAGTAAAGAACTCTGATTCATTTACGGATAAGAACATTCCGTTTGGTGCACCTGGGCTAGTCCATGCTCCAGTACAAGGTGAACCAGTTCTTTGGTTGTATTCTGTATGTGTGTGGTCATTACAACTAAGTTGGCCACGATATATATTAGGAGTACCATTAGGGTAGGAAGCACATCCTTGATAACATGGTGACCCATATCCTAAGTCTCCAGTATTAAATTGAGTATTGGAACAATTTCTTACTAGTCTCTGATTTTGATGACATGTTTCTGGCACACCTTTAGGTTTCCAGTCCCAGCCAAAATTCTTCAATCCTGGACCCATATATCCAGTATGAACGTTAGTTCCACTTATACTCATATATGGATTACTAGTTGTTATAGCGGATAATGTTCCACCTGCAGCAAGTACTGTTCCATTTTCTATTAATGGCTGCACACATGGTGACATATAAGTGTAAGCCGTAAAACCTGTAACACCAGGATTTAAACTACAAGTATCTCCAGTTTTACTGGTCCACTGACATACAGTATTACCAGTATAGTTATTTTGGACTGACCATTCTCTAAATGGTGTATGCCCTGTTATTGTTGTCCCACCACTTAGATTATATTGGAAACATGTGTCTGTTGGATTATTGGTAAATATGCATCCTGTGCACCACCCTGTTTCCATTGCCCCATAGACGTGTAAATTCATATCCATTCTTTGGGGTAAATTGTCAATCGTCATTGGGTACATTAGTCCCGCAAAATAATCAAATGTCGCATGAGCGGCCATAAAATTATTAAAGTCGGTAGTGTAAGCTGCGGTTGGTTGTGCTACCCCACTACGATTCCAATCCGCTACTGAACCCATAGGTGGTTCAGCAGTTGGTGCTCCTGCAAAACCCCATTGTGGTCCTTGTGCACCAGGAGTTGGGGGACCTTGATTTGGTGTTGTTCCAATTGTGTTGAAGATACCAGTATTATCAGTAGTATAATAAGAGGTATCTGACTCATCTACAAAATTAATTATAATTACATCTTTTGAACCTCCAGTCCATAGTCCATGACTTCCTTGACCAAAGTTACCGTTAGGTGGCATGTTTGCATTTGGAACTTCGTCGGGCCAAACAGCAAATCCACCATTTTCAGGTTCACAAAATTTTCTAGGATTACCTAAAAAATATTGGTTACCGGCATTACTCCAACATGGACTACAAGTGTCAGGTGCTATGGATGAGGTTCTAATGGCGTGTCCATCTGCTGGATAACTAGACCACCCTAACCATCTTTCATTGGCCGCTAAATCTCCAAAAAGAGGAATGTGATAGGTCTTACCACTCCAACCTGTTGTCCTCATACTATCACTAAACGTATCAATGGAAGCTTTGGCTGCAAACATTGTATCTCCTGGTGTTGAGGTCGTATCGTAAAAGGCATATATATCTGTCTTTTTAGACGCTATACTAGCATAAACCCCATTAAGGTCAAGACATGCCTCAGCTAAAAATGTGCCTGGTGTAGGGCCGTTTATCCCCCACATATCTGTACCGCCACTACAACACCCTTGTACTACAATAGTTCTAGGATTGTCAATAGACGGAATACCTGTAGTGGTATCATCAAATACATAATAACTAAAACAATCACCAGTAATACCACTTAAAATATTTACCATGTTATCCAACCATAGGTCTGTGGTTGGGATGTCACTTATTGTCGTACTACTATAATAAATTGGGCCAGTGTAACTTGTTCCATTCAAAGTAATTTTATTAAACCACCCAGCTCCACTAAATGAAATTGAATTAGAGGCTAGATGTCCATTAACTAAAACTTCTTCAAATCGTGGACCAACACATTCTACCCAAGAGCCTAAACATTCTACATCATCACATACTGGTTCATGTTTGTATGCGTATTTGTATCTATGGAATACTGAATTTTCTATTTTTGTACCACCCTGCCAAATAGTTGTTGCCGGTACCATTTGTTCTACTAATCTCACCCAATAATCTTCCATGTTATCAACAAACTCTAACATTTTTTCGTAAGTGTATTGGTTATTTGGTATTCCACATACTGACTTACTATTCATATAGTCTAGATATACCATTTGTAGTGTTGGGTATCCACCACCGTGGCCATCATCTATTGTTTGTCTGTTTTTTACATTTACGTGAATCTTCCAGAAACTATCTGCAAATTCAAAAAATGACAGTTTAGATGCATCTATTTGTATTGGTGTCCAGTCTGGTCCTACGGGTGGGGATGGATAAAGTGGGTTTAAGTCCACTAATGGTTTTAACCCATACAAGCACCCAAACTTATTAGAAGTGTTCCATACGTCCCAAGTTAAACCCTGACCAACATTTAAAAATAAATCTACATTCTTAACATTAAGAATTTGTCTATCGGTATGGGTGTAATATTTTGTACCCCTACCTCTTAGTGTAGATACGCGATTATGTAAATTAAGAAAACTTTCGTCTTGTGTTCTTTCTTCAGAAGATACCCAAGATTTTTTATTGTCGATAGTCCTTTCTAAATCATAACCTTCCTCCATATCGGGGAATTTTCTTAGGTAATCTAAATATTTGTCACCGTAAGTAAAAGGTGCATATTCTGTAACTACTGAAGGGCTGTCACCAGTAAAAACTGATTTTTTTTCATTAACTATTCTAGAACTTTTATGTTTTGGTGTTCTTTCGAACCATCCCGCTCCTGCTTGGAAGTACCCATCTTTACTGAAGGTTGGTGGTACCGGATAACCGTCTTTACCTACTGGGTATTCTTCTCTTATGGCTGTAACTTGTCTTGTGACAGCGGATACTCCGTATGTGTACCCTGTAATTACAATAGGTACAACCCCTTGTACTGGTGGTGTCTCACTAAAATATTGATTTCTTACTGGTACGTTTTCAGTATATGTTCCCCCAGAGAAACTGTTTAATTTTTGATTAAACTTATTCATATTTATACGGTTACCAGCTACATAAACATGTTCATTAAACTCAATTAAACCTTGTGGTGCTCCTATTAATCTTAATAAAAATTCTATAGATTTTCTTGTTCCCTTAGATTTAAATAAATAAGCTGTGTTAACTAATATCTTTCTATATAGTTCTATGTTAAGTTCTGTTGGTGTTTTATTTGTAGAGACTCCGGCAAATTCTTGTTTACCACCCCTACTAAATAATGCGTCCATTAAGTCTACTTGTGCAATAGAACTTGGTGTACCCCAACCTAACATC
>Ga0114994_10002457_pt1 | contig 13537 bp, 12 predicted proteins | sample ArcticOcean_MG_C_9_FD_87043 | JGI IMG/M metagenome (GOLD analysis project Ga0114994, IMG submission 87043) | Marine microbial communities from western Arctic Ocean - ArcticOcean_MG_CB2_152 | ecosystem: Environmental > Aquatic > Marine > Oceanic | place: Arctic Ocean: Canada Basin | collected... | reverse complement strand
TCACTATACTTGACTGCATCGTCCAAAATCTGATTCTCAAAATCCTTAAGCTTAGACAAGAATGCATCTGTTCCGTCCGTCTTATAATCCTCATTGGGGAAATTAAGAGACATACTGAACTTACCATCAGATTCACCCTTGTCATCAATGAAATCAGAAATACCCCAAGTCATCATAAGAGGAGTTGAAATACTTAGACCACGATTGGTTTGGGTGCTAATAATGGAGATGGACTTTCCACCACGATCATTGACCTTTGGTTGCATATAACGAATATTGGAAGTCTCCCATTCGGCAGAGTTCAATACGATAGGAGTAGGCTTTGACATTTTGATTATAATCTATAACTATTATACTATATATAAGGGGCGATTCTTTAAATCAATTTTATTATTGTATTACGAGAATAGGTCTGGAATATTGTAAAAGTATATATTTTTACGCGTTCTCCTCGATAATATATATATATAATAAAAATATAGATATATATATTTAAAATATAGATATATATAAAATATTGAACATGAAAAAAAAAGATTGCAAAAATAAAACAGACGATTTTGTCTTGACATATGACAATTATTCTTCTTTGGATAAACCGTTGCAAAAAATAAAACAACCTATTTTGAAAGCAGCGTGTAAAAAATATAAATTGAAAATATCAGGGAACAAAGATGTTCTGATAGAAAGACTAAGAACTTTATTCGATAAGATACGAAAAATTATCATCGTTCAGTCTATTTTACGAAGAAAGCAGTGTTATATTTATATATTTGGTAGGGGACCAGCGATTAATAATAGAGAGTTGTGTAATAATAACACAGATTTTATTACATTAGAACCGATAAACGAGATAGAATTCAAAGACTTTTATAGTTATAAGGATACTCAAGGATTTGTGTATGGATTTAATCTATCTTCTTTACTATCGTTGATAAAAACGAAGAAGAATATAATCAACCCTTATAACCGTACTGCAATATCAAAAGACCAACAACACGAAATTATCAAGTTATATAATAATACATTTATAATAAATCAAGACTTCAGAAAGGAAAATAATTTTCATAGGACATCTCAAAAACCTGCTGATAGAAATTCCAATTATAGACCTAGAGTTATACCGCGAATAAACAATAATACACCTAGAGTTATACCGCGAATAAGCACTGTAGATAATTACAATCCAGCTATTAGTCGTAATTTATTATTAACTGAAGATTTGACAGAACGAATAGACGTTTTAAATACTGTCCGCGGCCGCACGTATCAAGAGAGGACCCAAAATGTTTTTATAGAAATGGACACTTTAGGAAATTACACTAACCTGTCGTGGTTTACATCATTGACCCATCTGCAATATGTCCGTTTATATCGGTGTTTATTCGACATATGGATGTATAGAGCTCAACTGTCATATGAAATAAAGCGACAAATATGTCCATTTTATGACTTATTCGACGGCATTTTCCCAAGACACATGTACTACGATAGTATTACGAACGAACAAATAAAACAAGGTTGTTTAATTGTAATCGAGAATTTGGTATATTCGTCGGCTGATATTGAATATCGTAAAATAGGCACATTACACGCACTTACTGCTTTGACTATGGTAAATCCGAATGCGAGAATAGCAATGCCTTGGTTATATGATTCGGTTGCGTATTAATTATAAGTGTTAGACTGGATAGACGGTGTAATTATTTAGCAATATATAATTTATATATTTATATAGTTAAAATACTTAAAAAGCTAACCTATTAATATGTATATCAGCTAGAATGGTAAGAACTACAAAGACACCCACTACAACTAATACCCCTGCTAAGGCAAAGAAGACCGCTGCTCCCGCAGTCGTAGCGAAGGTCGAGGCTGCACCGGTCGAGGCTGCTCCTACCAATGAGTTGGTAGCTGCTGCCCCCGTCGTAAAGGATTCTATTGATCTTGTTTCCCAGAGAATGACCGAGTTCAGTGCCAAGATTCAACAGATGATGGGACTCTTCTCTACTGTCAAGAGCGACTTCAAGACACTAGAGAAGGCCGTTGCTCGCGAGATGAAGGCTGCCCAGAAGGCTACCGCAAAGAAGCGCCAGAACAGCGGAAACCGTAAGCCTTCTGGCTTTGTCAAGCCCGCTCGCATCAGTGATGAGCTCGCTAACTTCCTTGGAAAGGAGACCGGAACTGAGATGTCCAGAACCGATGTTAGCAAGGAGATCAATTCTTACATCGTTAAGCACAGTCTTAAGAACGTGAATAACGGTCGCATTATTCACCCTGATGCCAAGCTTACCAAGCTTCTTAAGGTTGGTAAGGACGAGGAGCTAACCTTCTTCAATCTTCAGAAGTATATGAAGCCTCACTTTGCCAAGGCTGGTGAGTTGGTTGCTCCTGCTACTGCTGCTGCTTCTGCTTCTGCTTCTGTCTAAATATGTAAATAAACATATTTTCAAATATAAAAATTATAAAAACATATTTTCAAACATAAAAAGAAAAAGTAAAAATAATACAGAGAAAAAAAATTATAAGAACCCTTATCTAATTGTAAAATATTATTAATGAAATAATATTTTAGTAATAACATCAAACTGATACACACGTGGAAATACCAAATAGATTCTATTTTTTGTTTGTTCTTTTCGGAGTTGCGTTATATTATATGTAATATGGATTATAAGTGGAAGATACTGATTGCCAACTAGAAACATAATCATAAACAATATTGCGTTAATGTTGAACTAATATAGAGATTCAAATACTATATTGTTTATATAGTAATGGCTATGGAGAAAAATCAGATTGACTTAAACAAACAGATAAATGATTATGTTGAAACGAATCATCCGGTTGTGTGCATTTTAACACCTTGTTATGGTTCGGTTTGTTTTGTCAACTATATGTGCTGTTTGTTAAAAACAAAGGATCTATTTGCCCATTATAAGATTGAATTAAAACTCGAATTTTGTAAGAACGATAGTTTAGTTTCTCGTGCGAGAAACAACTTGATAGCCAAGGCAATGTCATATACAGACGTCACCCACATAATGTTTATAGACAATGATATAACGTGGGATCCTATCAATATCATCAAGCTGATAATTGCAAATAAACCAATTATAGGTGGTATTTATCCTCTCAAGAAATACAACTGGGATAAAATAACAACGAACCCCAATTTTATCCAAGATAAAATGAAAAAACGAATTGCTTCAAATATGAATGGCGTTTTTGACGACGAATTTTTCATTCAAAATAATCTGTTGAATTATAATGTAAATCATATAGGAAATGAAATCAAAATTGAAAAAAATCTAACTGAAGTAAAACACGTTCCTACTGGATTTATGATGATAAAACGAGGCGTCATTGAAAAAATGTTCGAAGCCTATCCCTCCACAAAATATACAGATGATGTTAATTTTCTAGAACCCGGTGATGAGAAATATACATATGCTCTATTCGATTGTGGAGTAGAAGACGGACATTATTTATCAGAAGACTGGTTATTTTGCAGTCGCTGGAAAAAGATGGGAGGATCTACTTGGATTGATATATCTATTAACTTGTCTCATACTGGAATAGAAGACTTCCACGGAAGTTTTTTATCCAGTTTATTATAGAGTATAAATCCTTCTTTTTGCAGTGATTTATATAATAATTCATAATTAGGCATACCCTTTATAATAATAATATTTTTTACAATATTATTACATTCGTCATCTTTACTATGAAAGAGATTTGTTATAGTGGAAACAATATATGTATCTATTTCATAATTACTCTGGGTTAGCCAGATTACAAAAGAGATTTGGCTCCCGGTTTCGAGTATATTTTTCTTATATTTATAGAATTCTGTCATAAGAATATTCAAATCTAACACATTGTTGTTGTAATCGGTGCCTGATAAAATCATTACTTCACAAAATTCGTCGTATGTCATATTTAGCTCGCTAAATACGTTTGTTGTGTTATATTCAATAACTGTATGATGCAATAGACTGATATTTCGGAGTATATTTGGACAATTATACATAAACATATCAGTATCGTCGCTCAAGCAATAGTCTGCTTTGTTTGACTTTACTAGTTGAGCACATATTCCATCTGCTTCGCCATCACAACTAATATATTGCACTCCATAATGGTCCATCAGTGATTTTACCTTACAAATATCCGCGTCTTTTATAGATACAATGCTTCGTTTTAATCGCTGTAATTCTGAAGAATATTTTGTTAAATTATTTCCATTATCAATCAAAGATAATAATTCAGCGTATCTCTCCTTCGCCTGTTTGCGGTCGCAACGTCTTTGTAATATGGTATCGTTTTTTTCTTGAGGAGGCTTGCCGTCAAATACAAAAATGGGGGTAATATCATAATTTTTAAACACTGATATAAGTAAATACATATTTTCAACAAGTGCATCTTCGCTTAGAAATTTATATAAATAGATTGATGTATCAATCACTATTTTTTTATTTTTATATTTACTCAAATGAGTATGTTGTATCGATTTTTCTGTACAATTAGATTTAAGATAGCTGTTTAAATATTTCACGCCCATTTTACTTTTATTATTTACTTATGATATTTGCCCAAACAATAATAGATATTTTGTTCATCAATTTTTATAGGCTATAAATATATATTTACATTCTATCATGGTTGATACTTCTTATAATAAATTATTATTGAAGTTATATAACGATGTCAATAAATATGCAAAGAAATGGAAAAATCAACAGACTGCGCAAGATATTGTATTTAAACCGTTTTCAAACGCTGAACTCGAACTTGTTCCCAATATACGTTATTACGACGATATCATTTTAGAAAAAATTAAGTCATACAATAAAGATATATTTACTTATTCATTTCAAACTGCGAAACGAAACATACAAATACATTTTATAACTACTACAGATAACGATAAAGACCCACTTCAAATAAAACACTCTCTAAAAAACATATATATATGGCTACATATGATTGAAGAATTTACAGATATACAATGTTCTCAAAAACTCAATATTTATTTATTTCAAACACCACTTTTCAAACTAATGCCGGAATATGTTGGTGATGTTATTTCTACTCAACATGCAAATTCCGCATTCACATTCTCGTGTTCTACTGCTAACAATATTCATATTTTCAGAAAAGAAGAATGGTTCAAAGTGTTTATTCACGAGTGTTTCCATAATCTAGGGCTTGATTTTTCAAAAATAGACAATGGTTTTAGTGATAAACATATATCCGGGTTGTTTCCTTTACAAATAGATTTTCGCTTGTATGAAAGTTATTGTGAATCGTGGGCATTGCTTATAAATAGTGTTTTTTGTTGCTATAATCGTAATCCGACACAAAATTCTTCAAATGTTCTCGAAAATATATATTCTGTTATACACCAAGAGCGAGAGTTCTCATTGTTTCAGTGTAGTAAGATACTTCATCATTTCGGTATATCGTATCCTGACCTATATTCCATTAATGAAGGTGCGTCCTTTGCTAGATTGAACAAATATAAAGAAGATACGCCCATTCTGTCTTATTATTTTATAAAAACGATAATTGTTCTCCATTATCCTGAATTTATTCAATGGTGTATATCAAATAATGAGAACCCATTCAAATTTATGACAAAAGAAGATAAAAAAACATATGATAAAATAATTTCATTCGTAGAGTTTATAAAAACGATTTATCAATCAAATATAGTTGTGAATTCTATGAAAACTGCAGAAACGAATTATACAGAACTGCGCAAGAAACAAAATTTGAATGATATATATAACATTGTTAATTTACGTATGTCAAAAAACGACCTATAAAAAATATAACAGCATATGCCATTATATTTTTTATTTTTGTTGTATTGTTTTTGTTGTATTGTTTTTGTTGTATTGTTTTTTATTTATATATTTACATCAAATCCTCCATCTTCAAAGGTCCTCCATCATTGGGTTCAGGATAAATGGTAGCGTTTAAGATGTCGTTTGTCCTATCATCTGCGCGTTGATACAACTCACTGTCGTTGTTTTCAATATTACTCGTAGTATTCATTAACTTTCGAATAATTTCATCTTTCTCTTGCAACTTTTCAATCAACAGCTTATTTTCAGCCATCTCCTGTTCAATGTTGCGGGTATACTCCTTGGGTGTATCAATCGGCTTGTGATTAATCTTGAACAGCAAATGAGCATTTGTATTATTTGAATACGCATGCTGGAACTTGCAATAACTATCCTCATTCACATTAAAGCCTCTCGACAAATGCTTGCCCGATTTCTGCAAGTCATTGCGCATCTGGACAGTGTTTGCATTGTTATACAAACAATCAAAGTGAATAAATGCACAAATCTGGGGTGTCGTGTAATGCGGAACTTCGCGAGTTGCAAAGTCAATTCTGCGAATCTTACCTACTCGCATACAATTCTCGATATAATACTTCAAAAACTTCGGATGAAACTTCTGACTTTCTTTCGCTTCAGAAGATGCGAAGCACAAGTTAGGTGGTATGACTGGCACATACAAACTTGTGTTTTCATTTTCTTGAAGGTCAAGAGTAGAACACTCCTTAGTGTTATCAACTGGGAAGAATACGCTGGAATCAAAACTCATTTTAAAATTAGATATAAATCTGAATAATTATAGTAATACTTATTGTAATTATTCTAAATCAATTTATTACATATTTTACTAACAAATGAACTTGTATGGTTCTCCATTTACGTTCTCCATTTCTAATATTTGTGCAATTTATATGTGAAATATATGAAAACATACATAGCTAATAACACGACATTCGCTATAATGGTCGGATATTTGCCAATATTATGTATATATAATGTTAGTATCATAGATATTATAGTCAGAAGTGCTCCTAATAATGCGTGGCGAGTAAATGACACGGCGGCACTATCCCCGTTTTTCCAAGCTATAAACAATAAATAAAAAAATATTAATGGTATCCCCCACATAAATGCAATAATCTTTAGATATTCCGGTCTCTCTTCATATAAAGATGAAACATAAGAAAACAGGCCGACAATACTTCCACCGATGACCGAATCTATTAATATCTGATACATCATTTACTATATACGCACAAAATAGTTTGAAACCTATAATAATGTTTTACGAAGTTTCATCAAACTCTCATCCATTATTGGTTCTTTTCCTCTCTTGAATTGTATTAATTTTGCACGCTGGGATTCCATCAAAACTTGTTTCATATCTTTATTTTGCGTAAACTTCGCTTCTAATGCACGTTCTCTTTCAAGTATATGCCGGGGGTCTTCTTTTATTTCGTAAAAGTCTGGATCTTGAACAACTTCAGATTTCCTTAATTGTTTGTTTTTATAAGCACCCGTTTTACTAGCTGCTGCCACTGCCATATCCATACTTTCTGAAATATCACTACCACTATCTAATGAAAACTGTTTATAGAAATCAGGGAAACCTTTTTTGTAATGAGACCCCAAATAATAATGTTGCACGCTTCCCCAACGCATACCATCTAGCGTGATTGGCACCTGCCACGAATCGTCTATTTTACGTCGCCAATCAGTTATCTTATTTAACATTTTATACACTGAAATATTTCGAGGAGACAACTTTTCACCAGACCCGTGGCCTGCCTTTGGTCGTGCATTTGAGCTAGAATAAAACATAAACACATCTGCATTATCATATAAATCTTTATTACTGATATCATCTTCTCCATTATCTGGAGAACCAGTATTTACGTCGACCCCTATTTTTGACTTGTAATTGCGAAAATCAGGAATCAAATAGTAAGGTCCGGAATTTCGCTCCAAGCATTTATTAACAACTAGAGATTTGATATCATAAGGAATCTCTTTAAATTTAAGAGCTCCTTTTTTCTTATATGTGATTAGCTTATAATGTTGGCCAGTATACGAAATAATAACATAATAATCTGGTTTAAATATTTTTATCGCATCTAATTCTGCGTCATTTATTTGACCACATTGCATAATTGCATCTAAGTCAGGTGGTTTGGCTAAAAATGATTCCTCTGATAGCACCACAAATTTTATATTTGCTAATCGCTCTAACGTGCTAATCGCCCAAGTATCCCCCCAATAATTACTCGATTTTATATATTCTTTAAATTCATCAAATGTATTTATATCTTTCACAAATTTGAATTCGTTCATCATTTCTTGGGTCATTTTTTTATTTGACATTAGCATTTTGTCATTTGATAACAGTTCCTTCACTTGTTCAATAATCATCTGATTATCATTCTTTTTATTACTTTTATCAACTCGTGATTTCAAGGTTCTAATTTCTTTCTTTACCGTTTTTATTTGTTTTTCAATATCATTATATTCATTTAAAAATCCCAGATAAATGCTTCTATAGTTATCATATATTTCTTCGGTTGCTTCATTCGACACTGCTTTTCTCAATTTATCGATCGTAGTTTTTCGCCCAACCAAATCAAATGCATCTCTTAATGTAGCGAATAAGCAGTCGCCTCCACCTTCGTTATCTATCACATCGAAATTGTTATTTTTCATAAATTTTTCAATCCACGTTGTACGAATGCCTTCCTTGTATTTACTATTTTCATTATTTGAAGCTTGTTCATTTTCTTCTTCTAATAGATTTGGTTCGTTAAATGACTCATCTGTTAAAAACAACTTGCCTGTTTCATCTTCTCCGTTTTTATCTACTGCTTTTTTCATAACATCAGTATTTAATTTGACGCGCATAACTTCTTTATCTTCCAAATCAGATGGATCAACACCGGTTAAATCAACAACATCTAATTCAGCCCCGGTTAAATCAACAACATCTAATTCAGCCCCGGTTAAATCAACTATATAATTTGATTCGTCTGGTTTATTCTCAACATTATCTGCAGGTAGATGTTTGGATAATCGCACTTCTGAAATATAGTATAATATATGTCCATTATTAATATCAATGGCACCATCTTCATCTATACTATTCAATAGTTTATTGCTTTCAATTTCGAAAATACCGATTTGTTCTACTGGTGTGCTATTTACAATTAAATAGACCGGATAATAAACAATGTTATATCTAGATTTATTATGCTTCTCTTTTCCTAATGCAATCTCAATTTCATTTGTATATAGACTATCATCATATGAGAATGTTGAATATTCGATATCCTCGGGTTCTATTTTCTTTTCTTCTACATATTTAACTTGGTCAGGGTTTATTTTTGACAACACCATAATATCTATTATATATTGAGAATAAATATTATCTTTATTGTATTTATTTTGTTATTTACTTTTTGTATAGTTCAACTAAATCCATACACTTAAATCTCATTCGACTCGAGAATCCGGGATTTTCACCACTCTTCAATGTAGAATACTGGGTTATTTTTTCAAGCAAACTATATTTGGAAACTTCTTTCAATACCAACTCTTTTGCTTCTGACATAATAACAAAAATATTTTCAATCACCTCCTCATTTAATTCCATTTCGGCTTTGTTCAACTTATTTGTATCTATTTTATCGAACAATACATTCAGGATATCTGTTATTGTTGAAAAAGAATATATATCTTCCTTTACCATATGTATGATAAAACATATAGTCGCTTTCCTGTTCTCATTTAATTGATTTATTTCACAAAAACGATTATAATCTTTATCCGGATCACAATAAACAAATTCGGTCATTGAATCTGTATATTTATCAATAAAATAATCGTGGTAATCTGTAAAAACTATATGTTTTTCAGATATCAATGCAAACATTTTCGCATATAAATTCGCATAAAAACGATTGTTATGAACTACGCTATAAAATCTATCTATCAACTTCGTCAATAATACAGGAAACTCTTCTTGTGTATCATCCAAAATAGTTTGGATGCATTCCAATATGTCGTCTTTCTTTGTTTCATAATTAATTGATGATAACTTATTCATTAATCCGCGCAGTTCATCTAGTTTTTCGGCTAATCCTTCCTTTTTTTCTAATACAGTTGTCTTAAATATTTCCTTTTTTGGCCACTTGGTTTGACCATCTTTTATAGTCTTGTCCCTTTTCTGGATTCGTTGTTTATAGGCATTTACATCTATACCCAATAATGGGATTAGCCCATTTATATTAGAATTCGTATTATCAGATAATTGAAAATCTGTTATAGTTTGTGTTATCTGTTGTATACATTGTAAGTTATATACGAGTGTTGTCATTGTATTCCTAATAGGGTAAACAGAGATAATTTTATATATTTTTAAACTATTATATATTTATCAAAAACATATAAAAACTTTTCCAGTATTATTTTAACTAACATGGAAACAAATACTGATTCGAATGTTAAAAATTGGGACGATTTAGAACTGAAAACAGAGTTATTAAGAGGTATATATTCTCTTGGATTTGAAAAACCCAGTGAAATACAACAAAAAGCAATTCTACCAATTACTAAAGGTAAAGATGTAATCGCTCAGGCACAGTCTGGCACCGGTAAAACCGGGGCATTTAGTATATCTGCTCTACAAAATATCGATATTGAGAAAAAGGAATGCCAGGCTATTATCATATCTTCTACCCGTGAACTTGTTATGCAGATCCACGGTGTGGTGAATTCACTTGGTGAATTTATGGATGGATTAAATACCAAATTATTAGTGGGGGGAACTTCGGTTGCTGATGATATTCAATCTTTACAAAAATGCATTCCACATATTGTGGTCGGAACACCGGGTCGCATATTTGATATGATACGTCGTCGAAAATTAGACGTTTTCACTGCTAATTTGTTTGTTCTCGATGAAGCTGATGAATTGTTGTCTTACGGGTTTAAAGACCAGATTCATTCTATCTTTCAATATTTCAATGATGAAATACAAACTGCTATCTTTAGTGCAACTATGCCAGACGAAGTTATCGAGCTTACAGATAAATTTATGAACGACCCCTATAAAATTATAATGAAACCTCACGAATTATCTCTAGACGGTATTCAACAATGCTACATTGCAACTATCAATGATGATGAAAAATACAATTGGCTTAAGTCATTATATGATAGAATTAGTCTCGCACAAAGTATTATTTTTGTTAATGATGTAAACCGAGTCATCGATCTATACCAAGCAATGAAAAAGGACGGGTTCCCGGTATGTCATATCCACAGTGGTTTAACCAAAGACGAAAGAGATACTGTCATTCGTGAATTTAAGTCAGGCACATATAATGTATTAATATCTTCAAATATTACTGCACGTGGTATTGATATTCAAACCGTCAATACTGTTATTAACTTTGATATTCCACGAGATGTTAATACATATCTTCATCGAATTGGTAGAAGTGGTAGATGGGGCCGCAAAGGTCAAGCTATTAATTTTGTATCACAACGAGATATCGGGACGATGAAAAGAATAGAAGGCCATTATGATATTACCATCGAAGAATATAAGTAAACTCGTTTATTTTTTTAGATATTATTAGGATGAAATTATAATATGAATAATATAATTTCATCATTTCAAAACATTATTCCTGTTCATACCAGTAATAATAACGAAGACAATCATAATGAAGGTATATCGGGAGAAAAAAAGAATATAAATACGACTATCGAAACTACATTCAAACTACCTATCGAATATTTAGACGCTAAATATATCAAAGTTTTATCTGAAACTGTGTGTCAGGATTTAGAATTGGCAGCTATTAACAACCAATCTCAGTCTAATGATACTGGCAATCTTGAATGCTATGATAACGATAAATGTATGTATGAACATTTATTTACTCCTGAAAATCAATTCGCATTGGAGATGATTCAACAATGGAAACATAAATTTACCACTAATATACCCTTCTTGAAAGACTCTCAGCAAATTATTAAAGACACCCATAAATACAACACAATTATGAAAACATTTACACAAAATACCGACCCCGAACAAATATTGGAAATCTGGCAAAACACCAAAGAGAATCTATATTTTCACGAACAATATAATTATCTTGATTGGGATATGCTAAAACATCTCAATGAATCTTCTTCTTTTTTGCAGATTCTTTCGTTCATTCACCTTATGTCTCCTGTCATTAGTTTTATATTACCGTTATTTATGCTTATATTTCCATTTATTATTTTGAAAATTCAGGGCATACCTATTACAGTATCTGTATATCTCGACACACTCAAGTCCATTGGGAAAAATCACATTATTGGTAAAGTTCTATTCAATATGGGTTCTATTAGTTGGGACAAACTTGCTTATCTTTGCTTCTCTATAGGGTTATATATATTCCAGATTTATCAAAATATTAACGTTTGTCGGAAATTCTACAAAAATATTATTACTATGAATAACGACATTGTCCATTTAACTGACTATTTAGATTATTCTATATCAAGTATGAAAGCTTTTTCCCAACTACACTGTGATAAACAATCTCACTCGGCGTTTTGTGCCATTACCCAATCTCATATTCAAAACTTGGAAAAACTTCATAATGAGGTTGTATGCATTACTCCTTTTGCCACGTCTTTTCAAAAATTTGGTCAGATCGGCGAAATGCTCAAGTTATATTATGTTCTCTATACAAATCAAACATATGAAGACTCGCTGCGCTACTCGGTTGGATTTGAAGGGTATATTAATAACATCTCTAATTTATATGCACATACCAAGTCGAACACCATTTCTATGTGCACATTTTCAGAAAAAGAAAATAAATGTGTGTTTAATGACCAATACTATCCTGCTATCGTTGATACAAAACCTATCACTAACAATCTAGATGTTTCTACCAATATTATTATATCCGCACCAATTAAAGCCGGCGAAACTACGATATTGAAATCTACTTTGATTAATATCATTATGTCGCAACAAGTTGGTTGTGGATTTTATTCTAATGCCCAAATCACTCCATATAGTCATATTCATTCTTACTTAAATATACCGGACACATCTGGTAGAGACAGCTTATTCCAAGCGGAATCTCGGCGCTGTAAAGAAATTATAGATATTATCAAAAACAATGATAAAACGGATAGACATTTTTGTATTTTCGACGAATTATATTCAGGCACAAATCCGGAAGAAGCTGTCAAATCTGGAAATGCTTTCTTGAAATACATAGACTCATTCAAAAACGTTAATTTTATTCTAACTACGCACTATAAAGATATTTGTAAGAAGTATAAGAAATCGAAACATATTACGAATTACAAAATGATGGTTGAGGTCAATGATGACAAAACGTTTAATTATACATATAAACTTGTAAAAGGTATTTCAAGTATAAAGGGCGGACTTAGGGTATTGAAAGATATGGAATATCCAGAAGAGATTATTCAAGATATTGAGAACAACTAAAAGTTATTTGTGAAAAATATAAATAAATAACGTTTGTATTGTATAATGAATATAATACAAACCTGGAAAACAAAAACTATACCTAAGCATTATGAACCCTTTATTAATAGTGTAATGGAGAATACCAAAAAATGGAATTATATGTTTTTTACTGACGATGATATTG
>Ga0114994_10002456_pt1 | contig 13538 bp, 14 predicted proteins | sample ArcticOcean_MG_C_9_FD_87043 | JGI IMG/M metagenome (GOLD analysis project Ga0114994, IMG submission 87043) | Marine microbial communities from western Arctic Ocean - ArcticOcean_MG_CB2_152 | ecosystem: Environmental > Aquatic > Marine > Oceanic | place: Arctic Ocean: Canada Basin | collected... | reverse complement strand
GTCGCAATATTCTGACTGTCGAAGACCCTATTGAATATGACATTGAGGGAATAGGGCAGACCCAGGTAAATGCAAAGGCAGATATGACTTTTGCAAAGGGCCTTAGAGCGATCTTGAGGCAGGATCCTGACGTGGTGATGGTGGGTGAGATTCGCGATTTTGAAACAGCAGACATTTCGGTCCAGGCTAGCCTGACCGGGCATTTAGTGCTATCCACACTGCACACTAACACGGCCGTTGGCGCGGTAACTCGGCTCGCTAACATGGGCGTTCAGCCCTATCTGCTTAGCAACTCCTTAATTGGTTTGGTCGCTCAGCGATTAGTCCGCGTGCTTTGCAAAAATTGCCGCGAAGCTCACGCCGCAGATGGGTACGAATGCGATTTTTTAAAGGTGGAGCCATCCAATCCGCCGACAATATACCGACCTCGTGGGTGCGAAGCCTGCGCTAATGAGGGTTATCGTGGAAGAATGGGCATCTACGAGGTCGTGTCCGTGGATGATGAACTTAGACGCATGATTCACAGTGGGGCTTCAGAGCTTGATATGGAACAGCATGTTAGAGCTAGAGCGACAGGCATCCGGGATGATGGCCGAGCGCGAGTGCTGGAAGGGCTCACTACAGTCGAAGAAATACTTCGAATTACAATGGAAGACTAGACTGCCGGGTTAAGCCGCAATGTTGAATCATCATGGCTCAGAATAGAGCTTTTAGGACGGGAACCATCTAGGTGGCGGCATTTGAATACAAGGCGTTAAACGTTCAGGGCAAGGAGCAAAAGGGCGTCCTTGAAGCTGACAGTATTCGTCAGGTCAGGCAGTTACTTCGCGACAAGGGGCTTACTCCCCTCGGTGTCAATCCAACTCGGAAAAAAGAATCTACGGACAGACTAGGGTTTTTGTCAGAGCTGTTCAAGCCTACCCTCTCCGTTAGCGAAAGAGCGCTCGTGACACGCCAGCTGGCAACACTGATAGGCGCGGGGTTGCCGATAGAAGAAGCGTTGCTGGCGGTTTCCAAGCAAAGTGAAAAACCTTCGATTCAGAGCATGATGTTAACTGTCCGGGGCAAGGTTATGGAGGGATTCTCTCTGGCCAATGCATTGGGTGAATACCCAAGGGCTTTTCCTAACCTGCATCGAGCGACTGTGGCGGCGGGAGAATCAGCGGGACACCTTGACTTGGTATTGAATAGACTGGCCGAGTTTACAGAAACGCAGCAGGAGTCTTCCTCAAAAGTTAAGCAGGCGCTGGTATATCCGATTATCCTGTTCGTCCTTACTGTCATGATCCTCGGTGGTTTGCTGGGTTATGTTGTACCTGACATTGTTAAAGTTTTTGCGGAATCCGAGCAGAAACTACCATGGTTGACGATCGCGGTGATTTCCACGAGCGATTTCATAGTTGCCTACGGCTTGCTGATTCTTGTGATGCTAATTGTGATGGCCCTCTGCCTTCGGCGTTTACTTCAGGTACCTTCCGCGCGACTTGGATATCATCGCCGTATTCTCGCTATGCCGCTTGTTGGAAAGTTGTCTCGCGGCACTAATACCGCGCAGTTCGCTAGTACCCTGAGTATTCTGTCCTCGAGTGGGGTTCCTTTGGTGGAAGCCATGAAAATTGCAGGCGAGGTGCTTTCTAATACCTGGCTGCGTTTAAAAGTAACTGAGGCTACTGTTCGTGTAAGCGAAGGGAGCAGTTTGTCGGGTTCGCTGGAGCAAAGTGGTAACTTTCCGCCGATGATGCTGCATATGATTGCATCAGGTGAATCAAGCGGTGAGTTGGATGACATGCTGGCAAGGGTGGCGAGGCATCAGCAACAGGATGCTGATTTGTTAATGAGCTTGTTGCTTAGTCTGTTTGGGCCCTTGATGCTAATTGTGATGGGTGGCGCAGTATTTACAATTGTAATGGCAATTCTGTTGCCCATCATTAATCTGAACCAGTTGGTTGTCTGATCGCCTCAAAAGTGGCTCAGCGAACTTATCCAGAATGTCAGCTTTAGGGAGTGTTTAAGAACCATGAAAGCATCAGTCCGTGGGTTCACCTTGATCGAAATAATGGTCGTGGTGGTTATTTTGGGTGTGCTGTCTGCACTCATCGTTCCAAACGTAATAAGTCGACCTGACGAAGCTAGAGCTGCCGCGGCAAAGCTTGGTGTTCAACAGATCGGTAATGCCCTTGAGTATTATCGTCTTGATAATGGTTTTTATCCCTCTTCTGACCAAGGACTAGAAGCACTAATAGCCGAACCCTCGGGGTTTCCCGAGCCGAAGAACTGGAGCCAAGAAGGGTATCTAGGAAATGTGCCGGAAGATCCTTGGGGCGAACCCTACCTGTACTTCAATGAAGACCGATCCGTTGATGTTTACACCTTCGGTGCAGACCGGCAGGAAGGCGGCGAAGGCGTCGACGCTGACATTCTACTGTCCGATCTTTAAAACACCCGAAAGCTATGTTGGCAATGAGGGCGCGACCCATACCTAAAGGTTTCACGCTTATCGAGATACTGGTGGTCTTGCTGATCGTCACGATCCTGGCGGGAGTCACTATCGCTAGATTGCCGGCGTTTGCACAAAACGCAGACTTTGAGGCTGAAACGCGTCGTCTTCAGCTTTTGTTTACCATGGCTCGCCAAGAGTCGATTTTGGATTCGACAGAGTTTGGGTTTCGTCTCACCGATAATGGTTACCAATTCCTGAAGTACGATGACGGTAGCCAAAGTTGGGAAGAAGCTGAAAGTCCCTTCCAGGAGAGATCATTAGCTGATGAACTGAAACTAGTTATTGAGGCTGAGAGCGACGGTTTTAGTTTGATGGGTGAGAACTTACCGCCTGTACTTATCTTATCCAGCGGTGAAAACACACCCTTTCGTCTTATCCTACAATCTAGGTTAGAGAAGACTTCAAGAATATTGATGTCAGAGGGTTACGGTGAGTTCGCGTGGGATGAGCAATGAAACGAGGGCTAGGATTTACCCTGATTGAAGTGATGGTCGCCTTGGTTGTGTTCTCGGTTGTGTCCGTGGCACTGGTAAAAAACACCACAACTAGTCTCAGGCAGTCTGGAATGATTGAGGATCGCACCATAGCCTGGTGGTTAGCAGAGAATGAAATGACCAGTCTGCGAATGCTGCCTCGTAGCGATGATAGCTACCCTAACAGCGGCACATCTCGCGAAGTCGTTGAAATCAATGACGGCTCCTGGGATGTTGAAACGACGGTAGAGGCTACTGAGAATGATTATGTGCGACGAATCGTGATTAGCGTCTATAGGGAAAACCAAGAAGACTCTAAGGCCAGGTTGATCGGTTTTCTGGGCCGGTATTGATGAACAATTACTCATGAAAAGAGCGTTACGAGAAAAAATTCCTGGCTTTACTCTTTTAGAGCTACTGGTCTCCATGTCAATTTTCGCGACGCTTGGGCTGGGTGCCTACCAGATGTTGCAAACGGTTGCAGACAGTCATGAAAGGGTCCGGTCCAGTGCAGATTCGTTTTCGGGACTGAACCTTGCTTACTCAATTATTCAACGTGACTTTAATCAGTTTGCACCTCGCGCGGTTAGGGATGAGTATGGGGAAGTTCTGCCACCCATCGTTTTTGAGAATGAAGATTACATTATCGAATTTACCCGCAGAGGTTGGCGTAACCCAGCGGGTCGACAAAGAAGTCGGTTGCAACGAGTAGCCTATAGTCTTGATTTTGAAGAGGAGACCCTGACACGACACTTTTGGGAAGTACTAGATCGAGCGGAGGATTCCGAGCCGATTTCCCAGCTTCTATTAGAAGGCGTGGCAGATTTTCGGGTGACCGGGTTTTCAGGAGGCGAACCGGAGATCGAAAGACAATTCACGCTGAAGGATAAAGGGGGGGTGGCTCCGTTAGGGATGGAGGTCGTCATTACTACCAACGCGCTTGGCGAAACTTATCGTTTGTTCCAAATGGTTGAACCCTATTTGGCCGAACCCGCTGGGAAACCCGGATATTTAACTGTCAATAACCCGAACGAACCTGATGAACCTAATGAACCTGATGAACGTTAAACAGTCTGGCGTCGCGCTGGTGACGGTTCTGTTAGTTGTAGCGATCGCGACGGTGATGGCAGTCTCTATGGTACAGGAACAACAGGGTTCCATTCATATCACTCGTGGCTTTCTTAGCCGTGGCCAGGCAGGTCAATATGCTCTGGGAGGGGAGGAGCTTGCCCGCCAGATACTTCAGGAAGACCATGCCGAGGGTGAAAACCGAGATTACTTAACTGAGACATGGGCGAATCCGGAATTACACTTTCAGTTTGAAGAGGGCGAAGTAAATTTGCAGATCACCGATCTACATGGTCTCTTCAACGTCAATTCATTGTCCAGCGAAAATGGACTTGTCGGGATTGCACGACAAAGGCTGGTGAGCCTGCTTTCCGCGGCGGGCGTTGATCCGCTGCTGGCCGATAAAATACAGGACTGGATCGATGCAGATACAAGCGCGCGACCGGCTGGAGCGGAAGATTTTGACTACCTTGTTTATGATCCACCCTACAGGGCTGGCAATGGGATGGTAGAAGATATTTCCGAGCTGGGGCTGCTTGGGTTCAAACCGGAAGTACTAGCACAAGTCATTCCGTTTTTTACCGCGCTACCGAATGCCGGAACTCTGGTTAATATGAACACAGCGTCACCCTACATCCTGCAAGCCGTTATACCTGAACTGTCGTTTGACGCAGCAAATGGGCTAGTTGAAAGAAGGGAGGAGCAGGAGGCAGGGTTTGAAACTGTAGAGGCGTTTCTTCAATTGTCAGAGCTTGCTGGGCTCCGAGTAGTTAATAATGGACTTGGTGTACAATCATCGTTTTTTGAAGTTCGAACTATCGCACGCTATCAGGAAAGGTTCAGTTACTTGACAAGTATTCTTCATCGAGATCCCCTTGATGGAAGTATCCGAGTTATCTCTCGAGATTTCTCAAAAAACTTCCGTCCCCAACAAGTCGTAGAGGAAGACTAGGATGGCTGACACGCTATTTCTTAGGTTTAGGGGAGATGAATTCGAGTGGTTGATATTCGATTCCTCTGGCAGAAAGAAAATTGAAGGGCTTGGCTCTGCTAGTCAGTTCAATGAGAGCTTCGAGCAACCGTTTGACGGGCTCGCAGTATTTGTTGCGCCCGGTGAAGAAGTCCTTCTAACCATCGCAAATATTCCATCCAAGCAACATCGTCAGATCGTGCAAGCAGTGCCCTATGCGGTCGAAGAACAATTGGCGATGGACGTAGAGGACTGTTTTTTTTCGCTCGGTTCACGCAATGTTAATCATCAAGTTCAGGTAGCAGTTGTTGAGCGATCGCTAATAAGAGGTTGGTTAGATAGGCTCGAAGCGCTAGAAGTTGAATTTAGTTTTATGACGTCCGAAGCAAACCTACTTTCCTGCGATACCGAGATTTCTGTTCTCATCGAGGATGATCGAGTTCATGTCCGATGGCCTGATGGAACCGGTATGACGACCTCTCGCGTTGCGCTAACGCTTATGCTGTCGTCGGCGCCAAGCGATTTTCCTATAAAGGTGTCAGGTAGTGAATCGGATATCGCGGCCTCCCAGATGCAATTAAGTGAACTTGAAGCGAGTGGTGAAGCCTTAAGTCAGCGACTGGTAAATGAGTCAGGCTTCCATGTGCTTTGCTGTCAATTTTCTGGCAGGGAGAACAATTTACTGCAGGGTGAATTCAAAGTTAACGAGGCCGTTTCCAGCGTTCAGTTGGTCTGGCGGTCTGTAGCGGTGCTTGCGGTGATGGCATTTACGCTTCATTTTGCGACATTAATCGCGCAGGGTTGGTATTTAGATCGAAAGGCTAGTGAGTATGAAGTAGAGGCTTTCGCGTTATATGAATCGGTTTTCCCTAAAGACAGAAACGTCAGGGATCTGCGTAGAAGATGGAAAGCACATCTTGGTCGCTCGGAATCGGGCGTGAATGAGTTTATCAGCCTGTTTGCAGTCTCGAGTGGCGGACTTCGAGAGGCCGGTTTGACACTCAACAATGTCAATTTTAACGAAAGCCGTGGTGACTTGATCCTACAAGTGGTCGGTGAGCGTAGTGAAAAACTAGTCGAATTTACTCAGAGACTGACGAGCGAGGGGTTGGACGCAGAAATAGGTACTATTAACCAGGATGCTGGAACCGTTCGAGGCAGTATTAAGATTCGTTCGCCTGGAGCCGGTTCGTGAGAGTCTATCTACGTGAGTTGATTAAGCACTACAACGAACTGGAAAAGCGTGAGCGAGCTGCGCTGCTGTCACTTTCAATATTTCTTTTCGGGGTTTTGCTTTATGCCGGTATCTGGAGTCCTGCAAACCGTTATGCCCTGGAATCCCAAATTGACCATGATCGATCCCTGGAATTATTAACCTACCTTAAGTCCACGGAATCAAAGGCAAGAAGCACTTTGGAAAATAAAAGTGCCGGAGATCCCGCAGGGCAATCTCTGCTCAGCTCGGTATCAAGATCCGCAAGGACTGTCGGCGTCAACCCAAGCAGGCTTCAGCCTGAAGGTAGTGAGGCCGTGAGCGTATGGTTTGATGAGGTGGCGTTTACCAAGCTGATGTTATTGTTGGAGCGGCTTGAATCTGGGCAGGGTATCGTTGTGCAACAAATTTCCATTGATCGTCGTGACGTACCCGGGCAGGTGTCGGCTCGGCTGGTGTTCCGGCCATAACGTGTGCTGGTTAAATCGGTTCCTTTCTCCACTGAAGTTTTAGCCAATAACGTTGCGGTGACGTTTGAGCCAACAAGATAATCGCGGTAAGAGGATTGCTGGCGAAATCATATGCCACCTGTCGCAATAGTATTTCGGATAGGAGAGGCCTCACACGAAATGAATATGGTAAGTTGTAAACGCGGTCAAATCGTCAGTATCCAAAGAGCAGCGCCTGCAATAATACCCGCTGTACGCGGCGTGTTTCCGGATTCGCGCTGACGTTTGCTAATCGTTTCAGCCGGTTTTTCGCCATACATGACTGCATTGATGACGGGAAATTCAAACACAGATACGCTGGTGGCAATTGCAAAAGTAGTCGCTAGAAGAGTGGCCTGCGACCAAGTGTTTAGGGGTAAGAGAATCAATACTAGTACAAATAAACTCCAGTTTGCTAACGGACCGCCAACACTCATAGAAAGAAATTGACCCTGAGTGTTCAGCTTATCTTTGAAATTGAACATAAAAAATGACACGGGTTCTTTGAGTACGGGCGATATCGAACCTGAAACCCTAGCACCGGCGAAATGACCCCACTCATGCGCAATATAAGCAATGACGGTTCCCGCAAAGACTGCATTTAGAATGGAAACGGTCTCGGCGAGAAGCCAGCCTGACGATAGGGCCCAGGAATCGGAAGCACCCCAGAGCGTCATTGCCGTTAATACAATCGCGCTGTGGCGCAGTGCGATCTGCTTTAATCTGGATCGATCACGCATTTTTCTGTCGGCTACGTCCTCGTACTCTTCGGTAGTCTCTTTTTGGTTATGTTCTTTACTCATGTTGCTATCCTCTGCATTCCGTTGTCATTTTAATAGGCGTTCGGAGCGCTAGCCATTTTTTCTTTCGCCGGGTTACTAGTCAAACTCGAACCCTTCATAACCTTTTGCGGTTACTTGATCACAGACTTCTCTATAAACACCAACACCTGCTGCGTATGGCATAAAAATGCGTGGCTTATCTTTGACGTTGGCGCCCAGGTACCAAGAGCCTCCTTTCGGAAAGAGCGTCATATTTGCGACATCATTGACGTGGCTAACCCATTGATCCTCTGCCTGGGATTGTGCCTCGAATACTTTGAGATTTTTCTCTTTCATGTGCGCTAGGCAATCAATTACCCAGTCCACATGCTGTTCAATTGATACCAGCATATTACTTAGTACAGAAGGACTGCCTGGGCCAGTAATGGTGAACAGGTTTGGGAAATCAGCGACAGCAATGCCAAGGTATGACCGGGGCCCAGCATGCCATTTTTCCGTGAGCGCCAAACCACCTTTTCCACGGATATCCATCTTCAGTAGCGCGCCTGTCATCGCGTCAAAGCCGGTTGCCAGGACTAGGGTATCCAGCTCTGTTAACTTGCCGTTTACCATGACCCCACTTTCTGTAATCTGCTCAATGGGATTGTCTTTTACGGACAGAAGTGTGACGTTTTCCCTGTTATAGGTTTCGTAGTAGCCTATGTCGACGCAAATGCGTCTCGTGCCAATCGGATGATCATTTGGGCAGAGCAGGTTCGCTGTCTCATGGTCTGTCACGGTCTCATGGATTTTTCGGTGGACAAACTCCTTTGCGAATCGGTTGGCCTCCTCGTTCATCAGTTGGTCGCTGATCGCTCCCATGAATTTGGCCCCGCCTGTTTCCCAAGCGGTTTCAAGAAGCTGGGTCGCCTGGTCCTCTGACAGTTGGTGTCGCAGGATGGGTTCTATGGGCCCGTCTCTAGGCTCGACCTTCAGGTCGCCGAAACCTGAACCGTTAGCAAGTTTGTGGTTTTCACGGTGGGCTCGGTAATTTTTCTTAAAGTCGTCGACCCAGTTCTGATCGAGAGGTTCGTTTTTTGCTGGAACGCTGAAGTTTGGTGTGCGTTGAAAAACCGTCAAATGAGCGGCTTCCTCTGCGATTACTGGAATCGCCTGAATACCAGACGAACCCGTGCCAATAATGCCAACTTTTTGGTTTTTGAAACTCACAGTTTCATGAGGCCACATACTTGCCTGATATAAATCACCTTTGAAATCTTTTATGCCAGGTATGTCAGGAAGTTGGGGCACAGATAGGCAACCGGTTGCCATAACGCAAAAGCTCGCAATTACGCTGTCACCTTTATCGGTCTTTAGAAGCCAGCTGAGTGAGTCATCCTGATAGTGAGCTGACGTCACACGTGTTGCGAAGTGAATATCCCTGCGTAGGTCAAAACGACGACTAACGTGTTGCGCGTATTCTAGGATCTCGGGTTGCGATGCGTATCGTTCGGACCATTCCCATTCCTGTTCTAGTTCAGGTGAAAAAGAGAAAGAGTAGGCGAGACTTTCTGCATCACACCGTGCGCCAGGGTACCTGTTCCAGTACCAGGTTCCACCTACATCGTGCCCAGCTTCAAATATGACTGCCGAAAGCCCCAGTTGCCGGAGTCTGTACAGCATGTACATTCCGGCGAATCCTGCTCCTACGATAGCAACATCGAACTTCAGACTTTTGCTCAGCATGTAGATTGATATCCTATGTAAAGGGCTCTAGTGTCGCCGTGTTGATTTCCAAGGTCAACGGGCGGTGTTACAGAAGATCGAGAAAAGATTCACCGTGGGTTAGCGGCGGTACTTCGAAAAAACCTGCCAGAGTCTGTCCTATATCGGAAAAACTGGTTCGGGGGCCAAGGTCGACGGATTCGATCCCCTGTCGATAGGCCAGAATCGGGACGTATTCGCGAGTATGATCTGATCCAACCCATGTGGGGTCACAGCCGTGGTCGGCTGTGATAATCAGTAAATCTTGTTCAGTCATGGCTGCCATGATGTTTTCAAGTCGTTGGTCAAAGTAGGCGAGTGCTGCTGCATAACCTTCAGGGTCTCTTCTATGTCCGAAATCTTGGTCAAAGTTAACCAAGTTGGTAAATATCAGTGTGTTGTTGGACTTTTGCTTGATCTTTTCAATGGTTGCATCAATCAGTGCGGGGAGCCCTGTTGCCTTCGTGCTCGTTGTAATACCGCGATGGGCAAAAATGTCAGATATTTTTCCTACCGCTTCAACATTCATTTGATGTTCGGTCATTACATCAAGCAGGGTAGGATTATGTGGCTCAAAGGAGTAATCCCTGCGGTTTCCCGTCCTTTTGAAGTCCGAAGCAGTTAGCCCGATGAAAGGGCGAGCGATGACTCGACCAATGTTCGCGTCGTACAGTAACTCACGTGCGGCCTCACAAAATGCGTAAAGCCTGTCTAATCCAAAGCTGTTCTCATGTGCTGCAACCTGGAACACGCTGTCCGCGGAGGTATAGCAAATTGGTCTACCCGTTCGCATATGTTCTTCGCCGAGATCGCGAATGATATCAGTGCCCGACGCATGGCATCTCCCTAAAGTGCCTGGGATCCCTGTGAGCCGGGTAAGCTCTTCCATTAATGACCTCGGAAAACATTCGGGAGTCTTCGGGTAGTATCCCCAGTCATACATCACGGGTACACCAGTCATTTCCCAATGACCACTGGGTGTATCCTTCCCAGTACTGATCTGGGCGGCCGCACCATAAGCGCCTGAAAGCGGCGTTTCATCCTGAAGCGAAAAGACATCATTGCTTATCGCTTTCGTTGCAGCAACTAGACCTAGGCCTGCAAGATTTGGCAAAGAAAGGGGTTCTCCCGTTCTTTGCTGAAATGATTGCGCAACGTGAGCAAAGGTATTCGCACCAGCATCACCAAACGCTTTAGCATCCGGGGCAGAACCTATGCCGAACCCGTCTGCCACCAGAATTATTGCCCGTCCCATTATCACTCAAGTAAAGATTGCGAGGATCCAGTATACCGAGAAATGATGGTAACCTGCTGCTTTACGTTACTAACCGCGGAGCTTCATGCTCGTCGTCGTACAAAGCTTATTGGGGATGTTGTTTATCATCCTAACCGGATACCTATTATCTTCGGAGCGCTCGAAGATTAATTGGCGAATTGTGCTGGGTGCGTTCGGTATTCAGTTGGCCATCGGTGCCCTTGTTCTATATTTTCCACCTGGCATGCAGGCGCTGGAAGCCGTCGCGGGCATTGTTATTAGTGTTCTAGGTTATGCTCAAGCTGGAATAAATTTTATGTTTGGTGACTTCGCCTCTGGCAACCACGGCTTTGTCTTCGCACTTCAGGTGCTGCCTATAATTGTGTTCTTTGCTTCGCTGATCGCGGTGCTTTACCACCTGGGCATCATGGAACGCCTTGTCAGCTTGATTGGTGGGCTTATTCAGTTCGTACTGGGTACCAGTAAAGCGGAATCCATGTCCGCCGCTACCAATATATTTATTGGCCAATCTGAAGCACCGATTGCGATCAAACCCTATCTATCCTCCATGTCGTCGTCTGAGATATTTGCTGTGATGGTTGGAGGGATGGCGACGGTATCTGGCAGCGTACTGGGTGGCTATGCAGCCGCAGGAGTTGATATGAGATACCTCATAGCGGCCAGTTTCATGGCTGCCCCGGCTGGACTAATGATGGCAAAGCTGATCAAGCCGGGGGCTAGCGATGATTCGTCGGATAATTTTGATGTTCATGAGGAAATTCTGGCGAACCGTTCGGCGAATGTTATTGATGCGGCTGCGACCGGTGCGCTGCAGGGTATGCAATTGGCATTCGCTATAGGCGCTCTTTTATTGGCGTTTATTGGCCTGATTGCACTGATTAACGGCATTATTGGTTGGGGTGGCAGCTTTTTCGGATTTGAAAACCTGACGATGCAACAGATTCTGGGTTACCTGTTCCAGCCCGTGGCATTTCTTATCGGCGTACCGTGGGAAGAGACAAGACAGGTAGGAAGTTTGCTAGGGCAAAAATTCATGTTGAATGAGTTTATTGCCTATCTAGATTTTGTTGCCAACTACCAGAGTGAATTAACGCCAAGAACGCAGGCCATTGTAACCTTCGCTTTGTGCGGATTTGCCTGTTTGTCATCGATTGCTATCGTTGTTGGGGGTATTGGTATTCTGGTGCCGGAAAGAAGGGCCGAAATGTCCCAGCTTGGGCTGCTGGCCGTTGTTGCCGCTACGCTGGCAAATCTCATGAGTGCAACCATCGCAGGTTTAATGTTAACGCTAAGTTAAGACAGTTCAGGAAAAGATTATGGCTACACCACACATTGGCGCAGAATCGGGCGAAATTGCAGAGATCGTATTGCTGCCCGGCGACCCCTTAAGAGCGAAGTTCGTTGCGGAAAATTATCTATCGGATGTCGTTTGTGTAAACAAGGTTCGCAATATGCTGGGATTTACCGGCACCTATAAAGGTAAGCGACTTTCGGTTATGTCTAGTGGTATGGGTATGCCAAGCATGTCAATTTATGCAACGGAGTTATTCCAGTTTTTTGACGTCCAGAAAATGATTCGAATGGGAAGTTGCGGATCAATTCACCCGGATGTCAATTTGGGAAACCTAGTTGTAGCGATGGGTGCGTCCACTGACTCGAACATGAATCGACTTAGATTCAATGGGCACGACTACGCCGCTATTGCCGACTACGAACTGTTGAAAAACTGGGTTGTGGCTGCAGAAGCCCGGGATGTTAATTTTACCGTTGCGAACGTCTTTACCTCTGACACCTTCTATCACCTTGGCGATGAGATTTACGATATTGCCACTCGACTAAAAATTGTGGCGGTTGAAATGGAAGCCGCAGCACTGTACAGAATTGCAGCAGAACAGGGGCGGGCGGCCCTTAGCGTGATGACCGTCAGTGATCACATTATGAAAGGCGAGCATTTAAGCGCCGCCGATAGAGAGACGAATTTTGGCGAAATGATGGAAATCACACTAGCCAGTTTGTAGTAAAAACTTCCCTGAATACGATCCGTTAAAAAAGGAATAATAAAACGATGATTTATGAAACACTTGCGACAGAGCTCGAGTCGCGAATTCTGACGATTACCCTCAATAGACCTGAGGCGATGAACTCCTTCACGACAGAGATGGCGGGAGAGTTGGTTGATGTCTTTAACTCAGCCAGTGAAGATGATGGCGTGGGATGCATCATCGTTACGGGTGCAGGAAAAGCTTTTTGCGCTGGGATGGATCTGTCTATTGAAGGCAATGTATTTGGCCTTGACGAATCGATCAGACCAAACCTTGATGAAATCAGGGACCGCTATAATGACGAAGATATGGTGGCGGGCGTTCGAGATACTGGCGGCAGGGTTAGTTTAGCGATTTTTGAATGTAAGAAGCCGGTAATTGGTGCGATCAACGGTGCTGCAGTTGGGATCGGCGCAACGATGACTCTGGGTATGGATATTCGTATGGTATCTGAAAAGGCTCGTATTGGATTTGTATTTGGAAAAATTGGTGTGACCCCCGAAGCTTGCTCAACTTGGTTCCTGCCTCGAATCGTCGGAATGCAGACTGCGCTCGAATGGGTTTATAGCGCCGATATCCTGAACGCCAGTCAGGTTGTCGAAGCGGGTCTGGCTCGCTCAGTGCATGCGCCTGAGGAACTTCTGCCAGCGGCAAGGGAACTCGCGTTGAAATTCGTTGCGAACCGGTCACCCGTCGCCATCGCGTTGGCTCGACAGATGATGTACCGAAACTCCGCTATGCCATCACCAAGGACCGCGCACGAGGTAGACTCGCTGTCTATTTATTACAGCAGTCTTGGGGATGGAAAAGAAGGCGTGCAATCGTTCCTTGAAAAGCGCGACCCGGTCTTTACTTCAAAGGCATCTGAAATGCCGGACTTTTACCCCTGGTGGGAAAGCGAACAGTAGAAAATATTTATTTGGATAGAAGGACGAGGTTATGGCTGTAGAAATTGAGAAACAAGGGCACCTAGCGATCATTAC
>Ga0114994_10002453_pt1 | contig 13555 bp, 9 predicted proteins | sample ArcticOcean_MG_C_9_FD_87043 | JGI IMG/M metagenome (GOLD analysis project Ga0114994, IMG submission 87043) | Marine microbial communities from western Arctic Ocean - ArcticOcean_MG_CB2_152 | ecosystem: Environmental > Aquatic > Marine > Oceanic | place: Arctic Ocean: Canada Basin | collected... | reverse complement strand
TATCTACCAATTCTCTCAGCAGTCCAGCTCACTCAGGCATGATCAGGCAGTGTTTGAGATCATAGCTTTGAGAGCTATGGGATGCTCAAAGCGCATGCGCATGCGGTGTAGGGGACAACCCAACGTCATACCTAGCCCTAGCGAAGTCCGAGAGTGCTCCCGCATCCCAAAAAAGAGTTTTATTTAGGCTCGGCAGCACCCGCTACCGTCAAATACAGCAATTACTCGAGGGTCCCCAGGACTCGTACTAGCGGTCTCGTTGGACCCCACACTACCCCACCTATAGTGGAAACCAAGTATGCGATATCTACACCACGAGAAGGGTACTTTAGGCTGCCCGCGCTCGGGTCTGAATATTATTAATCTGGACCTCGGACAAGTCGGTCGATTGTAATACAAACGGTCGCGCCAAGGTCCATAGTGATGGCACCAGCCCTGGTAGTCCCAGAACCCGGTCTTGTGCCCGTATCAGCAAGATTGAGGGGTCGCGGGACGGCCGAGCCGCGCCGAGCTTACGGAACAGATAATCCAATGTAGTAACTGTTCAGGTGGTTCGGATGGACCACCGAACTGCCGAAGCGCCTCAAACGCAAATTTATTTTATAACTCACGGGCCTGGGGCCTTTTTGGAGGTCCGCGTACGCACCGTCGTCCGCGGAGAACGGAGGGTGCCGTGGAGCACGTCGGCGGCCTGGAGTAGGCAGAAGCATGGCCACGCGCGGTTGAGCGAGAACGCTACCGACGCGGTCGGCACCGCGAACTGCCAGTCGAAGCAGTGCTTGCCCTTGACCCACAAAATGGCCTCGGGAAAGCACGACGCCGTCTTGTCCAGGTGCATGGGCGACGCGTAGCCGCGCGAGATAAAGTAGGCTGGCGCCGTCAGGGCGTCGCCCAGGGCGTGGGACAGGCCCGGCAGCCCGACGGCCTTGCGCGTCTCGAGGCGGTACCGCGAGAGCCGCGGCGCCACGAATCCTTCCAACGAGCTCACTTTCGCACAATTGAGCACAACGTCCGCTGCGTAGGTCCGGTCCCGCTCCCATCCGGCCTTGTGAGAGAAGGTGTGGAGCGGATGGTGCCCCCCGTTCTTCAAGCCCGTCTGCATGCGCCGCACGCCCTCGCCCCGCATGTCACCTTGGTGACCTTTTACCTTCGCGCGCACCGAGCTGCTTCCGTATCGCACGGCCGCGTCGGCCTGGCGCCGGACGGACCGCTGCTGCTCTGGGCTCCCGAACGCCTCCCGTAAAACGTCCACGCCTTCGTCCAAAAACACGGCGACGATGCGCACCTCGGGCTCGTCGCGTGGTCGCTCCTTATTGAGCCCCCGCCGCCCTATTCGGTCCGAACTCACGACCAGCGTCGCGCCGCTCACGCAGTGCAGACCCATGGCCCGGGCGTCGGACACGGTAAGACATTCGCCCCGGAGCCGGTCCGCGAACCGAGTGTGCGCGCGCCAGTCCTCAATGTCGACGACGTTCAATTCGTTCTCCAGCAGTGGATTCAACTGCGGAAGCGCCGCGATGCGTTCGAGCGCGTCGGCCGAGAGGAGCCCGTCCTGCTCCGGCGGCGGCGGGAGCCATTCGGCCGCTCTGAACAGCTCGCGGGCTCGCGGGGAACGAGCTAAGTGCATGGCGGGCACCGGCGCCTGGTGCCGCCGCCGCTCCTCATCCTTCGCTGCGGCCGCGGCCGCTAGCTTTCGTTGTATCGCTAGGACCGCCTCGAGCTGGCCCGCCGCGGCCTCCGACGTCTCAAATCCCGTCAGTCGGACCTCGCCTAGGTCAAGCCCGTCCTGATAGGCGTACTGCGACAGCGACTGCGCGTCGTGCGGCCGCTGCGACAGGAGCGTGGCGGGGTCCACGTCGAAGGCCCCGAAGAAGGCGGCGGCGGCGTCGGCGTCGTCGGCGTCGGCGTCATCAGGTGCCTCGGACGCGTTCTCGTCCTCGTCGGGCTCGGGCGCGGCTAACAGCTCGTTGAACCGCTCGGTGAGTTGGTCCTCATCACTGTGACACGTGCGTTGGAGACTGACAATCGCAGCCGCGCGCGTCTTGCAGATCTCCAGGAGCCGCTCCGGGGTTACCTTCCCTGCGATGTGATAGAGCACCGGTAAGGCGTTGATCGACGGCCTGGGGCCGGCGTCAGCTGCAGCTTGGATCAGCGCCAGTGCGCGCCGCGCGTCCCCATACGTGATCATATCGCTCGCGCTTGCCACGAGTATATCGGCGGCCTCTTCGTCGTCTTTGACGTCGTCGATGCGCACGGGCGCCGCGTCGTCGCTGTCGTCGTCGCGCGCGGGCACCGCCTCGCGGTCGTCTCGCGGCGGCGCCTCGCGGTCGTCGCGGACCAGCGCCGCGTCGCGGCCGTCGTGGACCGGCACCGCGTCGTCGTCGTCGTCGCGTTCCTGCGTCTCGGCTCGCGTCGGCTGGTTCGTCACGTCCACAAATGGCGCCTGCGACGGCTGCGTCCAAGCGTCGTCCTGGGACCGCTGCGACGCTTGCGTGCCAAACAATGCGCAAGATTTTGCGTACTCGCTGCGTGTGCGGCGCGCCGGTTCCGCATCCTCGGCCTCCGCGCTCGCGGCGGTCGACTGCTGTTCCCGCTTCCGCTGTTTTTTCGCGAGCGCCGCCTGCTTATTTCGCTCGGCGCGCGCCCGCTGCTCCTCCGTCAGTCCGGACTGCTCCATTGTTGTGTTGATGACCGCTTAAGCTCTGAGGCTGTAGAGGCTGCTGGTGCGCTTGCGCTTTACCGCTCGAACAATTCCGCGTGCGGGTGTGCGCGCAGTTGCTGTGACCGCAGGCACCTGACTGACAGTCTCAGTGCCTTAGAGCGTCGAGCCCTGCCCCGCACGATCTCGGATCGTGCGGGTATTGCGCAGTCGAATAGGATGGCTCGGGAAAGCCCTCGGGGTCCGTACTAAACGAGCCCCTCCGTGTCGCGAGATAACGGACCGAGCGACACGCCGCCGAGGCACGAGTATGTAAACTTAGGACCGGGGAAGACACTACGTCGCGTGGAGCCCCGCCATCTGCGTGAACTTCTCGAAGAAGAGGAGCTGCATCGTCGTGGTGGGGGCGATGCCCGACCACATCGGAATGAATCCCCGCCAGAGCGCCATGGGGCTCTCGTCGACCACGAATTTGGTGAAGGTCTGGAAGAGATTGGTATAAATCTTGGGCTTGTCCGCGGGCTGGTTCATGAGGCGCGTCCGGCAGATGTCGAAGGGCGCCACCGTGCAGGTCATGAAAAAGCCGGCCACGAAGGAGGCCAGCGCCTGTAAGGGCACGCCGTCATTGAGGGGCGCCGGGCAGTTGTCCTTGATCAGGTTCTTGGACGTGTCGTAGCAGGCCATCTTCGTCCCGTTGTTCACGATGGCGCGCATGACGTTGGCGTCGATGCCCTTGTAGAATCCTAAAATCCCTTGGTTGGACATAATGGCCGAGGCTTCGGCGCCTAACCCCAAACCCGTTTCGGAAGCCATCATCTTGGTCTTGAGGATGTCGAAGGGGTTTCCTACAATAGACCCTAACGCGCCACTGGCGCCGCCGGCCGCGAACTTCAGAATGAAGGGCGAGTCGGGCTTGTCCGCGCCGAAGGCCTTAGTGTCTTAGTTGCACTTCAACTTTGCCTTCAACAAAAACCAAAACAACGCCGGCTAGCGTTCTGTACGTGTCCCTTGGACGCGGATCGCTCTGTATTTGTGATTCGAAACCTCCCCCAGGGGCGCTCCAATTTTTTTTATGCACTAGGCGCGCGCGAACTTCGAGGAGCGCCTCAGCCACGACTCCCGCCACAAAAACTTCTTGTATTACACCAACAAGGAGTTCGGCAGGAAGCGCGAGCTCTTCCGCCAGATGCTCGACGCCGCCTACGGCGCGCGCCTCCACCCCGACACGCTGGACGCGCTCGAGAAGCACTTCCAGACCGACCACCTCAACTCCCGGCTCTGCGACGACCCCATCAACTTCTACCTCATGTTCCAAAGCGCCAACGGCAAGTTCGGCTTCGAGTCCCTCATGAGCTACAAGAAGAAGCTCACCGGTCCCGCCTGGGCCGGCGTCGTTTATTACGTCAACTGCGCGATCGAGCTGCAGCAGCGCCTCTTCCGCCGCGCCTGAACCCGTGGAGTAACATTCGTATGATTTCTTACTCAAATCCACCCGAAACAAGCCCAGAGTGGCCGGACTTCGGCACTCAACACATCGCCATCGAGAAGCAGGCGCACTGGAGCATCGACGGCGTCGGATCCCGGACCTCCGTGGATAGCCAGAAAACCATAGGTGGCCGCTGCGAACGCAACACAGGTCGCGCCGTACCACAGTTAAGGCTTCAGGAAGAGCATGGCCGTACACCTGAAACGCAACCGCCGCGTCGATGCATTTGATGGTAGGCCGCGCGTCGGAGTCCCTCTTGCTAATAGGTCTGCGCTTAGCCTGTCGCGACGTGCTGTCGTGGGCCGTCCGCGCTTAACAATCCAGCCACGGAACCGACTAGTTGTGTGTGGTCGGGTGGAAGAAGTGGTAGTCGCAGGAGTCGACGCACGAGTGGCACGTGGCGCCGAGAATGCCGAGCATGGCCGTGCGGCCGTTCTGGAGCGCGCGTGAGGGCGCTGTTGGGAGGCGGCTGCTGGGCGCCGGGCGCAACGAAGGCGCAGGCCAGGCGGCAAGGACGGCGAGAGCGAGCACCGTGTTTTCGTGCGTAGGGCGCAAACGGTGCGCGAGGGGCGGTAGCTGCCTTTTTGTTGCCGGAGAGTGCTCTCTGCTGCGGCGCGCGTGGGCACGAACTCTTGCGCGCGGCTGCGTAGCGTGACGTATCAACCAACGTGCTGCAGCGCGATGCTGGCGGACGGCTCGGGTCGCGTTTGCGGCGCGATCTGCCGCACGCCAAATTGGCGCGAAACCCGCACACAAACGCATCCGCCGGGTCCGCCAGGCAGGGCCGCGCCCCGCAGGCGCGTCCCGGGCGCGTCGACAAGGCGGGGGGGGGGGGCGCGGGGAGTAGTGTTACGTAAACATACTTACAACAAACGCTGACGGCGACGCTGTCAGCGGCGACGGCGTAGACGCGCATGAGTGTGGCCCGCGGGCCACACGAGTCACGACCGCGTCGCAGCGGCGTGGGACGGACACCCACACCGAAGACGCGCGACGCCGTCTATAGGTCCGTTTTATTCTCGTCCTTCTTCGTGTCCACGAACTTGTAGTAGGCAGGCGTGCGAGTGCCAGCCAGAAGATGTGTAACATCTTCTGCAAAATACGCCGTCGCGCCCGACCTCCTCGCCTGCTCGTAGAGCGACCGCCACAACGAGTAGCTCTCGAATATATAACACTGTTCGCGCGCGGCGATCGAACAGAACGTGGCTGCCGTACCCGTTAATATGTGTGTCTCGCTGAAACTGTAGTGCAAGACCCTGCGGGGACGCGACCGGTGACGCTCGGTGACGTCGCGGACGGGCCGCACACCCTCCACGCCATCGAGTAGAGGCGGTCACAAGCGTCGCGTCGATGGCATGGAAGTCGATCCGAAGCGAAGGTAACTTCGACGCTGAGTCACGGACGTCACCGGCGCGATGACTATCGACGACTCCAGTACGGCGTCCTGCAGCAAGCTTCCGACCCGATACCACTTCATGACGACGGCCTGGCAATGCGCGGGCCTAACATCGACGCCCACTGCGTCGAAGATCTTCGGGTAGAGGCCGCGCCGCCAGAGGGCCGCGTCCAGTTCGTCTAACACTCGTGCCGGGCCCTCCGAACCGAACCGGTCCATGGTTTCCTTCCAGGCCAACTTCACTTCCGCCCTCAGATCCCTGGGGAGCGCCACGGGCCCGCCCAGCATCAAAGGCCACTGCCTCCTGTCCGCGCCCGGCAGCGAAGCCTGGAGATCGAGGCCCACGTCCCTCAATTGGCGCGTGGCTTCGTCGAGCGACGCCTGCACTAGTGCGAGCGGCGCCTGCATGCCCTTGCGGCCGTTGCGCCCAGGGAGATCTCCTACGCGCCGCACCGCCGCGTCTTCGCCGGCCGTCTTCGCGGCAGCGATCCGGGCGTCGGACTGCCCCAGCACAGCTAAAGACTCCTCCAGGTCCGCCAGCATGGCCTCGTCGCCTTGGATTTGCTTGCGGATTTCGGGGTTCATTTTGGCGAGATCCGCGGCCTGTTTGATGGTGTCGCACGACCTCATATCATTGGGCCCGCAGCAGGCCGTAATCCTGCAGCCGCTCGCGGTTAACGCCACGCTAACACCGGGCGGCCACGTCTTCGTGAACGCCGAGTGGCGCCCGTGTGCCACGTCGCCCTTCCGCCAGTCGACCGGTTTGCCCTGTTGGGAGAGCCGCGCGGCGCACACGACGTCCGACGGCGTGGTCTCGTCGAAGAGCGCCTCCAGGTTCTTGGCGCGCTGTAATACATTAGCGCCGACCTGCAACGTGGCCTTCTTCATAGCAACGCGCACCGTGCCTTGCGAGCCGAACAAATGCTCTTTTATTTGCCCGTCGCAGTTCCCCAGCATGCACGCGGCCATGTGGGCCCCTTTAGCTAAAATCCCGGGCTGATACTTGACCTCTTTGACGTACCGTCCGCAGGCCTCCAAGAAGCCGTCCCAGTCCTTCCTGACCACGAAGGCCTTGAGTTCCGCGTAGGCCCCGTCCCCGTCGCGCCACACACTACTGACCGTGCCTTTCAGCTTTTCGGCAGCGTTTCTGGCGTCCCGCGTTTCTTGGTCCATGGCCGTGAGGTCGAACTGAGACGCGGCGACGACCGGCTCCGCGCCCTGTTTAAACGTGTTAACGTTAATGCCTTTCTTCAACTGGACCTCTTCGCCATTAATACGCACAAAATGCAATGGAAATCGTTTGCCTCGCTTTTGTCGCGTGGTCGTGGCTCGCTTGTACTGCTGGGGCGTGCAGGGAAGCACGACCACAGCACCATTCGCGAGTCCAGCGGGAACAACAGCGCCGGCGGCGCGAAGACTTTGGACCGTCGTCGCCCGCACCGGCGCGGCGCACGCGTGTTCTAGCGGCGGGGGCGCCGACACCGAGTGCCCCCCGACGGTCAGGCGGACACGCAGCTTCGAGGGCAGCAGCACTAAATCGGGCAAGCGTTGAGTATCGGCAAAGCTGAAGGAGACGAAACTGGTGAAGGTCTCCTGCCGCGCCTGCACTTCTTGTTTTTTTACCGCGTCTCGCTCCTCTTTTGCCGCCGCTTGGCACAAGATGCACACGCGTATCGCGGCGTACGATGGCGAGGTCCGCTGCTGCCGGCTCGTGAAAGCATCCAGCGGTTTGTCACCTTTGCATATGATGCAGTGGAGCACTGCTGCCATAGCGCAGCACGGTTCGCGGTTGCGGTTCCAGCGCGGTACTACGATGAAGGTGACCACGTATGCAGCTGCTGCACGTATTTTTGCGCGTGGACTTGCGTTTTTCAAGCGGACCAAAACCCAAAACCAGCGGCCCATTTTTTGGGCGGGTCCTGAAGCATCTCTGCCGCGTCGGGCGGGGCCTGGCAAAGGCCCGGGAGCGGTATTTGGCCCCTACGGCTTGTAAAACCCGTGCGTTGTGCGTTTGACGGGTTTCGCGCGCAACCGAAAAGCACCGTTTATTATTATTATTGCCTTTGCCTAGAACTAGGCTACCCAGCCACGGCCCGCTATTATTATTTGTGGCAGCCTTTGCTCAGCACACAAAGCAGGCAATGCCCGCTTCAGCAACGTAGCGATGCGAGTCCTCCATCGATGGGCAGCCTAACCCTCCTCCTCCTCACGCTTGTCACGGCCGACGCCCGGCGCATGTACCAGATCCGCAAGTTCCAGGAGGAAGAACGGCAACGCCGGGCGCTGCGGCCCTGCAACGGCACGGACCTGAGCGGAGGCCTCCGGGGCGCGTGGCGCCTCTCGCCGTTCGCGCGCGGCGAGGCGTTCGGCGGCGCCAAGGCGAGCGAGCGCCTGCGGGCGGCGGACGCCTCGGAGGCGTACGAGCGGCCCGTGCACGAGTACATGCCTGATCAATGTAGACTGCGGCGCTTCGACGCCCGGGACGCCATTGGAAGGTGTTTTAGGGGGAGGAGAATAGCGTTCCTCGGCGACTCGCTCGCGGAGCAGGTCTCCAAGGCCTTGTTGGGCATGCTCGGCCACGCGGGCTATGGTGCCGCGAAGACGGTTCATGGTGATCTCTTTTCCACGGAGAAGGCATCAAAAGAGTTCGTGGCGCGGCCGAAGAAGCGGCACCCGCGGTACTGGAAGAGCCGCGACATCAGAAGGCGGTTAGACATGGCGGAGGGCATGGAGGTGCTGGAGCGCTTCAAGCTGGGCCGCGTGGACCTGGAGCGGCTGGATCGCATCGACGAAACCGTCGGGTTCGGGCCGGGGGACGTCGTGTTCGTGAGCTTCGGGCCGCACTACAAGAACGCGAGCAGGTATGCGAATGATCTGAGGGGCTTCTGCCGCTGGGTCAATAGCGGGAAGGACCGGCGGCGCGCCGCGTACGTCTGGCGGGAGAACTCCGCGACGCACTTCCCCACGTCCACCGGCACGCACGAGGAGCTCATGCAGCTCACCTACGACGGGGGTTGCCCCGCCTACGGCGGGTGCCTGAAGTGGCCCCTGCGGTGCTCCTCCGCGAGTCTGGTCCACGACGCGTCGCTCCGCGACCAGCGGTGGCGCAACGACGTGCTGCGCGCCGTGCTGGCGGAAACTAGTTGCGGGCGGATCCTGCCGCTCTTCGAACTCGTGCGCCAGGACTGGCGGGCCCATCCTGGTAGTATGGTGCCCATCCAGCGAAACGCGTGCGACGGCGCGGTGACGGCGCGGCTGGCCAAGTGCTGCCGGCGGAAGACGGGGGCCGCGTGTTTATTAGACTGCCTCCACCTCGCGCCGAAGTACAACCACCTCACGGCGCGGCTCCTCTACCACCTGATGTGCTTCTCCGGAGGGTAATGTGTCCTTTGTTACTTCGTGCGTTCCGATATATTTTGCCACCGCGGCGTCGCGGTGGTCGGCGGGAGAGTAGACTCCGGCGCGGGGCACGCCGCCGCTCCGTCGCAGGGGACCCCGCGAGACGCGGCTCGGACCGCGACCGCCGGTCCCAGCCGCCCACCGTACCTATACTCATCCGGGGCTCCTACCTCGGATGGTAGGCATCCCGCGGCTTGAAATCCGGAGGCCGCGCGGAGGAACTGGGTTCGGGTTCGGCCCGCGCACAGTTGACCGGGTCAACTGCGTTGCGAAGCGCAGGAGCTGCCCAAACGGAACACGATGCAACAAAGCTAGCAGCAGAACACCACGACAACGACCCACACACGGTGAGCAGCATACAAACGCACGACGATGCCGCGCGTGGCCAAGGTCGCGCCGGCCGGGTGGGCCCACGTGCGCAGCGCACTACAGGAGCTCGCGGCCGAGGAGCGCCGGGCGGACCCGTCCCACGGGTCGCTGGCGGCGCTCGCGCAGACGCATGAATTGCCGCCGCTGACGCGCGACCCGGTGCACCGCCCCCGCGACTCGCCTGCGCCCTCCGAGGCGTCGACGCCGCGGCCGGCGAGCGTCGCGCGCCACCGGTCCTTCGTCAAAACAATTAAGAAGGAAGCGTCGAAGCGCCGGGAAGCCTACGACGCGACGCGGCGGCACATGCTGGCGAGCACGCCCTCCAAAACCGCCCGGCGCCGCATCGAGGCCGATTTGAAACAGGCCGCGGCCGCGGCCGAGCGCGAGACGCTCGCGACGCTGGCGCACGCGCAGTCCCAGCTCCTGGAAGACCTCGACGCGGAGGCAGGGGCCGTGCGGGCGGAGGACAGCGAGGCAGGCGCCGACGCGCTCCGGGCGCTGAGCGCGCACCGCCAGGAGTGCGTCGAGGGCCTCGAGGCGATGGAGGCATCCGTGCGCCGGCACGACGAGAACAATGAAGAGTGGCCCCTCGCGCCGTCCTCCTCGTCCTCGGACGACGAGGGCGTCCCGACGCCGCGCCACGCCTTCCAGGAGGAGTGCAAGGAGGCGCCGTTCGAAGAGGCCGTGCACGAGCCCTACCGTATTCCATTAGACGGCACGCGGACGCCGGACGAGTACGTGAGGGCACGACATTCAGCAGTATTCCTCCTCTTGACGCTATCGACGGTGCTCGGTGTGCTTGGGGTGCTACTTGGGGCGTCGGCGGCCTGGCGGTATTCAAAAGGCGGTCTGGGCCTGTTCCTCGTCCCCGCATTGTTAGCCGCGGCCCACGTCATCGTGGGCGCGATTGCTGTAGTAGGGTGCCTGCGGGTGGAAAATGATCTAAGGAGGTACTTTGACACAAAGGGCGTCAACAAGGAAGGGAAAGCTATTGAAGCACCAGCGGACACCCCGGGTCAGCGCCTTTTGGAGTGCTGCCTGTATCTTTGGTTGTTCCTGGCGGTTTTAAGTCTGGGCGGCGGCGGCGGTCTGATCGCGAACCGTAGGTTCGGCGACGTGCACGCTGTTACATTAGCGGAGCGGCGGCCCGGGCGCTTCGCACAGTCCTTTCAGAACGTTGAGGAAGCGGGCCGGGAGCTGCGGTCCTGGCTTTTGGGCCACGGTCTCTGTTTACTAGCGCTCTCAGTTCTAGGGCTCCTCCCCCTGAAACCGACACAGAAGATCATAACCTTCTACGAGAGCGTCCAGAGCGGTCTGGAGTGGGGCGGCGCGGGCCTCACGAGTGTGGCGCTCGCCGTCGCTGCCGGCAGCTCATCAATCCTGCGGCTGAAGGACGCGACCAGCGGTATGGGGCCCTCGGACGGCGCGTTCTGGGCCGCCATAGTCGTATCTTCATTATCAGCCGTCGCCGGGTCGCTGGCGTGGCGAGGGGGTTGTACGGAGGACGTGTGGTTATTAGGTATGGTAGAGGGGCTGGGCGTGGTGCTGATCCCCGCATGTCTCGTCGTCTTCAGCCTCATGCTGGCCGCGGTTGCCTCATTACCGGCCCTGATCGACCGGCGCTGCGACGACGTTGTACAGTTATTAGGCGAAGCCTGGTGGGACGCCACGTTGGGCTGCCGGAAGTACGCGTCCGACGCCCAGCGCTTCGATAAAAGTGTGAGAGGGGCCGGCGAGGGCTGGTCCGTTTCCTGCAAAGATCAATCGTTAAATGTCTACGCGTGGGAGTACGACGGCGAACGAACGGGTATGGACTACTACGGCTGTCTCAACGCCCGCCCGTGCTGCGCCGCCCTCAAAGTCCTCGTGGAGACGAACTGGTGGTTTCTTGTGTATGGCGGAGTGGTCGTCCTGTGCTTACTGGTTGGTTTGGTGAGAGGGGCGCGCTACGTGCGGACGAAGGTTGCGGAGGACTGGTGCCACAAAAAGCGGCGCCGGAGTCCAGTGTCCGGCGCGCTGGCGCTCGCCTCGTCTCTGGCGCTCCTTATGATTGGTCTCTCGTGGCTCCTTGCCAAGAGGGGCTTGCGGGTGCCGCCCCACGAAGCGCGGGGCGTGCGGACGTGCGTGTACGAGCCCTTCGACAACGCCACGTTGAGCGATCGGCTGCCGCCCGCCGATCTCATTGTTGACGGGAATCGCGTGCTCCTGGAGCCGCCGTCCGAGTTCTGGCCCTACCCTTCGGCGGCGCCCAGTGCCTCGCCCTACCCGACGACGGCCGAACCGTCCTTTGCACCTTCCTTTATACCGTCATCCGTGCCGTCTCATATACCGTCTACGTCGCGGCCGTCGTCGTCCATGCCGTCATCCATGCCGTCGTCGACGCCATCACAACAACCGACGACATCCATGCCCTCGCATACACCGTCATCAATGCCCGCCGCCGCTCCAACGAGGCTGCCCTCGCGCGCACCGAGCCCCGGACCGACTTCAGTGCCCTCTCTAGTACCGGTTTCAGTACCGACGCCGCGTCCCTCTACCGCAACGCCGTCCGCTTTACCAACATCAATGCCGACGCGGCCGCCCTCGCCCGCGACGGCCGCGCCGTCCTACGGCCCGACGCCGGTGCCGACGTCGGTGCCGACGACGAGTGCGCCGAGCTACCTTCCGACGGCGGTCCCGACCTCAAAACCCACTCTCACACCTTCTGAAGTCCCGACGACGGCCGTGCCGACAGCGGTGCCGACGTCTGTACCCACGGCGGCGCCTTCGCATTTCAAGCCGTCCGCCGCACCAGTTAGTGCGCCCACGACGACGCCCACGAGCGTGCCCACGGCGCATCCTTCGGGTACGCCTACCCATGCGCCCACCCGAGTGCCGACAACGACGCCCACGGCGACCCCGACGGCCGAGCCTTCATCAATGCCGTCGCCCAAGCCGACGCCCGCGCCCACGACGTCAACGCCGTCCTCAATGCCGTCTGCAACACCGTCGGGCCGATCGACGACGAGCGCGCCCTCGACCGGGTGCGTGCTGGCGCTCCACCAGTTCCTGCAACCGGCGCCGTGCGACGGCTGCGCGCACTGGCTCGGGGACCCAGGAGCTGACAACTGCCGGCGGGAGCTGGACGGCGTGGGGACGTGCGCGGCCCGGGCCGCGAGCTGCCCCGCGGGCTGGACGAGTTGTACAGCAACAGCCGTCGCGGACGTCGCCGCGACCTCGGGCGCGTGCAAGAGCTACGAGAACGTCGTGGTGCTCCAGAGCGACGCACTCAGTGCGGGGTGCGACGTGACGGTGCGCGCGTCCGTGGACGGGTTCGCCGCCCTCACCTTTGCGAACACCTCGGCGTCAATTACTGTTCAGCACTTCCCGAACGGCACCGCCACCTACGTATTACGGGGCGCAGCTGCAGAAGTGGGGCGCGCGGTACAGGCCTTCGAGTTCTGCCCCGGCTGCGTCGACGAGACGTATGCGTTGGCGTTTGCGCTCGACGACGTGGCGTGCGGTATCAGCACGGGGCAGGGTGTCGATCATATGTTTCAAATCCAAGCGACGACCGTTTTGAAACACGTGTTCCATGGGCGCGTGGTCAAGGCGGGCTGCGGGACGGACTGCTGGGGCGCCGGCGTCGAAAACGCGGTCGTCACCGCGGCGGCGCCCGGGTGCGCCTACGCTCACGCGGTCGCCACGGCCACCGACGGCGCCTACGCCTTGGAAGTGCCCTACGACGTGCGCCAGCACGGTGCTGACGCCTCGATCTTCTACGCCAAGGACGGCTATTCGACGTACGCCAAAACGGTCGTGCTAGGCGCCACCTCGCTGGAGCCGTCCGCGGGCTACTACTGGGCCTCGTCCGCGAACGAAAGTATCGGGGACAGTTGCACGGACGCCGCAACATTGAAACCTGTCTCTGCCTTGTACTGCGCGGCGCACGGCGTCGACCTCTGCGCCATCCACGCCGCGAAGCACGCGCCCTTCCACCAGAGCACGTGCCAGTGCTGGACCGGCGCGCGCATTTATGGTGGGTACGGCACCTGCGCCGGCCTCGCCACCACGTGCGAGGAGCTCCGCATCGCGGACTACGCGTGCGCGGGCGTGCCGTGCGCGTGCGACCAGCCGGCGTCGGCGCACGTCGTGGGCGCCGCGTACCTCACGCCGGAGACACGCCCCCCGTCCACGGCGCCGCCGACGACGGCCGCCCCGACGTCATCAATGCCGTCGTCCACGCCAACGCCGCGGCCGTCTCCCG
>Ga0114994_10002450_pt1 | contig 13559 bp, 16 predicted proteins | sample ArcticOcean_MG_C_9_FD_87043 | JGI IMG/M metagenome (GOLD analysis project Ga0114994, IMG submission 87043) | Marine microbial communities from western Arctic Ocean - ArcticOcean_MG_CB2_152 | ecosystem: Environmental > Aquatic > Marine > Oceanic | place: Arctic Ocean: Canada Basin | collected... | reverse complement strand
ATAAAATGGCTGATGCAGAAGGGGTGTTTGGAACGGAATGGATGGTTTAAGTAAAATACTTCCGTGCTGTGAGTTGTATAAGCCTTGCATTTTATGAAAAAGCCTCATATATCGATGTTAATTTCCTTACTCACACTGGAGTTTGCCAATGGCTCGCGTCACCGTTGAAGATTGCGTCACGAAAGTCCCTAACCGTTTTGAACTTGTTATGATTGCTTCGCAGCGTGCTCGTGATGTATCCGCGGGTTCTTCGATCACGATCGAACGCGATAACGACAAAAATCCAGTTGTTGCTCTACGTGAGATTGCTGATGGCACTATTGATTTGGCTGAATTAAAGGAATCCGTAATCAAAGGTCTTCAAAACTACGTCGAAATAGACGAACCTGAAGACGACGAAATGGACCTTTTGGCAATACAACAAGAGCACAATGAAGACGGCGAGCCCGTTATGGTCATAGAGACCGCTTCTGAATTTGAAGGTACACTGGCTCCTGATGCATTTGGTGACGTTATTATTACTGATAAAAATGACTAAATCGTCAGATAAGAACTCATAAAATGGCGCGGGTAGAGAAATCTTCCCCGCCTTTTTTTGTTTTTGCTGGTTGAAACCTCCTCTAGGGCTGTAGACTCTCTTTTTAGGAGATTTAATGATACGTCAATTTCAATTAGTCGAAGCCGTACGGGCTTACGATTCAAACGTAAACGAAGATGGACTAAACCGTGCTTACGTTTTTGCAATGAAAGCGCACGGCAAGCAAACTCGTGCTTCTGGTGACCCCTATTTTTCACACCCGCTAGAAGTTGCTGGGATTTTGACTGAATATAAAGTTGATTCAGCCACAATCATGACCGCATTGCTGCACGACACAATTGAAGATACGGATGCGACATTTCAAGACATTACTGACATTTGTGGAGAAGAGGTTGCAAAATTAGTTGATGGTGTAACAAAACTTACCCGTATTGAGTTTCAATCAGATCAGGCAAAACAAGCCGAGAACTTCCGAAAACTTGTGCTCGCAATGTCTCAAGACATCCGAGTATTGCTGGTTAAATTAGCAGACCGTTTGCACAACATGCGAACCCTGAATTTCATTTCAAAGCCAGAAAAGCGCCACCGCATAGCGACAGAAACCATGGATATCTTCGCCCCGTTAGCCGAGCGTATTGGTATGCAAGAGCTAAAAGCGGAACTAGAGGATTTGGCCTTTGCCGAATTGAACCCAAAAGCCCGCAGGTCGATCACGCGTCGATTAGAGTTCTTGCGGGAACGCGGTGAAGACCTTGTTGAGAAAGTTATTATTGAACTAAAACTGGTTTTAGCCGATAACGGTATCAGCGCTGAAATCAGCGGTCGTGAAAAAACACCATACTCAATTTGGCGCAAAATGCAAACAAACGAAGTTGGGTTTGAACAGTTATCTGACATTATGGCGTTTCGGGTCGTTGTCTCTAATTTAGAAGATTGTTATAAAACACTTGGCGTTGCACACAGAAGGTACCCCGTTGTTCCCATGCGGTTCAAAGACTATATTTCAACGCCAAAGCAAAACGGCTACCAATCCATTCATACAGGTGTTTTTGGCCCTGAACGTCAACGAATTGAACTTCAAATTCGCACATCAGATATGCATGCAATTGCAGAATCTGGCGTTGCGGCGCATTGGAATTACAAACATGGCGAAGCGTCAAAAGACGGCAAACAATACCGCTGGCTGCGCGAACTTCTTGATATTTTGGAACACACCGATGGCCCCGAAGAATTTTTAGAGCACACCAAACTTGAAATGTTTCAAGATCAAGTGTTCTGTTTTACCCCCCGTGGTGATTTAATCAACATGCCAACGGGGGCAACGCCAGTCGATTTTGCCTACGCTGTGCACTCTGAAGTTGGCGACCGATGTGTGGGGGCTAAAATTAACGGACGCATGATGCCCTTAAGAAGTCAGCTCAGAAACGGTGATCAGGTTGAAATCGTTACTTCAAAAGCGCAAACACCATCACCAACATGGGAACGCTTTGTTGTTTCTGGAAAGGCGAGGGCGCGCATACGTCGTTTCGTTCGCATTCAAGAGCGCGAGCAATACGAAAAACTAGGTCGTTCGATCTTGCGCCGCTCCTTCAAAGATGAAGACTATGAATTATCAGACAAAGGCTTAGCCGGCGTTTTAAAAATATTTCAAAAGCCTAGTGTCGAAGATTTATGTGCACAAGTGGGATCTGGACATATTGGCGGGCGTGACGTTTTAGAAGCCGTCTATCCGGGCGTAAAGAAAAAGCCTGAAGCACCAGATGAAAACATTGTTCCGATCAGTAACGCCCACTCTGGTTCAGGAAAAAGCCATGACGAAGCGGTTTCCATTCGTGGGTTAATCCCTGGAATGGCGATGCACTTAGCCAGTTGCTGTCATCCGCTACCTGGCGACCGCATCGTCGGTATTGTGACAACCGGGCGCGGCGTGACCATCCACACCATTGATTGCGAACAACTAAAAATCTATCACGATCAACCAGAACGTTGGATGGATATATCTTGGGGCGATTCAGCCCATACACAGCAAAACCAAGTAGGCCGGGTTTTCCTATCCGTTGCCAACGTGCCTGGAGCACTTGGCGATTTATCAATGGTTATTGCAAAGAATAACGGCAATATATCGAACTTAAAAATCACCAACCGCGCTGGTGATTTTTATGATTTATTGATCGATATTGAAGTTCAAAACGTCAAACATTTAACGGAAATTATTGCGGCATTGCGTGCCAGCCCAATGACCAATACGGTTGATCGTTCTCGGGGTTGAAAAGGCAGACAAAAGTCGCCATCTTGCTGACGAAGAAGAAGCACAAAATATCCAAAGTAATCAGAGAAATTAATGTTTAACCGTCGAAATAAGTTAAGTTTTGGATCACAGATTTCTGGGGTTTTATGGCCCGCCGCTGGTTTCCGAAGGGCGGGTAGGTACTTACTTCATCGTTTGTCGCGCTTGCCCGGAACACCTTATGCACTGGCTGGTGGTTTTGCTTGTGGTGCAGCAGCTTCCTTCACACCCTTCGTTGGATTACATTTTATTCTGGCTGCCCTGATTGCATGGGTCACCCGCGCAAATATTTTGGCATCTGCAATTGGAACCGCCGTTGGAAACCCGTGGACGTTACCGTTCATATGGGTATGGATCCATAGCTTGGGCAATTGGATGGGGGTTAGCAGCTCTGGATTCAATGTGACAGAGCTAAATTTCCCACATTTATTTGGACAACTGGCAGAGGCTTTACTTAACGGGAATTTTTCATCGGTTATTGATATTGCAGGACCTGTATTATGGCCTATGTTTGTAGGTGGAATACCGACTGCTATTGTGGTTTGGATCCTTTTTTACTTTCCATTAAGAAGAATTGTGGAAAGCTACCAACAAAGACGGATAGAGCGCCGAAGGTGCAAGGAAACCCCTCCTTTAGGAGATATATAATGGATAATTTTTTACGATTAGGCGTCAATATTGATCACGTTGCAACAATCAGGAATGCCCGTGGTGGGGATCACCCTAATCCCGTACGTGCAGCAAAAATGGCTGAAAAATTTGGTGCTGATGTAATTACAGCCCATCTTCGTGAAGACAGGCGACATATTTCTGATTTAGATATAGAGCGATTAATCGAAGGCATAAACGTGCCGCTAAATCTTGAAATGGCGGCAACTGACGAAATGTTAGATATCGCCCTGCGCCATAAGCCCCATGCCGCCTGTATTGTGCCTGAAAAGCGCGAAGAGCAAACAACGGAAGGCGGGTTGGATGTGGCTGGGGGAGCAAATCATCTCAAACCATATATCGATCGCTTATCCGACTCAGGAATTCGCGTCTCAATGTTCATAGAACCCGATTTAGCCCAATTGGATGCTGCTCAAAAGCTTGGCGCCCCGGTTGTTGAATTACACGTAGGGGCATACTGTGATTCCAGACAAGTGACCCGCACGCGCGAGCTGGAAAAGATCGAAAAAGCCGTATTACATGCCCATGATTTAGGGCTTGAATGCCACGCGGGGCACGGCTTGACTTATGATACAGTTGGTCCTGTTGCTGCAATGGGGACCATTGCCGAATTAAACATAGGGCATTTTTTGATTGGTGAAGCCATTTTTGGTGGCCTTGAAAGCGCCATGATGCGAATGCGTGCCGCCATGGACAATGCCCGCTCAAAGGCTTCGGCATGATTCTGGGGATCGGCACGGACTTATGCGATATTAGACGCATTGAAAAAACGCTTCAGAAATTTGGTGAACGTTTTAAACAGCGGCTTTATTCTGATTATGAACAGGCGAAAGCAGAACGTAGGGAAAACCCAGCAAGTTCATATGCCCAGAGTTTTGCCGCCAAAGAAGCTTGCTCTAAAGCTTTGGGTACCGGGTTCCGCCTAGGCATTTTTTGGCGTGACATGGTGGTTCTAAATTTACCGACAGGGCAGCCTTATATAGAAATAACAGGCGGGGCGCTTAAGCGGTTAAATTCACTAACTCCCGACGGCATGGAAGCCCGTGTTGACGTATCACAAACCGATGAGTACCCAATGGCACATGCGATGGTGATTATCTCGGCAATTCCTAAGGTTTCTGGGTCTAACCTTGATCCAAAGGTGCAAACCCATTAACACTCTGCCAACTTTTTCAACCTGATCAATTTTATAAAGTATCTTTAATGACAAACGACAATTCTGGCGGATTCTTTGATACGTTAAAAACCATTGTTTATGCAGTCGTCATTGCATTGGGTGTCCGAACAGTAGCCTACGAGCCCTTTAACATTCCGTCGGGCTCAATGTTCCCGACCCTTCTGATTGGCGACTACTTGTTTGTTTCTAAATTTTCATACGGCTACAGCAAACACTCGTTGGTTATGAGCTTACCTCTTATTCCAGGCCGTATATTCGAGACCGTTCCGGAACGTGGTGATGTTGCGGTGTTTAAAAAGCCAACCGACAACACAACCGATTACATCAAACGCATCGTAGGCTTGCCCGGTGACACGTTGCAGGTTGTTAAGGGCATTTTACATATCAATGGAAAAGCTGTTGGGCGCGAGCGGGCTGGAGTGCATATAACCAAAGACAGTTGGGGTAATCGTCACGAAATCAAACGCTACATTGAAACCTTTCCAAACGGTAAAAAGCACTACATTTTAGAAGAATCCGATAACGACTTTATGGACAACACCCCTGTATATACGGTTCCAGCCGGGCATGTGTTTGGCATGGGCGACAATCGCGATCATTCCCAAGATAGCCGTTTTTTAAATGAGGTTGGCTTCATACCTATGGTAAACTTAGTCGGTAAAGCGGAGTTTCTATTCTTTTCTATCGACGATGCAGCCCCTTGGGAGTTTTGGAAATGGGGCTCATCCATTCGCCTAAGCCGCTTCTTTGAGGACATTGAATGACGCAAAACGGCGACACAACCCCATCAGACACTATAAACGCAAACGCCAAGGACATTGCCAAAACCCTTGCACACTTTGAACAAAAACTCGACTACACATTTAAAGACCAGGAATTGCTGGCGCGTGCTTTGACACATTCAAGTATTGTTACTCAGCGGCATTTTTCAAATGAGCGACTTGAGTTTTTAGGCGATCGGGTTTTGGGCTTGGTTGTGGCCGATATGTTGTTGGCCGAGTTTCCAAGCGAGGATGAAGGCGCTTTGGGCTATCGATTTGCGGCCCTTGCACGTCGAGAAACACTAGAGCGTATAGCAGATGCCATAGGGTTTGAGCCGTTTATTCGCCGCGAACTTGATCCCAATGAAATCAGTGCGCGTCAAAAAAGTGGTTTGTTGGCAAATGCCTGTGAAGCGGTCATAGGGGCGATCTATTTAGATGGCGGGTTTACCCCAGCGTACGAATTCATTCGCAGTCATTGGTTAGGCTTATTAAAAGAAGACCTAAGCCCTCCTAAAGACGCAAAAACTCAACTACAAGAATTTGTTCAAGGGAAAAGCTGGCCTTTGCCGAAATACCGTATCGTAGATCAAACAGGTCCTGATCACGCACCTGAATTCACGGTTGAAGTTAGCATTGAAAAACATGCTCCCGCAAAAGGGATCGGAAGATCAAAGCGTGAAGCCGAAATTGCAGCAGCAGTCTCCCTTATATTACTTTTAAATGGAAAGCCTAAAAATGGTTGATACGGAAACGGCTAAATCTGGTTTCATTGCCATTGTTGGCGCGCCAAACGTCGGAAAATCTACGCTGCTGAATAAATTTGTCGGTTCAAAAGTTTCTATCGTTTCCCCAAAGGTTCAAACTACCCGTTCGCGCGTGCTTGGCATTTGCATTGAAGGAAACACACAAATTATTTTTATCGATACCCCTGGCATTTTTGCACCACGCCGTCGCCTAGATCGGGCTATGGTGGCTGCTGCTTGGGGTGGAGCAGGGGACGCCGATGAAGTTCTTTTTCTCGTCGACGCTAGCCGTGGAATTTGCCGCGATACTTCCGATATTTTGGATAAGCTCGAAGAAACAGATAGAACTGTTTATTTAGCACTTAATAAGGTTGATTTGGTCCGTAAAGAAAACCTGTTACTGCTAATTGATGAATTGACCAAACGCGCAACTTTTGCTGATATATTTATGATTTCAGCTGAAACAGGTGACGGCACAGAAGAACTCCTTAGCTTTTTGGCAGAGACCATGCCAGATAGCCCATGGCTGTTCCCCGAAGATCAAATTTCAGACATGCCACAACGCCTGCTTGCGGCCGAAATTACCCGTGAAAAGATATTCCTTATGCTGCGCCAAGAGTTGCCATATGCAACAACGGTTGAGACCGAGAAGTGGGAAGAGAAGAAAGACGGTAGCGTCAAAATAGATCAAACAATCTATGTTGAACGGCCAACACAGAAAGCGATTGTACTTGGGAAAAACGGGGCACAAATCAAGTCGATTGGCGAATCTGCGCGCCGTGAACTTGAAAAATTATTAAACGTCCGTATCCATTTGTTTTTATTCGTAAAAGTTCGGGAAAAGTGGGGAGATGACCCAGAACGCTACCGCGACTGGGGTCTCGATTATAACGCCTAACCCCAAAATGTGACTTATATCGCTTAGCTCATTATACGTGCCAAACGTATCGATTTACGGCATAAGGGTTTAACATTAATTTATGCTAGATTCGCTTTGTACCTGATTGCGTTCTTCTTCATTTCAGGTATTGCATTTTTAAGCTCTGATACACTTCTCTTGAATTTCTGAGTGTTAACGTGTTGCTCATCGACGGCATTAAATAATTTCTCCATTGCTAACGACAAAGAAGATCGGTTGTCATTTTGACCTAATTTTTAAGCTGATTTTTAACCTTCATATTTTGTCATGAAAATTTCATATTTTTGTAAACTATTATTAAAATTACGAAACTCGGTTATAGTACTTTGTTTTTGATTGCATGATTTGGCATTTAAATACATACGCTCCAGAAGTTAATAACAATTTCGCTTTCTTGATTCTGAATTTAATAGCTAAATATGAGTGTATGATAAATGCCATATCGACAGACTATAAAAGCGTGCTAAAATTTAATATAAACCCAAGCTTTAGCACCTAGGTTTATATCTTTTATACAAAAGGGGCTGAGTTATTGGATTGGTCAGATGATGGCATTGTTATTTCTGCACGAAAACATGGCGAATCCTCGTTGATTGTGAACTTACTAACACGTAACTATGGGCGTCATTCTGGATTGGTGCGAGGAGGGGCAAGCCGCCGCAACAGGGGTTTATACCAACCAGGAAACCAAGTCCGAGCCCATTGGCGGGCGCGCCTTGAAGATCATTTAGGGACATATCAGTGTGAATTAACAAAAGCCGTTGCTGCTGATTTGTTGGAAAGTCGCATCAAATTATCAGCGCTCAGCTCGATTTGCGCAATTTCTGATGTTGCCTTACCAGAACGCGAGCCGCATCGACCTCTTTACGACGCATTTATAATTTTAATCGATTCGTTTGTTGATGATTCTCTGTGGCCGACCATATACGTCAAATGGGAGTTAGGGTTACTGCAAGAATTAGGGTTTGGGCTCGATTTTTCTTCTTGTGCTGCAACAGGCCAAACAGAGAACCTCGCATTCGTATCACCAAAATCGGGTAAAGCTGTATCGGTTAATGCCGCAGTCCCCTATAAAGATGTACTTCTTATACTCCCAACATTCTTAACTCAATCGGGGCAAACAGGAACACCAGAAGACATACATCAAGCCTTAAAACTCACTGGGTACTTCCTAAATAGGCATGCATTCGGAACATACCCTGGACACAATCCGGATGCACGCACACGATTTATGGAAAGACTTAGAAGAAAAGTGGATTCGAGTACGTCGCCAAATCCTAAAAACTAGGCCATGGTATTCTCAACATTATAGTCAAAATTTTCACCTAATATAACAGCATCTGAGACATCTTCAAGAATTACAATATTATCTGCAGCAATACGCCCTTAATTAGCAGGCTGTAAATCGTAGCTAATGACCTGTCCTTGAAAGAGCATCACTAAAACTTCATTTTGCACTGCGGTAATATGCACAAAAACATCACTTGATCCGTCCTCAGGCTCAATAAATCCATATCCTTTTGCACGGTTAAACCACTTAACGAGACCCTTTGCCATTCAGCTTTCCTAAATTCTATAACTTATAAGAGAAGTGGATCGGTTTATTTGAACATTCGAGACCGGTTTTATAAGTGGATGCCGATCCTTGTTATGCTGCCACCGGTATTGACGACTATGCATTGAGGAATGCTTGATCGGGTGTATGTCCGTCAAGCGATAAATGTGGGCGTTTCGTATTGTAAAAGATCAGGTATTTTCCGATTGCCACGCGAGCCTCGGGAACAATGTTATAGGAATGCAGGTAAACCTTTTCATATTTGATTTTCCGCCACAGCCTTTCTACGAAAACATCATCGCGCCAAGCTCCTCTGCCACCTATAACTGGCAGGTTATTGCAAGGAACCATCGACAGGCATGGAAATGGAGATTTTTGCATCCTTCAGAACCTAGGTAAACGCAATAGAGGTGAACTGTGAACTGCGAGCTCTGATCAGTATTAAATATATATGGCTTTTCATGCCGGGCAAGCACCTCCTCAACAGATTCAATGCAGAAGTCTACCTCCAGGGTAATAGAAAACCTCCACTATAAAACTCGACGGATGAACCAGTCGATAACAGCAGCCAGATACACAAAACCACGCTTCATCAGGGTGCGAACGTGCACCTTGTATACTTCGACAAGCAGCAATCCTCATAGCATTTGGCTGCCGTCGAAAGGGTAACACAGCTGTAACTCTTCAATCCGGTGCATCAGTCCAAGATAGGTGTCAGATACAGGTCGTTGTCTAGAATAGATACTGCATTGGCTATAACCTTCGTGTAGACCTTATATCTGCGCTCAAAAGGGCCAAACAGCAGGACTTTTCCCGCTACACCTAGGCCTTGATTTCCTTTGCGCTTGCCACCAAAGTAACTTTCACCAACTTCGATCTTTCCGCTGAAAACCGCGTCAGCCTCTTGCTCAAAATGATTTGTGTAATCTATGAAAATAATAAATCGCTGTATTTGGATTCACACTGAGAAGATCAGCTGCGCACCAAACTGAAGCTCCAGCTCCAAAATGCTCGATTAAACAATCTTGTTTTGCTTCACTTAATTGGCTCTTTCTCATACTACCCATCATAACACCTAAATAATGTTAGATGGGTCAGCCCTATATTTTTTTATAAGTACGTAGTCGTTATTTCAATTTTACCTACTATATTTTATTTAGGTATACTAATGCACTATTTTGAAAAACACTACTAAAGGCCTATAACAGGTTGAATAAGGTAACTACTTTTTATGTATTTTTTGCGCGATATTCCGGTCATATACTATATATTGTATGAAACTCATTCTAAGAAGCTGGAATTAAGCTATGACCGATAATGCTGCAGTGGGCGAAATACGTGATACCCGACTAGCCGATGCCCTTAGTGAAAGATATCTTTCTTACGCGCTATCCACAATTACATCGCGCTCTTTGCCTGATGTTCGTGACGGTTTAAAGCCTGTTCACCGACGCCTTTTATATGCCATGCGGCAATTAAAGTTAGAACCGTCTGCTGGTTTTAAAAAATGTGCCCGTGTTGTGGGCGACGTCATTGGTAAATACCACCCCCATGGCGATGGGGCTGTATATGATACTCTGGTCCGCTTAGCCCAAGATTTCGCACAACGCTATACATTAGTCGACGGTCAGGGAAACTTCGGTAATATTGATGGTGATAATGCGGCTGCAATGCGATACACCGAAGCCCGGCTGACTGAGGTAGCTTGGGCATTATTGGATGGTATAGACCAAGATGCCGTCGATTTTCGCAATACTTATGATGGCGAAGATTCGGAACCTGTCGTTCTTCCCTCCAACTTCCCTAATTTATTAGCCAATGGTGCGGCGGGCATTGCTGTTGGCATGGCGACCAGCATCCCCCCCCATAATGTAGGAGAATTGTGTGATGCGTTTAAGTATCTGATTAAAACCCCCAATGTGAGCTTCGAAAAATTGGTCGAGTTTGTCCAAGGCCCGGACTTTCCAACAGGTGGGACCTTAGTCGAATCGAAAGAATCGATTATCGAATCATACAGAACCGGTCGCGGCAGCTTTCGAATGCGGGCAAAATGGGAAATCGAAGAGTTGGGTCGCGGCATGTATCAAATTGTCGTTACAGAAATTCCCTATCAAGTTCAAAAGTCCCGCTTAATTGAAAAAATTGCTGAATTATTGATCGCAAAAAAACTTCCACTGTTATCTGATATTCGTGACGAATCGACAGAATTGGTGCGGGTTGTTCTAGAGCCCAGAAGCAAAAACATCGAAGCAGAGCATTTGATGGAACATTTGTTCCGCCAAACTGAATTAGAATCTCGATTTAGCCTTAACATGAACGTTTTAAGCGCAAATCATACGCCGAGGGTCATGAACCTACGCGATGCCATGCAAGCGTTTTTGGATCACCGACAAGTCGTTTTGGTACGCGTAACATCGCACCGCCTCAATAAAATTGCGCGCCGCTTGGAAATGCTGGGTGGGTTTATAATAGCATTTTTAAATCTAGATGAAGTTATCCGAATCATTCGTGAAGAGGATGATGCAAAAATCTCTTTAATGAAAGCGTTCGAGTTATCTGATATCCAAGCAGAAGCCATTTTAAACATGCGTTTGCGTCAATTGCGCAAATTAGAAGAGCTTGAGTTGCGCAAAGAGCATGATGACTTAACCCTTGAGCAAACAGGTTTAAACAGGCTTCTTGGCGACAATGAAGCGCAATGGAAGATAATTTCTAACGAATTTACGGAAACCAAAAAAAAATTTGGTCAAAAAACTGAATTAGGTCGTCGCCGCACTATCATTGGCTCGGTACCAACAGCTATTATTGTCCCCATTGAATCTTTAATCGAAAAAGAGCCTATTACGATCATTCTTTCCGAAAAAGACTGGATCAGGGCGGTTAAGGGGCATGTCGATAATACCGCAGACATGAAATTCAAAGACGGCGACAAGCACCGTTTCTCGATACACGCTGAAACCACCGACAAATTATTGATTTTTGCCACCAATGGTCGGTTTTTCACCCTTGGGTGCGATAAATTACCCGGTGGGCGTGGCCATGGCGAACCCTTGCGCTTAATGATTGATCTCGCCAATGGCCATGATGTTCTTGATATGTTTGTCTTCAAAGGTGGGAGGCGGGCGATTGTGGCATCAGAAGCCGGGCGCGGCTTTATTGTTGAAGAAGATAGCTTGATTGCCCAAACGCGGAACGGCAAACAAGTCTTGAACTTAAAAGATCAACAAGAAGCATCTCACATGCTGATGATCCAAGAAGGCCATGATCACCTTGCCGTATTGGGAACCAAACGAAAACTATTGATCTTCCCATTGGATGAGCTTCCAACCATGGGCCGTGGGCAAGGCGTTCTCCTTCAACGCTATAGTCAAGGCGGGTTAGCTGATATAAATACGTTGAAGCTGGAAGAGGGATTAACTTGGCAAACCGCAGGCGGCATTCGAACGGAACCCAATATCGGGGAATGGGTTGGCAAACGCGCACAAGCCGGGCAGGCTCCCTTTAAAGGATTCCCGAAAGCCAATTCATTCAAATAACTACATACCTGAGTAAAGCCATCAGCTTGGATTTACTTCACAGCCACGTCCTGTTAATTAATAAGAAGAAGGGTCTAGACCCAAATTTTGTTACGCTTTTGAGAGGCACCTATTATGACGACAGAAAATTACTCAATGCCTACCATCGCCAATCTAGTTTGGCCCGAGAGTAAATCGACAAACGCACTTCGGTTTGTCGTTCTAGCATTTGCGGGAAGCCTGCTTATTGCCGTATCTTCAAAAGTGCAAATTCCTTTTTATCCGGTCCCAATGACCATGCAAACGTTCGTTATTCTTGGCCTCAGTATGGCACTTGGATGGCGTTTAGCGGGTGCAACATTGGCGCTTTATTTATTACAAGGCATGCTGGGCTTACCCGTATTTGCAGGCTCACCTGAAAAGGGCATTGGGTTGGCATATATGATGGGTGGCACAGGCGGCTATTTGTTGGGCTTTTTGGCCGCTGCAGTTACTTGCGGGTGGCTGGGTGAAAAAGGCTGGGATCGCAATGTGTTTAAAACTGCAGCAGCAATGTTTATCGGCAATGCGTTGATTTACATTCCGGGTATTCTTTGGCTTGGTCTTCTATTTGGTTGGGACAAACCAATCATCGAATGGGGCTTAACACCTTTCATACTGGGCGATATCACAAAAATAGCTTTAGCCACTGCCGTATTACCGCTGGCATGGAAGTTTTTGAACAAAAAGCATGACGCTTAACAAAATCACACCATGTTAAATCTGATTTAAACACCCCTTTATTCTATAAGGATAAGGGGTGTTTTCTTTTTAGAATCACCTTGATGCCGAAAGCGATGCACGAATTCGGGCTTCATTGACTCCAAAATCACTTTTTCCATAGTGTGAACGGCTATAAATCACTAGTGTTGAGCAGTTAATTCCTAAAACTATAAACCGCACCGTAATGCTATCGGGATAACGCATCAGCGCCGTTCGTTGTATATAATCATACTGCATTAACGACGTATCAATGGGACCACTTTCGATTCTGATCTGTTTTCAAATCATCGATTCCCAACGCTTCATCAACGCTTCAACCGGGAAATCGTAAGTGGGACTAACTTGATGCGGTTTCACCTTACAAAGATCATTGCGGCAAACTAGAAATTGGTTAGATTTTGGGCCAAGCGTAAGGTTTGAAAAAACGATAGATTTATGTTTTACGGCCCCAAAAGCTAATGTCAGAGCTTGTTCACGACCCACATATGCAATCACTGAGGCCGTTATGGCGACCAAGACAAGCGCTCCTGTGGCAATCTTGATAAATAATGTTGCGATAAAAATTCCTCAAGAATATTATACAGAAAGCCGCCTCAACCCGACTTTAAGATCTTAGCCGCATCGCGGGCT
>Ga0114994_10002449_pt1 | contig 13560 bp, 13 predicted proteins | sample ArcticOcean_MG_C_9_FD_87043 | JGI IMG/M metagenome (GOLD analysis project Ga0114994, IMG submission 87043) | Marine microbial communities from western Arctic Ocean - ArcticOcean_MG_CB2_152 | ecosystem: Environmental > Aquatic > Marine > Oceanic | place: Arctic Ocean: Canada Basin | collected... | reverse complement strand
TAGGATTTAATAACCATAGTAATTTCTTCCTTTGTTCCACCTTTATCAGGGTGACATATTAATGCTAAAGCATAATATCTTTCTTTTAGTTCTTTCAATGAACTTTCCGTAGTAATTCCAAATAATCCAAAGGGGTCTATTGTTTCAGCCATTTATAGAACTATACAGAAAAAAAATACGAACTATTTACTATAATTAAAATACATTTAATTAAAATACATTTAATTAAAATACATTTTAATTAATTACTTAAAATTATTTTCTATGCTATATTATAGGAGAATTATTTAATTCACTTCACATAAATTTATTTATTGTAATTTGATAAAAATCATTAAGATAATATTTTAGGTATTATCGTTCTGATTGTAAAATTACGATGTCAGCACATTAATTATGAAAATGAAAATATAGTTTATTGTAAGTCCAAAGAGCATATTTACTTGGATATTGACGGGACGGGACAAGACGGAGGAGGCGGCGACGGATAGTTTAAGATAAGTTTCTAATTCAACCCATGTGCTATGTTAGAGACTTAATACATAATAGATAAATTTGTTTACTAACTGGATATTTGTTTGTGATGTATATATATATATAGGTAACGGCGGCGTTGAAGATACTGTTGGGTAAAGATTAAGGATAGGTGGTAGATAAAATAGATAGATAGATAAAAAAAAATATAAATAAAAAATATAAAAAATATAAATATAAAAATTATAAAAATATAAATATAAAAATTATAAGGACGGATTCATTTTCGTGTATACAGAGCAAGGAGCTCAATATGATTGTTTTTAATAAAAAATAATCTAACAAGAAATCTTTTCTTGCTGGATATTATTATTTTAATTGGAACTAATTCCACTATTTTTACTGGATTGATTTTTACTTGTTTGTCTTCTTATTTCTCCAGAATTGCTGCTTCGGCTTATTCCAGAATTGCTGCTTCTTATTTCTCCAGAATTGCTTGATTGATTACTTCTTCTCATTACAGTTTGCTCTTTGATTTTTTCGAGTAATTCTTTTTGTGGATTGTCAAGAGTAAAATTTGTTTTATATTTAATAATGTGTTCTTTTAATTCTTTAGGAACATTATCGATAGTAACAATATAATTGTTTATATCTTTCATATTTTCCATAATTGATTTACCAGTTTTATGACTCATTGATAAATTCTTTTGATATTTTTCTATTATTTCTTTTACTTTTTTTTGAAAATCATTTTTTAGTTTAAAACGTTCTATTATTCTTAAAAGTTCTTTATAGGATTTACCAATTAATAGTAAAGATATTTTATTCATTAAATCATCATCAACAGAAATATAATCATTGAGAATTATTCCTCTTCCTGAAGTAGATTCTAGAAACCGATTCATTTGATATATTATCAAAGTACTCATGAATAATTGTGCTAATTCATTTGCTTTTTGATTAATTATACTTCCACCTTTTTGTGTAGTGCGTCGTTTTGTTTTTTTCATTATTCTCGATAATGACGACCTTGAAGCCGAATATTTTTTTGTTTTTCTTCGTGTAGAAGTTTCAGTATTATTATTTGGATATATTTCACTTTTACTTAATTCTCTTCTATAAAAAATGGCTAATTTATTTATAATATATTTAAATCGTGTTCCCATATTTCCAAACCCATAATCATGAAATGTATCAACTAATACTATCATTTTCCAAGCTAACATATCATAAGCATCCGCTGATTTTGGTTGTATATGTTGGTCATCACACCAATATTTAGTATCATTCTCATTATTTAAATAACCACTTATACTTTTATTTATTCGGGGTTTGGTTGGTCCATTCATATGGGATTTAGCCAATGCTCTAAATACACAATCACCTACAAATGCGGGTCTATCTTTATCAACTTTTACAATATTTTTACTATTATCGAAATTAGCAGAATTAGCTTCTAAATATTGTGTAGTATCCCCAGATGTTTTACCTAAGAAACAACCATAAAATTTATTAAATAAGGATCTTCCTCCAGTTTTCATTATTATGTCTCCTTGTTCATCATAATCCATAAACTCAGTATTTAAAAGCACTTCTATACGTTTAAAGTTTTCCCGATTTGCGCTTCTAAATAATCCTATTATTTCATTCGATTGTCCTTCAATCATAATATGATTAATCTCGTCCTCAAATAAAACCTGGAACGCACGTATGGCTACATTTGCTGCTTGTAAATAATCCGTTTTTATTAATGTTGTTTTTATTTCGTCTAAACCTATTCTATCTTGTTCTTTGGGTGTATACAAACTTAAATTTTTGTTCCCGAGTTTTAAATCGATTTTAATAGTGACATTAGTATTTTTTACATTAAAACTATACTTATCACCGCTATCAAATTTCCAAAAATATGGTAATACTTGCCCATTTTCAATGCTTTCTCTTTCTTTATTTAAACACTTAGAATTTGCCCACCCATCAACATAATTACCTCCCGAACATAATGGTTTGAATTTCTTTACTGAATCATTATTATGATAATTCACGCCATTATCTATAACATATGTATCATTGGGGTTCAATGGTATTGATTTATTAGTTTGATTTATATCTCCAATATAAATATTTTTAGGTAATGTCATAGCAATAATTTTAAGCAAACTATTCTCCCAATCTGAATCTAAATTTAATAATATCTTGGAATTGTGATTTAAGTTTTTATAATATTGAATGTTTTTAAGAAAATTTTTATTGTTTTGTCTAACTTCATTTAAGTCATCAACATAAGAATTTAAATTTAGTTTTATATTATTTGAAACGAACCCATATAGTTTTTTCAAAATTAAACTAATAATTCTTTTTGAAGGTTTATCTTTGAAAAGGTCATCCTCTTTTTGTGATAACTTATATATATCTGGATACTCACTTTTAATAGTTTGAATTATATAAAATCCAATACTTCCTAAAAACATATTACCAGCTTCTTTGATTGGGTGTGTTAAAATACCCCCTTCCTTTTCTGTTATGACATTATTGATAATAAAAAAATATTCCTTGATTTTCTTTCGCAAACTTATATATTTTTTCAAAAAATCAAAATACATTCCTTCATTCTGAAATGGCTTAATAGGTTTTCTCGATACTTTTCCTTGTCCTAAGGTTTCCAACACATTAATCATATTCTTATAAGCATCATTTAGGTCATCTATTTGACTCTCAAGAAAAAATTCAATATCATTATCTTCGATTAATTTGGTATTAAGTGAAATAATATTATCCGTATTATTAACTTTATAACTATATTTTAAAAAACTAACCAATTCTATAGGTGCCATTTTTTTCATTTCTGGATAACGATTAATAATATATTTAGTATCAAATAGGTTTTCATCACTTCCGAAGTCAATTAATTCATTATAATTTCTTTTAGTTTCTTCGTAGAATGCTTTCAAATTATTTTTTAGTGTTTCATCCGTATTTTCCAATATAACTAATGATAAGATTTGTCTAAAATTGTCTTTATAAAATTGAATAGTCTTATTTTCCTTGGATACTACTTGTCCAGTCTTATATATTCTAGATTTAGTCATTTGTAATCCCTTTTGAGTCATTAATTCACCAAGTGCTGTACTAGTTCTCTTTAACGTATATTTTTTTTTTTTGGCAGTAGAAGTTAAACTTTTGGGAATAGTTAACTTAGAAGTCATTATAATATATATGTGATAATTAATAAAAATAAAAATAAAAATAATTAACATAGTTTTTCTCTACGCATTTCTTCTGGACATTGGTCAATATTATTTTGAAATTTTTCTAAGTCGTAAACTATACCTTTCTTAGGACCACGACATACGACTCGTTCATTATCTCTATTTATGACTTGACCCAATTGAGCGCACTCTTCTACATAAATTTCATCTTGAAATGTTTCGACAAACATATTTTTTAATAAATATGAAATTAAAGCTAAACTAAATACAATTAAAACGACGTTTAATGAACACATTATATAACATAAAACAATAAAATAATTATTTAATTGTGGTGTAATTACAAACAAGCGAAAGCATACCCATCGGTAGCACCACATTGATATTTGTTACCATTAGGGTCAGTAATTACTTCACCTTGATTATCTCCGGTACACTCCATAACATTACTGACACCTGTAGCAGAAGCATTACATACATCTTGGAAACGTTCTTGAACACGTTTTACTAAAAGTCCCAACAATAATACTATTGCTACAACTAATAATACATTATTTACCATATCGAGATTGATTTTTACACTGCTTATTGACTTTCTAACCATTATAGAATACTATTACAAAAAAATTGGATCTATACAATAAAAAATTGAATCTATCCAATAAAAATATTAATTATTACATTATACTATGATTTACATTTACTCTGTAAAAGGTATCTGGAAATTTGAAATCGATTCCAATATTCAAACGGTTATTAACCTGAAAAAAGCATACGTACAAAAGTATCCGGAATTCAATCTAGGCAACATTCACATTTACGACGATTCACGTATTCTTCTTTACGACATCGATCTGCTACAAAATAATATTCGGTATCATCTAGTAATCCGACCAATAACATGTCTTCACCCTTAATGCAAAGTAAATTTAACTATTTTGGACATATAGATAAACTACCTATTATTCTTACTAAACTTAAAACAATAAATAAAACAACAATAATGATTAGTGAAAATAATATTTTATTGGAAATAGTTTTCAAATATACTGAAGAAAATAAAGAAACTAATATTATTACTAAAGATGCACATATTGATTGTATGATTAAAGAATTAAAACAAATAAATTTTAAAGGAACCATTTCCCTTAGAAAAACATATGGGAATTCATATATATTTTAACCCTTCACGATAACTATTCCACCGACTATTGTTACTAATACTAATAGCATAACAGCCAATATGTATAAACTATAATAATACATGATGTCTCTACCCCAGGTTCCCGAACATTCACATTTTTTATTTACTAATTTATGGACATATGAAACTACTACACCAATATATACTAAATTTAACAATCCTGCTAATGGTAATACATAGTTTACTAATAAAGGTGAATTTTCAGGTACAAATACCATTAAAAGTGATAGCGCTATTAAAACTACACTATAATGTTTAATTATATCGCGTCGTATATCTCTTGAACATTCACATTGTTTTCTTTCTAGTTTTAATACAAAATTCAAGAATATTCCTTGAACTAGTAGAGTCAATAAAAATGGCAAAATTTGTATAGTATTAATCATTTTATAATTTATAGTAATATTTTTTATTCAAAAAATGTAAGATTAAATAGGATTATACATAATGCATGAAGGATTTTTAAAACTTTACCTCTGTTTGACCATATTGTCATATCACCTAATCCTACTGTTCCATGAATTATAGTCGTCATATATAAATAATCTAATGGACCGGCTTCATAATTTTCCTTTTGATTAGTAAAATGTAGTTCATTCGTTGGTATTAAAAAATAGTATAAACATAAAAATACCAAATATATATATAAATTCATTTCTAAAAGAAATATTTTATTTGGTAATCTTTTTATAACCTTATTTATACTCTCAGGATTTAAAAAATAAGAGAACATATAATAATATATATTTTTATTTTAAAAAATATTCCTTTTTTTTTTTTGTTTTCACATTTTTTTACATTTAACCATATTTTTTTTTAAATAACATACTAATGATAAACGCGTATAATTTTTATTTCTTGGTATTTGTTTGGTATTAGCATGCCATTCATGGACATCCATAGCCAAAAAATCACCATTCCGAACATCAACCGCAACACCATATTGTGGAAATCCAGTATAACCACCATCATATTTCCCATTTGGATCTTCAATTACAACCAAATTACCAAAACCATCTTTATAATCACCAGCATCTTTATGGAGAGCCGTTTGCCAATTATAATTTATAGTAACCGTACTAAAACACGTATCTGGAATCACAAATTGAGTTTCATGGGCTCTATTATATTGTGATCTATAATTCATCGGCGTAAGCCGTTTGAACTGTTTGTCTATTTTCTGTATTAATGGTACGACATTATCCCATTTTTCTACTTGTTGAGATGTAAATGCCGTTGTTCGACACGGTGGAGCATCTACATCCAAATTACGGTCTCGTTTATCGAAAAAACCTATAATATTACTATGAGAAATATTACCAAAACTATTGTTAATAAATCCTCCATTAGATTTTGATTTATAACCATGAATGCGAAATTTACTTATTTTTTTTTTTTCAAATTGCTTCATTTCATTCGCATAACTTGGTAATTTCGACAAATCAATTACACCCGCAGACGCACCCCTATTATCGTGTGTCTTCATTGCGGCTTTCTTTAGATTATCCATTCCAGTTTTTGTTAACTTCTTCGGTAATACGTTTTTACGAAATTTTAATAATAATTTTAATTCCCCATTAGCGGTTTTCCGGTATACATCACAATCACTTTTAACTATTTTATCAAAATCTTTTTCTTCAAAATATTCACCTTCTTTGGATTTCATATATTCATCTGAATGTTTAGGTTCAACGATAATAGTCTTTACTTTATTTTTTCTTAATGACTTGGATTTTTTCACTGGTTTGTTTCCCTTATTCTTTTTTGTATAAGGCATTACTTGTAATATCATTAGAAATAATATTCAAAACTCTTAAAGAATAATAATATATGATTATCACCGAAGTTAATAAAGCAATACCGAATATATAAAACCATCATCTTGGTCTCGTTTTATAAAAAAAAAAAGAAATAAAATAAAATAAAATAATTATAATTCAGCGCGAAGTTTCATCAAAATACTAGCAAAATCTTTATTATACATATATTCAAGAGGTCTGGGTGCTGTTGCCTTTAATTTACTAATAAGTTGTTCATTTTGTTGGAAATAATCGCGTGTAATACTTTCAAGAATACCCTTACTATTTTCTTCGAAGTTATTAACCAGTTTCACATTTAATTTCTTCAAATTTGTCTTAGTTCCGGTTTTCTTTGCTAATGAACCGTCGTCTCCTATATAATTCAAACTACTTGGATTAAACAGTTCCCTATATACATTGTCATTTGATTTTTGGGCTTGATAAGCGTGTTCGATAGTTTTATAGGGGATATCTTTATAATTAAATTCATTGTCGGTATTGTGCATCGTCATAAATTTATTTACTTTGGATTTATTTGTATATTTTAATGGCGGTGCCTCTTCAGGTGCCTCTTCTGGTGCCTCTTCTGGTGCCTCTTCAGGTGCCTCTTCTGGTGCCTCTTCAGGTGCCTCTTCTGGTGCCTCTTCGGCGCCTTGATAATCAGATTGATAATTACTAACTGGTATTTCTGGTTCTGGTGCTGGATCTGGTACTGGATCTGATGCTGGCGATGATGATGCTGGCGATGATGCTGGCGAGGATTTTGATTTTGATTTTTTTATATCATACATTATTTTTCCAATAATTGAGATTTGGCTGTCTTGATATTCTTTACGAACACCAATAACTTTAACATGAATAATATCGTTTTCTTGAATACTTGAGAAATTTTCATCTTCCATATGATGTTGTTTTGCTGCTAATATATTCAACGCATTATTAGCACCATACGCAACAATACCCATCTTATTAATATTAAATACCTTACATTCAATTATCATACCTTCTTTAGGGTCACACACTTCACATTTATAAGTAACATTGAACAGTATATTACCATTGAAGTGGTTCATCATCATATTACCCATACTTTTCTTCACTATTTCTACACTCCCAGGTTTTACATAACCTTCACGAATACATTTCCCTTCTACTTCTGCCTTGATTTTCTTCCGTAAATTTTCATTTATATTGTTATTCATTTCATGTGGACTTATTGATTTGCGGGTTTTACACTCATTTGTAAAAAACAACGGTTCCATTTTGATTTAATAATATAATATATTTTTAATGTTTAATTTTGTTTCAAATTTAATTATTTTTTTTATTTAATTCATGTTCAATCGTTTCGTGTAAATTGTAAAACCATCTCTCGTTATTTTTTCTTTCGTTATCGTATTTTCTTAATAACAATTCTAACTCAAAACATAAATTCGGTTTTCCAGGTAATTCATTTCGATTTAATCCATTATAGAGTTCGTTATTGTTAGTAATATATTTAAGGAACCCTATAATTTTACTTTTTTTCATACCCTCATTACCACAAACACTACCAGTTTTAATTTGTGTTCCCTTATAACCCTGGTTAATCGTATCTCGTATTTTTAATATGTTATCGGCGTTCTTCATTTCCAAATAGCCTATAAGCTTAGTATGTATGTCAGCATTTTCATTCTTTAACAAAAGCATTTTCTTGATTCTTCTTAAGTCTTCATCCGTTACAATGGTATGATTCTTGGTGTAATACCGAATCGTTTTATTTTCTACTATTTTATAGCCGAATATTTCATTCGAATCAATATGATTTCTATCTAAATCGCGTTTAATATATAACAAACTCTTATTTACCATATTAATATATTTGGGATCCTTAGTTTCCAAAGCGTGTTTAATAATAGACAATTTATCGCGAGAGTAATCGTAAATTATTTCATCTTTTAATAAACTATATAATGATGTAAGTTCCATTTTCTTTTCTGAACTAAAGTTTTTATCATAATTAATTAGTGACATTTTATCCTTATTTATGGTATTCATCATTGCTTCTATATTCTTTATTGTAGCCACTTTCTTGGTTTTTAACATTCTTGAACTAGAACTGATTTTTGTATTACTAATATTTAATCCACGAAGCTTCTTCTTTGTTTTAATTCGTAAATTACTAAAAGACATGGGTACATCCTTTTTAGATTCGTGTATTTTATAGTATATATTATTTTTTTTTCTTAATACATTGAATTTATTATCTAAGTATTCATTATTTTCTACCAATTTATCTAATGTTATATACAATAAATCTAAATAATCTTTTTCGTAATTTTTTAAGAATTCCTTTTTAATAGTATTCATATTGATAGTAGTATTATTAGTAAGAAGCGTATTGACCATATCCAATATATCATAATAATAATCAATCATAATATTGTAATCATATGTGGTTTCATCAAATGAGTCTGGTTTTTCATTGTCTCCACTAATACATTTATATTCGCAATCCCTAAACAAACATTCACGCGATTTATCTTTATCTTCAAACGTAATACTATGTTTAGTACCACGCGATGTTTCAATATCTACTGGTTGTTTATAGAATTCATTTTTAAAAACATTTTCTTCTTTGTTTAGATTACAATCAACAGCATTACGTTTCAATACATAGGATACTTTTGCTATTTTACGGGATTTTTCTTCGGCAGTTCTATAGAGTTTCAAATCAATAGTTTCATTAGAACTTTCCGGATTCATTGAAGCATAATAATACACTAATACATTACGCTTCTCCAATGGCAAACTTATATGCGAACAAGTTCTTATTGCTCTCCCTACTACTTGGTCCAATTTATTTAAATGATGCCATGGTTCTAATATGTGAACTTCACGTATATACTTAAAATCTAAACCTTCAGCTGCGGATGAACTACCAATAATTACTTTCACCTTTTCACCATTCATATTTTCACTTTCTACTTTAAGATATTTCTCATAAGCATTAAATGACAATTCGTTATCACCCGTTATCAATAAATATTTTTTATTACTAGGTTCAACATTTTCCAAAAGATTATCATTGAAATTATTATAACCGTTCGATTCAAGAGCCATAGCTAAAGGCATAATACCAGCGTAAATAAATTGGGAATATATGAAAATAATTCCTTCACTGTTTTTAATATTTTCTATAATTGTTGACAATTTAGCAGAATAGTTTTTGAATACAGCTAAATCAAACATATTTGAATTTTCTGGTTGATTAAATACATATTTCTTCTTCTTTTTACTGAAAATAGCATCGAACCCCTTTTTACTTGTTTTTTCTAAAACACCCGCATTTTCACTTTGTATAGGATAAACTATATTAGACATCATCATACCATTTAAATTAAAGGGTCCAAAGTCTTGTTCATTATTTTTCAATTGTAGTTTATTATATTCCGCTAATTGAATTCCTCTCATATTACAACCTAGAATGTCTAATGTTTTAATAGGCTCTATTATATCATCACCATTAACATCCTTTGTTGGATATTTACTTATTAATAATGGGTCATTGTAAATACTCGGAAATAGTTTTTTAGGGAATTTAATGGGGTGTTCGCCACGTAAATAGGAAATATAGCCACGAGACTTTTCATATAATGTTTGTTGTCCTTTTAATTTAAGATTATCATTCTTATCAAAAATATCACTTTTTTTTATTTCTTCTCGTTTATCATTCATTAGGAGTAAATTGAGTAAAAATACTATTTCAGATGGCTTATCATACATAGGTGTAGCCGTTAGCAATATCAACTTCATATTGATTGAATTCTTGAGAACTCTTTTTATGATTGGTGGTAATACTTTCATATCTTTAGAAGAATTTTCTTTGACATTATGAGCTTCATCTATTATCATTACTGTATTAGAAAACATCTTTTGATAACGTTTATGAATGAGTTTATTTTTATAGTCTTGTGAAAGACCCGGTGTTTCTACATTCTCCATTTTTTCAATAGTATTCGCAAATTCTTGATAACCATAAAAAGAATAGGTGTTTTTTATGAGTCGTTTTACCCTTTTATTGACTCGATCAAAATCTTCCGGTGTTTTTAGGGTTTTAATATCAATATTTAGAAGTTTTAAATATTTGTCTCTGGTACATTGAGCAATTGGGTCACCTTGTTTTACCCGTTCAATATTAAATATATTCTTTATAAAGTTGGCTTTTATACTGGGATTTAACAATATAATCACCTTCTTGTTTAATTTATGTAATCGTTCTATAAATTGTTCGGCAATAGAAATACTACTACAGGTTTTACCTACACCAGTTCCATGATATAGGAGTATGCCATTATAATTAGTATTTTCAGATAAATATTTTTTGAGAAATTTTTGATTCGGGGAAAGCTTAAATCTACACAATTTATTTGTTAATGATTCAATATTTTCATCTTTATCTATTTTAGGTATTTTATCAATATAAAACTCCTTCTTTTCGAAAATCTTTTTTCCAAAATCTTTATCTCTCACTAATGGATAAGTATCAACCATAGGTTCCTTAGCCTTCTCGGAAACAAGCTTCTTCATAGACTTTAATCGTATAGAATTTTCTTGGTCTATTTTCTTCTTTTCATATATTGCTTGTGAAAAATCAAATAGTTCATCGTCTGTATAATCCTTAATTTCACCCATATATTCAAGAACCTTTTGGTTTTCTTCCTTTTCTAATAAAGCCTTAGAAATTCTGGATTTTTTCTTTGACATTTAAATAAAAAATATATAAAAAAAAAAATCATTAAATATAATATTTACCAATAACCTTATTTACAATCGTTAATATTTCCTTTTTTTCCAAATTATAAGGTCGTATTATATTCAGAGCACTTTTATATTCATACCATGATATATTGCTTATTTCAGTTACCTGGTCAACATTGCTTTCATCTATTTTAAGTTCTATTTCTGTATCTGTATTTAAAGTCGCCAAATAATAAATATGTTTGTATCTAATATTATTGGTTCCGAAAAAAGTTTCACAATAGTATTTATCACTAACAATAACATAATCGGTATCTTTTAAACCAGTTTCCTCTTTGAATTCGCGGTTAGCACATTCTAAATCGATTTCATGTAAATTACGACGTCCTTTAGGAAATCCCCATTCAGGACTATAATATAATATATTGGCTTTCTTATTCAGCTCGTGAATATCTACAAAGGTTTCATTATGAATAAATCCCATTTTTAAACTATAAAACTTTTTTTTAGAGTTCTCATATTCATTAAAATACTGCTTCTTAGTCTTATCCATCCATAATTCATTCCATAAATCGTCGAAATCATTTTCTATAATTTTTTGTCTTTCATTATAGGTCATTATAGATATCAGTTTTTCTATATATTCTACATTTTCTATATTGTATTTACCCCTCATAAATTCAACGAAACCCAATGTATCTTTCCTTTGAACCATCAAATATTCAATTTCATTATTGTTATTTTTTTTGAATAAAATTATACCTAAACTAATAATTGGGAACAAACAGTTCTTATAAATGTGACCTGTTTTACCACAATTGGCACAATAATATTCTTTCATTCTAAATTGACTATTTACTTTGGTTTAAATCTTTTTTTTCGTTTGTATATATATAATAATATGGATCCAAAAATATGGGGACCGAAACTATGGTTTATTAGTCATGCGATTTCATTCAACTATCCGGAAATTCCAACTCAAACAGATAAAGAAAATCACATCGCATGGTTTACACTTTATAAAGATATGATTATGTGTGAAGTATGTAAGAAACATTATAGCGAACATTTCGCCAAACATCCAGTCGATAAACACTTAGGTAGTCGCGATGATTTAATTCGATGGGTATGGCAATTACATAATAAAGTAAATGAATCACTCAATAAAACGCCTTGGACATTTGAACAAATGATGGAGCATTACTCTAAGATTTTTAGTCAAACGTGTACCATAAATGCGAATAAATGTTCAGCACCAACAGAACCTCCTAAACCATCCAAAAATATTTTTAGTTGGAATTATGTAATACTATTCATAATGAATGCCTTAATAATAGGTATTTTATTTCTAATATATTTCAAAAAAAAAAATAATGTATAATTAAATGAATAAGATATATATCGGTATCATAGTATTCTTATTAATAGTAATAATTACTAGTTCTTCTTATTATGTTATAATTAATAAACGAAATAATATTATAGGTAATGGATTCTTTATGAACTCGGTAGAATCATCACAATCAAGCATTACACCTAATAGTTCCATAATTCAACCCAAAATCAATAATAGTATGACCATTCATTTTGGATTACTCGTGAATAATTTCTACATGAACCATTTAAGATGGAAACATTTATTTCATAAAGGTACAAACAAAACATCGACATTCGATTATAAATATTGGTATAATGTTGAACAAGATCTACCTAAACAAACCCTTGGAGCATGGTTACATCCAGATAAAAATACAATGCGTATTACGGTATCCACATTAATCAAATACGATCATAAACCGATCGATTATCCATCTTATGACACCGTTAAGAAATCGTTAAAAGCAAACGCCTATAAAGAAACTATTGAAGTATGTGATATTGAAAATATAGAACCCAATACACTGAATTACTATACTATTGTATTAGATGGACAAACATTAAGTATCTACAAGAATGGTTCATTGATAAAGACGTGTGGATTACAGGGAGAAGTGTTACTAAATATGGGAGATATGTACTTTAACTATCATAAAACATATAGTGGCAAATTACTAAACTTCGCTTACATTCCTAAATCACATAATCCCAAGAAGGTAAAGCAATTATATAAACAATTAAAATAAATAATCTTAATAAT
>Ga0114994_10002444_pt1 | contig 13570 bp, 10 predicted proteins | sample ArcticOcean_MG_C_9_FD_87043 | JGI IMG/M metagenome (GOLD analysis project Ga0114994, IMG submission 87043) | Marine microbial communities from western Arctic Ocean - ArcticOcean_MG_CB2_152 | ecosystem: Environmental > Aquatic > Marine > Oceanic | place: Arctic Ocean: Canada Basin | collected... | reverse complement strand
CTAGAACAAAACGAGCACAGAAGCCCTCCCGGTCAACTTGGTATGAATCCTACTCTGCTGGTTTTTTATCCAACATGAGCATTTCCTTCATAACTATCTCAGTGGTATAACGAGTGACGCCTTCTTTATCATCGAAACTTCGATAATTTATGCGACCCTCCATTGCGACCTCAGAACCCTTTTTTAAATACTGACCCGAAATCTCGGCTAAACCACCCCAGACCACGATATCGTGCCAAAGCGTTCGTTCCGTATTTTCACCGTCTGAACCCTTAAAAGACTCGTTCGTAGCCATAGGAAAACTAACCTTCACCTTTCCGTCATCAAAAACATAGGACTCAGGGTCTTTCCCTAGTCTGCCAATTAATTGGACTTTGTTACGTAATGCATTCATGATATATAAATTTTAAATTCTGCTGCAAACTTCCGGACATTAATCCATCGATGTACGAGGAGTTTATAGCCGAGGGTGCTGAGTTTATAGGCGCTTCTTGTACCTTCGCATTCTCTACTTAGACTACTACATAGAAGCCTCATGATAAACAAATCCGTTCGCGTAAGATTCGCGCCTAGCCCTACCGGCCCTCTTCATATGGGAGGTGTGCGAACTGCGCTCTACAATTACCTCTTTGCGAAAGCTAATAACGGAACTTTCATCCTTCGCAGTGAAGACACCGACAGAACCAGATTCGTAGAGGGGGCAGAACAGTACGTTAACGAAGCACTAAAGTGGTGTGGTATTGTAATAGATGAAGGAGTTATTGAGGGAGGTGATTTGGGCCCATATAAACAGAGTCTTAGAACAGATTTATACAACGATGCGATAGAGTCGTTGCTTCAAAGCGAACATGCATATCGTGCGTTTGACACGCCTGAGGAGCTTGATGGTTTGAGGAAGGCGGCAGAGGCGAAAAAGCAGGTTTTTCAGTACGATGCGAGCACTAGAGGTGGGTGTAAAAATGATATTTCTTTGGATAAAGATGAAGTCCAAACCCTACTCGACTCAGGCACCCCATTTGTAATTAGGTTTAAAACCCCTGACATAGCTGAGGACGTTGTTTTTCAAGACGAAGTGAGGGGGACGGTGAGCATTTCAAGTGCTGTTGTTGACGACAAGGTCCTGATGAAGACGGACGGTTTACCTACCTACCATTTAGCTAATGTGGTTGACGATAATGCAATGCAAATTAGCCACGTTATTAGAGGTGAGGAGTGGTTACCTAGCGCGCCTTTGCATGTGTTATTGTACCGCGCCTTCGGATGGGATGCTCCTGAATTTGCACACCTACCCTTAATTCTAAAGCCAGAAGGAAATGGAAAGCTGAGTAAGCGAGATGGTGATGCCGGCGGGTTTCCTGTCTTTCCTTTGATGTGGACTGATCCTAATACGGGCGCGCAATCAGCTGGCTACAGAGAACAAGGATATTCTCCTGAAGCGTTCTTGAATATGATCCTTATGTTAGGTTGGAATCCTGGAGATGAGAGAGAGAAGCTAAGTTTAGAAGAAGCTGCTGAGGCTTTTTCCCTAGATAGAATTGTAAAGTCCGGAGCCAGGTTTAGTCCAGATAAAGCGAAATGGTTCAACGAAATCTATTTGCGCGAAACGCCCGTGGATGAGTTAGCTATAAAATTAGTGAGTCTAACAAGTGAGAAAGGGATAGTATTGAGTGATGATGATGCTAAAAGTGTAGTTAATATGATGATTGAGCGGGTAAGTTTCCTTCATGAAATACTAGATGCAAAGTGGCTATTTAGTGAGCCGAGTATTGATGACTTTAATGAGAAGATGATCCGCAAAAAGTGGAAACCAGAAACGGCCTCATATATGGAAGAGTTAGGGAGAATGTTAGAGGGGGTAGAACCATTTAGGGCAGACGATATTGAAAGAGAGTTTAAGGCGTTCCTAGAGACAAGGACGTTAGGGTTCGGACAAGTGTTGCTACCATTCAGGTTAGCATTAACAGGGACAGGAGGTGGGCCATCAATGTTTGAGTTCGCTGAGTACTTAGGCAAAGGCGCAACTTTAACAAGGCTTAAAGCAGGTGTTTGTATAGCTTTAGAAATGAAAGAAGAAAGCGCAGGATAAGTTATGGGAAGAATTGAAGTAAACGGACTGAGGTTTTATTCATACCATGGATGTATGGAGCAGGAAACAAAAATTGGTGGAAACTATATGGTGGATGTCATATTAGAATCGGATCTGCATAAAAGTGGCAAATCGGATGATTTGAACGATACCATAGATTACTGTGCTGTGAATAAAATAGTTGCCCGGGAGATGGCTATTCCGTCAAAGCTCATCGAACATGTGGGGAGAAGAATCGTAAAGGCAATGAGAACTGAGCTCGAAGGGGCCGTTTCTGTAGAAGTAAGGGTCACGAAGTTTTCGCCACCCATAGAAGGGGATTGTGAGTCTGTGGCGATAGTGATTAAGGGTTAGATAAGGGTGACCCGAAATTTAACCGAAGGTTTATAGTGTCATTTCAGGAACGTGGTCGGGGACTACAAGCTCGCCAGCTGTTGCGGCAACGATTTCGTCTACGGTGACGCCTGGCGCGCGTTCCACTAGGTGGAAGCTTCCGTCGAGGATGTCGAGGACGGCTAGATTAGTTACTACTCGTTTCACGCAGGCAACTCCTGTGAGCGGCAGTGTACACGAGGGGAGAAGCTTAGAGTCACCGGCACGATTCGTGTGCATCATCGCCACGACTATGTTCTCGGCTGAGGCTACAAGGTCCATGGCTCCACCCATTCCCTTTACCATCTTGCCTGGGATTTTCCAGTTGGCGATGTCTCCCGTGGAGGAAACTTCCATGGCGCCGAGAACCGTAAGCTGAACGTGGCGCCCGCGGATCATAGCGAAGGAGGTAGCGGAATCAAAAAACACGGCGCCGGGAAGGGCCGTGATGGTTTGTTTGCCGGCATTAATGAGGTCTGCGTCTTCCTGACCATCAACGGGGAAGGGCCCCATACCGAGTATGCCGTTTTCCGATTGAAATTCTACATTGAGGCCGTCGGGTATGTGATTTGCGACAAGAGTGGGAATTCCTATGCCTAAGTTCACGTACCATTCGTCTTTAACTTCTTGTGCTATTCGTATAGCTATTCCGTTCTTATCTAACATTGCGTACTGTCCTTTGTTCGATTCGCTTTTCGTAGGTAGATCCTTGGAAGATTCTCTGGACAAATATGCCCGGAGTGTGTATGGCGTTGGGGTCTAATGTGCCAAATGGGACTAGTTCCTCCACTTCTGCTACCGTGATTTTTCCCGCCATAGCCATCATCGGATTAAAATTTCTGGCTGTGGCTTTAAATACTAGATTTCCTGCAGAGTCTCCTCTCCAAGCTTTCACGAAGGCAAAATCTGCTGTGAGGGCTGATTCTAGGATGTGGGGTTTTCCATCGAAGATGCGTACTTCTTTGCCTTCAGCCACTTCTGTCCCGAAACCTGCAGGTGTATAAAAGGCTGGAATGCCAGCTCCGCCAGCACGACATCTTTCTGCTAATGAGCCTTGGGGTATGAGGTCTACTTCTAATTCTCCAGAAAGCATTTGACGTTCGAACTCTTCGTTTTCACCTACGTAGGAAGAAATCATTTTTCTGATTTGGTGCGCTTGGAGTAGTCTGCCTAATCCGAAGTTGTCTACACCAGCATTATTAGAGATACATGTTAGGTCTGTTATGCCTAAGCGCACTAACTCCTCAATACAATTCTCGGGAATACCACAGAGTCCGAAGCCTCCTAACATCAATGTCATGCTGTCGCTAACGTCAGCGCAGGCCTCTTTTACTCCACTTACTAGTTTTGAAATTGCCATTTTCTATTGAAATTTATACGTTGATGGGAATTGCATGTGAATCAAATTAGTCTTGTAATCAAATAAAGGTGTTAATCAAATAAATCCGAGTCGTCGAAACCATCTGAATCAAAATTATGTCCTTCCAAAGAAACCGATTCTTTACAATTTAAAGTGTCTGCACCTATGGCATCAGGTCTTGCGAAATCTTCTTGCGAAAGTCCTATATCTTCATCAGCGTATATGTCCTTCATGAAGAAGCCATAAATAGGAAGTGCTGTATTTGCTCCTTGACCATGTCTAGTAGTTGAAAAACGCACTGTCGGATCCTGTGCTCCTACCCAAACCCCAGTTACAAGGTCTGGAGTGAGACCCATAAACCAGCCGTCGGTGTTGTTTTGGGTGGTTCCTGTTTTTCCAGCCATAGGAACAGAAATTCCATCATAATCCCTAGAATCTGAATCGTATCTCAACCTGACTCCTGTACCCTTCTTCATCTGGAGCTCCTCATTCCAAGCCCCATCCACAACTCCCTTCATCATTCTAACTACTCTATAGGCTGTGAGTTCGTCTAGACCTTGCCTTACTTCTGGACTAGGTTCATAGATGGTGTTTCCGTATCTATCCTCTACCCTGACGATAGTGGTGGGTTCAATGTAAACGCCAGAATTTACAAGGGAAGCGTTAGCTGAAACGAGTTCTTTCAATGTGTGCTGACTTACACCTAGAGCTATGGAGGGAACATTAGGGATGTCACTTATAATTCCAAGGGCGTGAGCAAGTTGTATGATACGGTCCGTACCTACCGTTTTAATGAGTTTTGCAGTTACCGTATTCATGGAATTTGCGAGAGCATATTCTAGGGTTACAATCTCGCCGTAATCATCAGAAGAATTTGTTGGGCACCATTTAGGGGGGTCGTAACCTTCAGGTAAATCTATGCATGTAATTTGATTTGGAAGCTCATCGCATGGATGCATTCCTAGCCTCAAAGCTGTAGCATAAACAAATGGTTTGAATGTCGACCCTACTTGTCGACGACTCTGTGATACATTATCGTACTGGAAATATCGGTAGTCTATACCTCCTACCCACGCTTTGATTTGGCCTGTCGAAGGCTCTATAGAAATTAAACCGGCGTGAAGTATTTTCTTCCTGTGAATAATGCTATCCGTGGGTGTCAACGCTGTGTCAATGGGGCCTTGGTGACTGAAAACCTTCATGGCAACGGGCTCTTTGAAAGCTGCTGTAATCTGCTTAGAAGTTAGGCCCATCCATACGTGACCGCATCCGCCTTTCTCTGCATTACACTCGTGCCCTTGTTCTCCGCTCTCGCGTTGATAGGGTTTGATATAGTATTTAGGTCGATTACAATGTGGGCAAAGAGTGCCCTTTGCTTTTTTATATCTATCTGAATCACGAATAGCTACATCCATAATAGCCTTCTTAGCCGAAGGGTTTATTTCTTCAAAAAACGGAAAAGAAGCTCTGGAGCGGTTAGTTAGATCTCTCTCAAAAACGTCTTGAAGTTCATCTCCCAAATGTCTTGAGATAGCTTTTTCAGCGTATGCTTGTAAGCGACTGTCAAGTGTCGTGTGGACTTGAAGTCCGTCGCGATAGATATCGTATTTAGATCCATCAGCCTGACTGATAACATATGTCCCGTCAGAGTTCTTTTCATTGAAAATCTTCTTCAGTTTCGCCCTTAAGTTCTCTCTGAAATATGGTGCATATCCTTCAGCATGGCTTACTCGTTGGTAGCTTAGAGATATAGGGAGAGCTTGTAATGAATCCGAAACTTCTGGGGTGATAAATCCGTACTTCTTCATTTGGCCCAAAACCACGTTCCTACGCCTAGTAACTAGCTCCTCTCTACGTAATGGATTGTAGAGCGCACTGTTCTTCAACATGCCTACAAGCATAGCAGATTCTTCCATATTTAGGTCAGAAACACTCTTGTTAAAATACACACTTGCAGCACTGTGAATACCTACCGCTTGGTTTAGGAAATCATATCGGTTAAAGTACAGAGTCATGATTTCACCCTTTGTATAATGGGCTTCCAGACGGGATGCAATAATCCACTCCTTCGGTTTTTGGAGGAGGGCGCGCTCTATAAATCCCGTAGATTCATATTCACTCGTGAACAATAATTTAGCTAGTTGTTGTGTGATCGTCGATCCACCTCCCCGCTTGCCCAAATAGAATATCGCCCTTCCTAGTCCATAAAAGTCAACGCCGTCATGACGGTAATATCTAATATCCTCAGTCGAAACAAGGGCATCAACAAGGTGTTGTGGTAGGTCCTCAAATCTGGCGTCCGATCGGTTTTCTCTGTAATAACTACCTAAAACTTTTCCGTCCATAGAAAAGATCCTTGTTGCAAGGTCTGTCCTAGGGTTAGCGAGGGTTTCCGTATTAGGCAAATCACCTAATCGAGCGAGGAAAACTAGTGCAAAAATACCTATCAAAGGACTTAATCCACCGAGCCAAATTAATGCTCTAAGTAACTTTTTCTTTCTAGCGGTCATCTGTATGCAATATGCACACAACTTCGGCATAATTTCAAAAATTCACAACCTTTGTCATCAATCAATAGTGAATAGCTAAGTCAAAAGAATTCATAGGTGTACATTTGCAGCCATGATTGAATTTTGGGAAACAGTAATAACGGTATTGATAAAAATATCACAGCTTCTTTTAAGCTTATCCATTTTAGTAGTTCTACACGAGATGGGCCACTATCTAGCGGCTAGATATTTTAAGACTCGAGTTGAAAAATTCTACCTGTTTATGAACCCGTGGTTCTCACTGTATAAAAAGCAGATAGGTGAGACGGAATGGGGAATCGGATGGTTGCCACTTGGTGGGTATGTGAAGATTAGTGGAATGGTTGATGAGAGTATGGACGAGGAGCAAATGAAGTTACCACCAAAGCCATATGAGTTCCGTTCTAAGCCAGCTTGGCAAAGATTAATCATCATGCTCGGTGGGATCATCGTCAACTTAATTGTGGGATTTCTAATCTACAGCATGGTGTTATTCTCATGGGGTGAGAACGTTACTCCTAACGAATTTGCTTTAGATATAGATCCGAAGCTTGAGAAGTTTGGTTTTCAAAATGGAGACCAAATCATAAAATACAACGGCGAAGAAATCACAACGTTTGATGACATTCGTAGGAAGGCCTTCTTCAATATTGTCACCCAGGCAACTGTGATCAGGGATGGAGTGGAGATTACACTCCCGCCTTTCGAACAGGATTTAGGAAGATTCCTTATCAATGAGGGTGTAAAAATACCCTTCAGTCCTCGAATTCCTGCTGTAATCAGCAACGTTGTTGAAGGATCCAGAGCGGAAGCAGCAGGGCTTCAAGAAGGGGATGTTTTCCTAGCTGTAGGTGATATTAAAACCACCTCGATATTCGTGATTCAAGCTGCTATCAAAAGCCAGGCTAGCTCACCCATACTTCTACAGGTCGAGAGGAATGACAGCGTGTTAGATTTACCCGCGATGACTGATTCTTTAGGGCGTGTGGGATTCTCTTTTGAAAATGGTAAAAAACAAATCGATTACACCTTCGGGCAGTCCATTGTAGGTGGGTTCCATTTGGCGTCAAACACGATACGGGAGTATGGCCTTTCGATGAGACTTGTATTCAGCTCTGCAGGTTCTAAGCAGGTAGGGTCACTATTGACGTTTGCAAGTGTCTTCGACGGAGGTGAAGAAGACGCTGATAAAGGATTGGTTAATCGAATCGTTAATATAGACTGGGAGCATTTCTGGCGAATGACCGCGTTCTTCTCACTTATACTGGCATTTATGAACCTCCTACCCATTCCCGCTTTGGATGGTGGGCACGTAGTTTTCTTACTTTACGAAATGATCGTGGGGAAGCCTGCACCAGATAAAATCCTTGAAATAGCTCAGGTTATAGGCATGATTCTCCTTTTAGGACTTATGGTTTTTGCATTGGGCAATGATTTTGTAAGACTTTTTAACGGCGAGTTAAAGCTAGGGTAGGTAAAATGGTTTGATATTCCTTGGGTTATAATTTTGGTGATACCGTTACCTCTTTTCTATCTTGTGCACATGCTAAATTCTATTTCATTATTTGGATTGAATGATATTGAAGATTCTTACATCCTCATACTAGGTGGAAGTATAATAATCATACTCTCTTATTTCGCAAATGTTCTAGCAAAGCGTACAAATATCCCATCTGTTCTCGTCCTAATAGCAATGGGAATAGGCATTCGCCAGGGCCTCACAGCGATGGATATTGTGGATATTCCTTTTCAAGACCAAATCCTAAAACTCCTCGGTACAGTAGGTCTAATCTTTATCGTTCTAGAAGCTGCATTAGACCTTGAGCTTTCTAGGGAAAAACTCCCTCTAATTTTGAAAAGCGCTACCCTAGCGCTACTCGCCCTGGCAATAAGTTCTATTGCTATAGCTACCTTTTTCACGTATGTCCTCGCGATGGATTCTATCACAGCGGTAGTCTATGCCATTCCTCTTTCTATTATGAGCAGTGCTATTATTATCCCTTCAGTGGGTGGGCTCTCCAGAGATAAGAAAGAATTCATGGTATATGAGAGCACTTTTTCTGACATCTGGGGCATCATGGCCTTCTACATCCTTCTCGAAAATCACGATGCGGCTAGCGGTGTAGATGTTGCCGTGGCAATAGGAAGTAGCATACTAGGATCGTTTCTAATAGCTGTTGTGGTTAGTTATCTACTAGTTTATGTGCTTCAGAAAATCAAGAGTTCTGTTAAACTATTTCTGTCTATTGCCGTTCTGATTCTCATCTATGTGATCATGGTTATAGTAGGGAATGAGGTTGAGGTAAGCCTAAGCCCACTGCCTGTTATCCTAATATTCGGGCTTGTTCTGAATAACTATAAGATATTCTTCCCTAGAATATTTAAGAATAAAGACGGAGAAAGTTGGCTGGGTAGCTTACTTAACGAAGATAAAATGTCTGACCTGAGACATGACTTCCATATTCTAACTTTAGAAAGTGCATTTGTGATCAGAACATTCTTCTTTGTGATGTTTGGTGCCACTGTAGCTTTGGCTTCCATAGCAAATTGGGAGGTCGTTTTCTACGGACTCGTCATCTCTGTTATTCTATATCTCGTGCGATTTGTTTTACTATCTATTTTTAGGCGAAAAGACCCCTTATCGCTCCTTTATATCGCTCCGCGTGGACTCATTACCATTTTATTATTCTTCCATATCGTTCACGACGAGGACTATCCTCAGTTCGTCGTTGTTAATGGCGAGAAACTTGAAATTTTCGACCCCGCAATTCTACTTGTGGTAATTTTAGTGACTAGCATCGTCATGACCATCTCTCTAATACAGCAAGGTTCAGGACTCAAGGAAATTAAGATTCACGAAGGACATCCGCTTTTTTCCGAGATAGATGACGAAAATGAAGGGAATGAGGAAAATGATAAGAACAACGTTGACACCGAAAAACCAAGTGCGGATACTACTGAGATTGCAGAGAAAAAACCTAAAAAGGTGAAAGCGAAAAAACCTAAAAAGGTGAAAGCGAAAAAACCTAAGAAAGTGAAAGCGAAAAAACCTAAGAAAGATTCGGCAGAGTAAACGGCAAAAACCTTATTTCAGGATATATCTATCGCCAGGCACTCGCCTAACCCAACCTAAAATTTCTAGGACAAACAATCTCGTTCGAATAATGCGAACGTTAACACGTAAAGTATGAGCTAGCCGGGCGGGTGTTTCAACTGAATTACGAGTGATCTCAGTGTATATGGATTTACAGGGTTCGGGGATTTGTGGTGAAGACGATGGGTAGTCATCGGACGTAGGGTCTCCACTGACCTTTTTTACGTCATCAGCTATTTGCAATGAAACAGCATCTCGCAGACTAGAGTTGTGGGCATATAATCGTTTTGCCCAAATGGTCATGTTATCTATTTTCTGAGCTTCCGTGGAGAGTATAAGCTCGAGGTTGCCTGCCCAAAGTTCTGAGTTCTTTTCGCCATCGGGTGGTGAGACTGAGTATGTATCTCTGTTATAGTTGAGCGCGAGTCGAGCAGATATCATAGAACCACCTTTAATGGGGCTTTGGACTAGCACCGTAGCTGTGGAAATTCCGACGAGGATGCGGTTGCGAGCAGCAAACATCCATGGGAGGACTTTCGTGCGTGGCGGATGCTCGCTTATCCACGCGCCTCCGTTATCTAGCAACCGCTGAGCAAGCTGCGTGTGTGATACGGGATGGATGCGATCTAAGCCGTGAGCTAAAACTGCGACTGTGGGCGATTTATATGCTATGCTTGCTCTATGGGCGGCGGCATCAATTCCCAGTGCGAGGCCAGAGATCAGTGGGCATTCGAGAAGCGCGACTTGTTCCGCGACTTTACTAGCTAGCGCCGCCCCATCCCCGGTGCATTTTCTTGTACCTACCACAGCTACAGCACGATCGAGGTTTTTAGGCAGGGTGCCTTTAACGTAAATAATAGGTGGATGGTCGGGGATTTCCGCAAGTAAGGGCGGGTAGTCCGGACAGTCAGAAGATAGAATGAAAGCACCAAGGGATATGATTTCTGAGTGAATTTCGGTAGCGCGAAGCTCTAGCTCTGCGTTCTCTTTTATTGAGCAGAATCGTCTCAGAATGCCCTTAGGGGAGCCGAATTTATTAATCAGTTTGCCTAATTTAATAGGACCTAAATTGGGCAATAATGAGACTTTAAGCCAATCTTTTACATGTGGTTTCATGCTGCGAACATCCGAAACAAACCGACTCGTTTTGGGCTAGAATTTATATCTGTTGGTGGATAATTTATTAACGTTCATATACTTTTGAGTCGGTTTTAAAGATTTATGTCTTTTCTTAGTGTATGTCTAAAATCGAAATTTCTATTCTTCCTAAAATTAATCGTTTTTTTAGTGTGGGATTCTTAGTGTGTTTCTTAGTATTTAGCAGTAATCTTTTCTCCCAAACAAGTTTAACCGGAAAGGTTAGTGACGGAGATGGAGAGCCTATTATTGGGGCATATATTTCTAACGGTCAGAATACAGTCGCAACGGATTTGGACGGAATGTATGCTCTTTTATTGAGCTCGGGTACACATGAGGTTGCGGTCTCCTTTATAGGCATGAAAACCATGAAAAAAAGCATCACCATTGTTGATGGTGGTGAAGATATGGTTTGGAATGTAGTGCTTAAAGGAGAAGCGCGGGCGCTAGACGTTGCCGTGGTTTCCGCCGGAAGATTCGAGCAGAGCGTAGCCGAGGTGACGGTTTCAATGGAGATTCTTCAGCCGGCTCTGATTGAGAATAAAGCTACAACTTCTCTAGAGTCCGCTCTAGAACAAACCCCAGGCGTAAGCATGGTCGACGGCGAACCCCAAATCCGTTCCGGAAGTGGCTTCAGTTACGGAGCTGGATCTAGGGTAATGGTTATGGTTGACGACCTCCCTGTTCTTAGCGGTGATGCAGGCAGACCTAATTGGGGATTCCTCCCACTAGAGAACCTCGAGCAAATAGAAATTATCAAGGGAGCCAGCTCTGTACTCTACGGCAGCTCGGCATTGAGTGGCGTAATAAACATCCGAACTCGTTTCCCCGACGCTCGTCCCTTAACAAGAATTTCCGTCCAACACGGAGCATATTCTCGCCCACAAACTTCTGAATCTGTTTACTGGGACCATACACTACAGCAATCGAACATGAGATTCTTGCACAGCCGTAGAATGGGTGGCTGGGACATCGTAATAGGCGGAAACATCCTGGGAGATGACGGATATAAGGGGCCTACATTTTCGAGAGATTCGATAACGGGCATCCCGTTTGACACCCTCTCGGCCGGATACAACCCTAACACGGTCGACCATTTCGAAGCTAATAAGCAAGCTAGAGTCAACGTAAATATTCGAAGACGTAAAAGCACCATACCCGGCCTCACTTACGGCCTAAGCACTAACTGGCAGAAGGGAGAATCCCTCACCGCTCTACTATGGGATCATAGTGCTTCGGGGCTTTACAGCGCTGATGATGGTGCTGCGACCAGAACTAATCAACTAGTAGGGACTGTAGACCCCTTCGTTGAGTATTTAAGCGAGAGTGGGGTGAGGATTAGTTTTAGAAACAGATGGCAACACCTTAGAAACACTAACGACACTGGAAACGGAAATAATTCCGATGTGTTTTATTCAGAACTCCAAACCCAAAAACTTGGCGCTTGGGGGATGGAGAAAATGGCCATGACCTCGGGCATCGTGCATCAGTTTACTGTTGGTGAGGCTGAGCTATATACTGGAGGCAACGAGGATGGAATTAATACAGCGAGAAACATTGCAGCATATATGCAACTCGATCAACCAGTAACGGAAACACTCAATTTATCTATGGGAGCTAGGTACGAGTATTTCGCGATTAATGAATATGACTCCCTTACTAACCAGTCCGAAGGAAAACCTGTCTTTAGAGCAGGAGCAAACTACCAAATTGCTGAAGAAACATACCTGAGAACTAGCATGGGGCAGGGATTCAGATTTCCCACTATAGCTGAGAAATTTATCCGAACTGGTCTAGGTAATTTGCAGGTTTACCCTAACACCGAACTTAATCCAGAATTTTCAACAAGCATAGAACTTGGAATAAAACAGGGGATAAAAATTGGAACATTCTTAGGATATCTTGACATAGCTATATTCCAACAACGCTATACCGATTTTATTGAATTCTCCTTCGGGAAATGGGGTGATACATCTCAACCACTTGCAGGTTTGGGCTTCATGAGTCTAAATACTGGTGAAAGTCAAGTAAGAGGGGGTGAAATTTCTATAATGGGCCAGATGAAGTGGGGTGATGATGATAAGCATTCCATCGATCTGTTAGCGGGTTATACGTACACAAACCCCATCAGTTTAACACCAGACAATAATTATTCATTAGATTCAACCTGGGCGGCATCATACACCTCAACTAGTTATGATACAACAGGTCTGATATTAAAATATAGATCGCCACATTTGGTTCGATTCGATGCACAATGGTCTAACCCAAAAGGGTTCATGGGTGTAAGCCTGAGATATCAGAGCCTTATTCAAAACTTTGATAGAGCATTCCTTTTATTCGAGCAAATGGGCGCTGTAGATTGGGGGTTTGAGGATTGGTTAGAAGGTCGATATGAGCTGGAGAATGGTAAGTGGGGTGTTGAACGCCCTAAAGCTCCGTTATTAGTTGACTTTAGAGTTGGATGGAATCTTTCAGACGAACATCGAGTTTCATTAGTCGTGAGCAATCTGCTTAACAAAGAATACAGTGTAAGGCCTTTAGCAATTGAAGCTCCAAGGCTCATAAATCTCGTTTACACTTACGAGCTCTAACCACTTCAATAATAGTGTCACAGGAAACACCACAAATAGTTGCAATAATACCTGCCAGGTATGCCTCGACTCGTTTCCCGGGAAAGCCACTCGCATTAGTCGGTGGGGTACCTATGATAGAACGTGTATATAGAAGAGTCGTCGGTGCGGGAGTAGTGGATAGAGTAGTAGTAGCTACCGACGATAAACGGATTCGTGAAACCGTCCTAGGATTCGGTGGGGAAGTGATAATGACACCTATCGATTGCCCTAACGGAACAGCTCGATGCTTTGCTGCCATGCAGCTTCTCGACCCTATTCCGGATGCTGTCCTTAATGTTCAGGGCGATGAGCCGTTCGTACATCCAGAACAGCTCAAAGAGCTAGTGAAACTTATACGCGAGCCACAAGCTTCTATTG
>Ga0114994_10002441_pt1 | contig 13573 bp, 20 predicted proteins | sample ArcticOcean_MG_C_9_FD_87043 | JGI IMG/M metagenome (GOLD analysis project Ga0114994, IMG submission 87043) | Marine microbial communities from western Arctic Ocean - ArcticOcean_MG_CB2_152 | ecosystem: Environmental > Aquatic > Marine > Oceanic | place: Arctic Ocean: Canada Basin | collected... | reverse complement strand
GGGGGGAAGGGCATGATGTGGAATCGTCGATGTCGCATCAACGATGGAACAGATGGTGGTAACAAAGGTTTTTGTGAAACAAATTCTTGACAGATAGCCTCGAAAAGACGGGAGGAGCAAAGCCTACGACACACGAGAATAAAGTTGCCCAAAGCAAGAGCGAGATGGCCATTTTGTCGCAATTCACCGAAAGTTTTCGAACATTAAATGCGATTTTTTTGTACGTATTGGGGTTATTTGTTGTCAACGAAGTTATCTACGACTGCCTTCATACGACGCACAATGTCTAATACAAAACCCATCGTGATTTGCGGGCCCAGCGGAGCTGGGAAGGGAACTCTCATAGCCAAGGTCATGGAGAAGCACCCCAAACGGTTTGGGTTTGCTGTGTCCCACACGACTCGATTACCTCGCGTTGGCGAAGAGAATGGTGTTCACTACCACTTCGTTGAGAAGGATAATGTGATCCAGGTGAGCGAAGACGAGCAACTCGCGTTGAATTTCGCGAAATGGCTGCAGGAGGCTTCATTCTCTGCTTAACAACCAGCTCAAATTCGTATTGACACCTTCTTCGCGCTCGGCGCAGCAAATCAAGGACGGCATGTTCATTGAATCCGCCGAGGTCCATGGCAATGTCTACGGCACATCGTTTGCCACCGTCCAGGACCAGATCGAAGCTGGGCGAACCTGCATCCTTGACATAGATGTCCAAGGAGTCCGGAACGTCAAGGCGTCCGACATGGCAGCTCACTATGTTTTCATTGCTCCTCCCTCGATGGCGCTCTTAGAAGAGCGCCTTCGTGCGCGAGGCACTGAGAAGGAGGAGGCGATTGTCAAGCGGTTGGCGAACGCTCAAGGCGAGATGGACTATGGTTCGGAGGAGGGGGCTTTCGATGTCACGGTGGTGAACAATGATTTAGAAACAGCATCTGTCGAGTTCGTTGCCGCGATTGAGAAGCTTGCTGGCATTGTGTGAAATTGAAAAAAAATTAAGAAAGAATTAGTTTAAAAAACAGTTTCGTTCTTTTCTTGTTTTAATCTCCTAATTCTCTTTTTGTTGCAGGAGCTGAGGCGTGATTCTCTTCTTGGCCTTCTTCGCCACGGGTGCCGCAACACCAACCGGTGAATTCTCGTTGTTTACATCAAGTTTCTGAATTTGAATCGAGTCGACAACACGCTCATTCTCGTCTGTCTTCTTGGGGCTAGAAGCGGCCATGAGAGTGGGTGCGATCCGTCGCTTTGTTCCAGTTTTCTTCGTTTCCCCCTCCCCCACCGCAACCTCCGCAACACTCTCCGCAACCTCCCTCGTGTCGACGAACTTCATTTTCTTGCTGGCTGGAGCGACCAAGACTGTCTCCCCGACACTCGTCCCACCCTCCAGGGGGGGGAGTTTCACTTTCTCCTTCTCCTTCTCCTTCTCCTTCGCCCCCCTCTCCACCTTTAGCAAACTCTCGCCCTCCTCCCTGTTAACCCGGAGAACTTCACTCTTGTCAACACCCAAAATCTCCCCCAACTCCCCCTTGTCAAAGGTAACCAATGACAGGTAGCCGTCCTTTGAGGTCACAACCAAGCTCAAGCCATCGCTCGACCACGCGCAGTCCGTCAGGTGTGCGTAGTGGAGACCTGCGCCGAGCGAGCCAAACGAATACGAAATTGAGTGGAAAAATAAAATGTTAGTTCAGTAGTGGATGTAGCCATTATGTTTGTTGCCATTTCGCGGGATTAATCGCTCAAGTCTTCCTCAAAGCTCGCTCGCTTTCGCTCGCTCACCTTTAAGCACCACCAACGGCTGGACGTGGTGGGTGTCGTGCACGTAGATCGTGTCGAAGGTCAGCACCGCAAAAATGCTCCTGTGATTGAGGCCTCCTTTCGGCCAACTTGTCACATTGTCATTGTTTTTGTCATTGCTGCTACTGCTATTAGGCGGCAACTTGTACAAGAGCGGGCTGCACCTCACCGCCACACTCGGCTTTCCGTCCTTCGGCGCATTCGTCCCAGTCACAGGCTTCTCGAACCCCCTCTCCCCCTCGCTGTGCGTCAGCACGACGGATGGTTTTTCAAACTGGTGTCTGCTGTAGACATACGTGGCGAAATGCTGGTTGCCTCCCTTCTGGTTCTGGTAAATTCCAGTGGGGGTGATGAGGTACGCACCGTCGGGCGTCCACGACAACCTGCGCCGAGCGAAAAAGGCGCCAAACGGAATTGAGTGGATTGGGTTAGTTTAAGTTAGTTTAAGTTAGCTTAGTAGTTGATGTAGCCATTATATAATGTCTGTAGCCATTTCACGTCATTCATCGCACGAGTCTTCATCAAGGCTCGCTCGCTTCGCTCGCTCACCTCCGGTAGAAGGTTCCCGTTTTCTCATCCATGTACATGCTCATCCCAGCCTTCTTGATTTCGTTGTTCTCGTTGCTGTTCCCCTCCACTGTCGTCGTCAATTCGGACACGGGCTGAATGTCAAAGTCCCTCATCTTGATTTTAATACCCTTCCCCAACTGCCCGCTACTGTCCACAATGACGCTTGTCCCCGTTTGCGCCTGCTTGCCCCCCGCCTGGGTGCTGAACACCCTGACCGTCCTGTCGCTGCTCTGGCTGGCCATGTACCCCCCCAAGGGGTCGAACTCGACGCCCTGGACGTAGTGGGTGTGGCCCCCGGAAGCGGAAATTTGGTACGATTGCTTGAAAATGCCGAGTTTTTTTATTGTTGTGGTGGAGGTTTCTGTTGATATTGCTGCTGCTGATATTGTTGTAGCTGTTGAGGATGAGGAATCGGCTGCTGCTGCACTGGTCGGAGGAGGAACTGGGGGCGCTTTTTTGTCGGATATGTTGTTTGAGGCGGTGGTTTTGTCCTGCAGAACATTGGGGGGGTTGGGGGAGATTTCGGTGGAAATTTGGGTGGTTGAGGAAGATGAAGACGGTGGGACAGGGCTACACAGAGCAGAGCAGAGCAGAGCAGAGCAGAGTACAGGATGCAAGTATTAGTATTGGGAACGAATTGTAAAAATTTGTGCAACTCACCTGCTCGACCGACTAATATTCTCCTTCTCCGGCTTGCAGCTCGCGTCAAAATAGACGCACACGCGGTGGTCCAAGGAGCCAGTGGCAAAGGAGGACGAATCGTGGCTCCAGCTAACGTCGAAGATGTCCTCGACCGAGGGGCTCTGGATCACCCTGCAGGTCAAGGACTCGCCGAATTTCATTGCCGACTCCAACGAGGCGCCGCCAGACAGGAGGTCCGATGCTGAATCCTCTACTGCATCTGCACCTGCACCTGCACCTGCACCTGCACCTGCACCTGCACCTGCACCTGCACCAGCACCTGCACCTGCACCAGCACCAGAAGAGTCGGAACCCTCCGCCTCGCTCCCATTGAACCAAAAGTAAGGGCCATTGCCACCGCCCCGGAACTTCAAAGGGACGCTCCAGGTGCAAATCACGCCCCCGTCGCCAACAGCAACGAGGTGCAATCCACAAGGAGAGAAACGAACACAATTCAAAGGCACTATAGCCCCTGATGATCCTGGAGGGGATAACGTCGCAAGGTGCCGGAAGGAAGAGGCTGACGAGGTGCCAACCCCGCATCGCAGCTTCCACAGATTCACGTCAGAGTCTACCCCGGTGGTAGCAACTATTTTGAACGTGGCATTGGAGTTGGTGTTGGATTGGTTCACGTGAAGGATGTCAGTCGAAGTGAGGGCTGCATTCTTGCCACCTTCAGCCTCAGACGAGTGCCATGACACCTGGGGGGTAATTACTTTCATATTTGAACAAGCTACTGGCTGGTCTTAAAAATGAAAAGTAAAATTTGGAGCAATTTGGCACTTTGGAGGCAAATATTTACTGCAAAGCAATATGGCGACGGCAGCGACAACTGCTTCAGTTGAATCTCTCTCTCTGGCCGGCGAAGAACCTGTTATCGTCACAGTCACAGTCGACGATGCTTCTCCTGAGATCAGCTCAAAAAAGAAGAAGAAGAAGAAGAAAAAGAAGGTTGAGAACAATGAGAACGAACCAGACACAAATGAACCAGTTATCCTCCTCTCCCCCGCCGAGGTGATGAAGGCTCGTCAAGCAGCGCTTGCAGCAAAAAAGGGGGGCAAGGGACTTTCGGCCTCAGACATTGCCAAGAAGAATGGTGCAAAGTCGGGAACAGCAGGAGGAGGGAAGAAGCTGTCGCAAAAGAATTTCAACGCGGCCAATTTTGCCGCAGGTCATCTTTGTGCCTAAATTAGATTCAAAAATTTGGAGACAAAATCTCTTTGTGCTGTTTTCTTAGTTCTTCACGCCCGCCCCCTCCCGCCTCCCTCCCAGCTTACCATTGGAATTGCTCCAATCTTGTCCAATCCAATCCAATCCAATCAACTTTTTTGCCAGATTGCTTCAATTCATTCCAAAACAATCAATTTCATCGCTGACTCCCGGCCTCGCTCTGGCTCTGGCTCTGGCTATAATAGTAGTCGCTGTAGTGGCTGTTACTATCTTGGCTCTGCCCCTGTCCATGCCCCTGTCTCTGCCCCCCCCCACCCCCCTTGCCATCCACTCCCACCCCCCCACTCTGCTCCATGATGCTCCGCTGGCTTTGCGTCATCATACTTCCCCCCCCATTCATCTGGGTGTACGGCTGCTGAGTGTCCGCATAGGTCGACACACTCTGCTGTGAGTTGTTGTACATGTCTGCTCCCATGCCCATCCCCATCCTCGCATCTTCCCCCTCGAAACTGGGCAGGGGGGCAAAGTTGAAGTTGTTACTCCCCCCTCCTCCTGGCCCCCCAGCTCCCAGGTCGTCTCTGTTGGAGTTTGAGTACCTCGGGTCGTGCCTGCTATCGTAGTTCGGTCCATTTCTTCCTCCCCTCCCTCCCCTGTTCCTGTTGGAGTTGGAGTGGTGCCCTCCTCCTCCTCCTCCCCCGTCCCCCTCCCACCTGGTGTCCCACCCTCCCCTCGCCAGCGCCGTCATGTAGTATTTTTCGTCATCGTTCCTGTTGTACTTGGGCCTGGGGAAGGTCATGAAGCTGCGCAAAGGCGAGCGAAGCGAAGCGAAGCGAAGCGAAGCGAATAGTGGAATGATATTGATATAAGTTAGTGTTGAGGTGTGGAACATAATTTGGTTGTGGAAGGGGGGAGACCCCCCCCCCCCCCCCCCACCGCTGAGATTGATGGACACAACTCCTCCCTCGCTACCGCGCTACCGCTCTACCGCTCGGTCGATCGCAATGGACGCAGCTTTGCTCGCACGCCCGTCACCCACCTCGGCTGGAGATTATTCAGCGGCCCCTCGACCAAGCACTCGTTCTCCTTGAAGTGCAAGAGAAGCGCCCTCCACAGAATGTTCTTGCTCAGCACGCGGGGGTTGCCGATGACCATCAGCCCGAGGCGGGCGCGGGTCAGCGCAACGTTCAGCCGGCGCGGATCGGAGAGGAAGCCTATCCCGGAGGTTTCCGACGCGCGGACGCACGTCACCAGAATGAAGTCCTTCTCTCGGCCCTGGAAGGCGTCCACGGAGGCGACCTCGATCATCTCGTACAGACTGCTACTCAGCACGCCGCTCCTCTTCATGTAGTCCGTGACGTACTTCCTCTGCCCCTCGTAGGGTGTGATCACTCCGATCGCCCCAGGACTAACTCCCTGCCTCAGCAGATGCGTGCAGCACTTCTCCACGTAGCTGGCTTCCGTCCTGTTCAAGTAGCTCGTCCCGCTCGCGCTGATCTCCTCCACTCCCTGAATGCTGTAGAAGAACATGGGCTTCCTTGGCTCCGGCCAGGGGAACTGCTGCCCCCCGTTTCCTCCGCTCACGCTCGGCATTCGGTCCTCCTCCGTCACACCGTTGCTCAAGCTCCCCTCGTAGAACATGTTGCTCGGAAACTCGGCGAGGCAGGGGTGCATTCGGTACTGTACGCTGAGGCGCACCGGGCGCACACCGATCAGGACCATTCTCTCGAACAGGCTTTGGGTTAGACCCGCCTTGGCCGCCTTCTTGTTCATGACCACCGGTCCTAGCTGCACGTGGTCTCCCACCAGCACGAGCTGTTTGCAGCCCAGCGTGATTGGAATGAGAGCTTCCGCCTGGGATTGGGATTGAATTGGGATTGGGAATTGGGAATTGGGAATTGGGAATGGGATTGGAATTTGGGTTAGATTAGGTTAGGTTAGATCCACTTCACCCCCCCCCCCCGTCACTCCACTCCCCTCTTACCTCAACCGCCTGCGTGGCCTCGTCAATCAACACCTGCCTGAACCTGAAATTGTGCATCCTCGAGTCTCCCGCCATGACGCAGGTGCAGCAGATCACGTCGGCCGCCTGCAAAATCTCCTTCTCCGTTTTCAGCTTCAGAGAGCGGAATTTTCTCTCGTCCCTCTGGGAGAGTTCGCCGACTTCGGTCTTGAGCTGCTGGAGTTTTTGGAACTCGTCGCCGGCCGCCAGGGGCGTCATGACGTGTAGGCAGAGGTGGTCGACGGTCGACGTGGTGTTCTCCCTCGTCTTACTCGCCAATCTAACCACCTTCAACCCCGTCGCTGCAATCTTCTCCGTCAACTGGTCCACCGCAACATTACTCGGCGCCGTGACCAAAACCTGCCCCATGTTCTGCTTCGTCAAGTGGTACACAAGCGTTGCACTTGTGACCGTTTTCCCGGTTCCCGGTGGTCCCTGGATCAAACTGAACGGGCTCTGCAGCACGCTCCTTACCGCCTGGACCTGACTTTCGTTCAGCGTCGGCAACCCCGGGGCGCACATGCCCTCGTCCGTCTCTGGCAATATCGCGTTGATTCTGTTGCTTCCGTCAACGTCGTCAACGTCGTGACCCAGCAGCTTGTGGTAGATGAACCCCGCAACGCTCGCGTCGTCGATCGCAAGGGTCTTCAAAGCATTTTGCATCCTGCGCCGAGCGGAAGAGGGTAACATTTTTAGAGTGGAATAATGTTAGTTTAGTAATTAGTAATGGAAGTAGCCATATGCTATGTAGCCATTTCGCAGTATTCGTCACAAGCTCGCTCACCTGTCGAAGCTCGTTGACTTCCAAATGTACTCGACAATGTAGTCGTCTGTGACGCTCTCGAGCACGAAAGGAACTTTCATCTCAAGTTCGATTTCTCCGTCGACGATTTCCTTCACGTAGCCCAAACCCTCCCACTCCCGACCGCCGTTGAGAAAGACAGCGCCGATGCCGAGCTGCACCGAGCGTAGCGAGGTGAATTTTTAATGAAGCAGGGGGGAGGCGAGGAGCCCAAACGAATGTAATTCGGTGGGAATAATGTTAGTTTCGTAGTGGCTCGTATTATCGTCTTCCTCAAGGATCGCTCGCTTCGCTCGCTCACCTTCAGTCGAAGTTCGTCACCGACCATAAGACGAGACTCGGCTGCGTCCCGGCCAAAGGAGAAGGTCGCAATGAATCGGCCGGAGAGAGATTTGTGCCAAGCGAGGGAGATTGACTGCACCGAGCGAATTGAAACGGGTTAGTTTTAGTCTGGGTTTCTGTGACTGTGACTGTGACTGTGACTGTGACTGTGACTGAAACAGAATGGAACTCACCTCCTCGCTCAAACTCTCTTTCATTTGCTTGTCATAATCGGCCTCCATCTTGACCAACGGAGCGAGAATGTTCTGGTAGTGGTAGCCATCCTCATAGTTCAACAAAGCTGGCGCTGCCTCCTCCTCAATTACGTCGGGCCGGTCGAGGTCAAAGTGGGTCGCGTCGGGCTCCTGCGCCGAGTGGGAATAATGTTTGGTTAGTAGTGCTTGATTAGCTCACTTCGCTCACAGCTCGCTAGCTCGCTGGCTCGTTCGCACCTGCTTCCACAAATCCTCCAACTTTTGAATTTGGGCCGTTGTTAAATCGACTGCCTTGACCTGCTGGTGCTCGGTGGGAATCTTAATTAGCCAAGGCAGAAACTGCCGGTCGGAAATCAACGCGGTCCAAGCGGGGAGGTCCCAGTCCATCTCCTTCAGCGAGGGCACAGTCTCGACGCAAGCCCTGCACAGCAGAACCACAACCGAGTCGGCCTTCGCGGGAACGAAACCTAGAATGAATACATTCTTCGCTGAGCAATTGTAACACTCCAAAACAGTTTCTCCCAGGGGGGAATCCGCATGGAGCATCACTTGGTGCGACCGCGATCGAACCAGGTGATTCACTATGTGGGAGCCGGCTGAGCCAGACCCAGTGCGAGAACAATTGCACAGCCACTTCTGGGTCTCTACACACTTTGCCACACAAGCAGGATCGGAAATAAGGCAGTAACGACAGTGGTGATCAGGGAGTGGGCCAGAAGATTGGGACGATCCCGAGTAATCAGAAGAATCAGAAAGGGAGTTTTCCTCCTCATCATCATCCTCGGAGTCAGACTCAGACGCAGACGCAGACGCAGACGCAGCGTCAATTGTGGGTGGGAAGGTCGGGGCCTCGTCCTCCTTTTCGTCCAGCAATAGATCATTGATATCGGGGGGTTCTACGATTTCCTGGAAGGCACTCATATTGTGGGGTTGCGGTCCGACTTGAAATCAGCAGCGCTATAAAAATCCGTAATTATCAAGTTAAGTGTGTTTTGGGTTTGTATGGCAATCAATTGTTATTTGCACTGTCTTGCCAGGAATCTAATTTTATGCCACGTGGCATTCCACATGATATTGAAAGGGTGAACTATGATCAGACTTTTCCTTCGTGGGACCTTTCCCAGATCGCAAAAAGGGAAAGGATTCAGTGGTCGATGCATTCTCCAACCCTTCCCCCACAACCCAAAACCATCCCCAGCGTTTCTTTCGACGAACGTTGGCCCATCTACAAATGACACGCAACCAGTTTGCCCTGCTGTAATGAAAAATATAGATGAGGCAATTGCTTCCAGATGCTCGTTTTCTCCCCCCCTCGAAACAGTGTATCACCATCCAAGTAGCTTTCTGCTTGACCCAACCATATCGATTGAGGAGACATCGTTTGTCGCCTTCAAGAGAGACGATGATGAAAGCGATGATGATGATGATGATGATGATTCGTTGAAATTTGATTCGTCGTCACGCTCTGGCGACTTCGACCAGTACAATCCGACTGATTCCCCCGACGGTGACTACAATATTGTGCGTCCCCCCGTCCATTCTCATACCCATTATCGTACAAATCCTGAACTCGATCGCAGCACCGATCCCAATACCAACTCCAATCCTGATTCCATAACCTCGGGTCTCCCCTTTCAACTCCTCTCCAACTGGCGGTCCCACTTCCACAACTCAACCTTCTCCCTAAAAGACCACACCTCTAAAAAAGTCTCGAACCAGCTTCTCAACCAGCTCCTGCGAAACTCGCCCTACAACTACCCGTACTTCTACAACGGGGGGAGAATCGTCCGTGAGGATTTCGAGTTTGACCGAATTGGGGACAACAACAAACGTTGGAGGAAGAGGAAGGCCTTCGGGGGTAGACTGCCGTTCGGGGTCGTACGGGTGATTGAGGACGTGGAAAACGGTGCCACCGGAGTAGTTTCCACCAGTTCCACCCTCCAAGTCTCTCCGGACTTGCCCAACGCAATGCTAATCGTGAAGCAGGAGAAAAAAGAAAAGGCGTACAGGTTGGGCGTCCGCCTGCTAAGGCAAGGTGAGTGAGCGTGCGATGTGATGCGATGCGGATGCGGATCGATGCGAACCACTACCAATTACATTCGTTTTGCTCACTCGCCTCCCCCCTGATCCATCAAAAATGCGCACAATCTCGCATATTTCGCTCGCGCAGCCGTCGACCGCCTCTCCTCCGAGTACCCAACGAGAAGATCCAGGCAGCGGCTCACTGCAACTTCCAAAGCGCAGCTCGCATATGCGTATAACAACGGGCTCACAATTTGCGCCAAAATGGGGGACGCGAAGACGGGCCTTTGGCTGTTTGAGGAATTGAGCTCAGAGGAGGACGGGCTCATGGGGAATAACCTGGATACCATGACCCAGAACCTGCTCCTGAATTGCTTGGCGAGGGGGGGTGGAGGGCGGAAAAAGAACGGTAGCGCGGTTGGATTCGACCGTTCGCCTGGGTTCAAAAAAAGGAGGAATAGGGCTTTGGATCCAGATGATGAATCTGACGAGGGTGAGCGAGCGAGCGAGCCTTGTGACAGAAGAGTGCGGAGGCGACGACGACTAACCCACGGCGCAGCTTCGAAACGATTCTACGCGAGGAAAGCGCTGGAGGTGTTTGACAGCATGAAAGCATCCTCCTCGTCCAAGAACAGCGAGTTTATTGACGGGGGAGGAGAGCGAAAAATCGACGCGTGGAGTTTTACCTCGGCCTCCCTCGCCGCATCTACGCTGTCGGACGAGAAGTTAGGGAGGAAAATTATGGAGGTGAGCGAGCGAAGCGAGCGAACCTTGAAACAGAAAGTGTTAAAGAAAGTTGTGACAGAAAGGACAAAAGTGTGTCAAAAAATGTGACAAAAGAATCGCGAAGCGACGACGAATAACCCGCTCCTAATTCATTTTTCATTCACTTTTGCTCTCGTTCGGCGCAGGATTACTTGAGGGATCCTGTCGCCGAGGCGGATGGGAGAAAGTGCGTCTATTTCATGTACGCGAACATCCTGAAGGGAATCGTCAACGAGAAAGTCAACGCGAAGTACATGAAGGTTCTGAGCAACAACAACAAGGACGGCGACTCCAAACGCTGGGATCGGTGCCTTCAGCTCCTTGAAGAGTGCAAGAAGCTCAACGTTCCAAACACGGACCACGCACACATCGGATTCGTGTACGTCCAACTCCTCGCCGCGGCCCTCGCGTTCAGACGCAATCGGGCCACCGCAACTCTCCTCGAGGAGTTTGCCGTCACGGGAATCAGATCAGAGTCAGTCTACCGCAGTGCTCTGGGCAACATTGCCAAGGGCGTAGAGGACAAAAATCCCAAGAAATTCTTCACCCAGGACTCTAACTTCCCGTACAACGCAAAGTTTTATGACATTTGGGACGCTAAGCAAAAATTGAGCTTGGCCCATTTGGATCTGGCAAAGCTTGTAAAGGATCAGGAGCAGGAGCAGGAGCAATCAACGAAATTGGAAATAGAAACTTTGGTAAATGAACACGAACACGTACAAGACGGAACGACTTTCTTTACGCCAGAGGAGGCCTTTGGCTACATAAATAATATCGTCACGTCCGTGAATGTCTCGGTCGAAGAGGGGAGCTTGAAAATGTACGACCTGATCTCCATTTACAACGCGGCGATTGTCGCCGCGGGCAAAGTTGTCGAGCGCAGCCCACACGATTTCGAGAAGGACGCCGAAATGTGCGCAGACATTATTAGTATGTTTGCCCGGTGCGAGGAATTTGGAATCAAGTTGAACAGTGCCGCGTTGAGGAGCTTGGTGGCCGCCCTTGGCAAGGCGGGAATGAGGCAAGACGTGATTTTGGTAATTCAGGCGTTCTCCGAGTCTGACACGAAGCTGAAGGACAGAGGGGCGAAAAGAATGAAAGCCACCAACACCGTGAACAACGTCGTTTACAATGCGGCATTGAACGCTCTGTCCACCCCAAGCTTGGAAGACGATAACTTCCCCTCGGGCTACGATTACACTTTGGTAGATGTTGCAGAACAGTACCACGACGACATGGTGGCGAGGGGGTACAAACTAGACCATTTCACCTACTCCGCGTCACTGAAAATTCTTCGTCGAGCAAGGGAAGGAAAGGTGATTGAGCGAAGCGCGAAGCGAAGCGAAGCGAAGCGAGCCACTACCAATTACATTCGGTTTGCTCACTCACCTCCCCCCTGCTCCATTAAAAATGTGCCTCGCTTCGCTCGGCGCAGAAGGCCTACGTGATGATCAAGAATATGGTCCTCGACCACCAATCCAACACCCAGCTTTACGCAAAACCGAACGACTACTGCCTAAATGAGGCCGCGTGGGCGATTGCGCACTCGTGCAACGACCCAACAATTGTCAGCGACTTGATCGACGTTGTTTCCATGGCGAAAAACTATGTCGTCGAAAAGGGAAAGGGAAAGGGATGTAGCCACGCGGCGATGATGCCAATGTACTCCGCATGTCTTGCTGGCATCATGAACAGCCACTACAGCGAGGAAGACGGGGAATTAGACAGTGGGATGAAATGCGACATCGAAGGCCTGGTGAATGAGGCAACGAGGGGGGAGAGCAACGAGGACAAGGTCGACGTGTTCTTGAATTTGATTCGGTCGTGTTCTGCCTGCGGGGAGAAGAGCGGCGAAGCGATTGGGGTCTTCTTCGACGAAATGACAAAACGGGGCATCGCGAGGGACATCAAATTCTACAGAGCGGCGGCAGGGAGCTTGAGCAAATCGCTCAAGCACCGAAAGCTCGCGGAGTACGAGAAGTTGGCGCGGGATATGATCGCCGACGAGAGCAACGAATGTGGGCTGTGGTCGCAGCACGGCGAGGGGTTTTGCGATCTCCACAAGCACAGCGTTGAGTTGGCGCTGGGGCACTTGAAGGTTTGCGTTGACGCAGCGTTAGAGAAGGGGGGGGGGGTAGTGGACCTGGTGATAATTTGTGGATTGGAGAAGAATAGAGGGGAGAAGGGAACCGGAACGGGGATTCTGGGCAGTGTGATGAAAATTGGGGGGGGAGGGGCGATCGAGATGGACGGCAGTGGCAACCCGGGGAGATTGAGAATTTGCGGGAAGGCTAATTTAATGATAGTGAAAAGGATGATGGAGGAGGATGAAGGTCACAACAACAATTCACAATTAAAGTAGCATTCTAGAGATTTTTTCAAGAAAGAAAAGTAAGGCGGATACGACGTGTTTTGGGGCCGGGATCGAAATCTGCGAACAAACACGAATTCCACTTGCCAATTTGAAGAGTAGAATTTGCAAACCCCAGAGAAACACCGTTTCCGAAAATGGAAGCTAGGATGTGAGCGTGAGCATTGATGGGTTCGCCGTCTCGCCATTTCTGCAGCTCAATGGGATTTGTAATGTCGAAACCGTTCTCGATGATCCGAAGCTCTTCATCTCGGTTCGAGGGACGCGAGGTAATGTCGTTGTGCTTGTAGGAGTCGGTTTCGGGAACAGCCTTCTCGCACCACGTGATTAGGTCCTGAGCGAGAAAAGACTCGTGCTCATTCAGGAATACTGATGTTGTTGTGTGTTGTGCTGTGATCGACACAATTCCATCAGTGGATCTTAAGGATGAGAGTTCCTTTTTTATAAACGGAGTGAGATCGTGTACAGTGATCCCAGAGCCCGTCGTGATAACAATATCACTATGGTGGCAAGCACTTAGTTCGGAGGAGGAGAAGAACCCGGACCGCGTTGTTGAGCAGGAACAGGAGCAGGAACAGAAACAAAAGGAGACTGTCGGGATCATCAATAGGAAGATGCAGAAGGTATTCATCGCTGGGAGGAGGGGGAGGAGGAGGAGGAAGGAAGCCTAATTATGGCCAGTACGAATGTGTGCTTGTTAACTGTATTGCTTTTTGAGCGGCTCTTTGAAAGCGTTGGGAAGTTGGGCATTTCACAAGCGAGGCACTCACAATCTCCAAATCACGCGTATTGCCACCTTTGACCATCCGTCGGACCCAATATGGCAACCAATGAGCACCACGAGTGGCTCAAGAAGCGTGATTGGCCCG
>Ga0114994_10002440_pt1 | contig 13573 bp, 10 predicted proteins | sample ArcticOcean_MG_C_9_FD_87043 | JGI IMG/M metagenome (GOLD analysis project Ga0114994, IMG submission 87043) | Marine microbial communities from western Arctic Ocean - ArcticOcean_MG_CB2_152 | ecosystem: Environmental > Aquatic > Marine > Oceanic | place: Arctic Ocean: Canada Basin | collected... | reverse complement strand
GGGGGGGGGGTGGGGGGGGGGGGGGGGGAGGAGGGGGGGGGGGGGGGGGGGGGGGGGGGGGGGGGCCGAGAAGAGGACGAGTGTTTCAAGTTAAAATTAGACGGACGATTCTTTTTCGTTTCGGTTTTGCACAGGTGGGGGGGGAGACTCACGCGCCGCGGTCGGGCCGGAAGCGGCCCATGCGCTTGTAGTCGCGCGCGCGGAAGGTGACGTCGAAGGAGTCGCCGCGGCGGCCGTCGTCGCACTGGGCGCAGGGCTCCGTGGCCCAGCGCACGCCGGTCGGCGTGACGTCGAACGCGATCGCGTAGTCGACGGGAAACAACGCGTTCACGGCGCGCCACTCGTCCGCCGTCACGACCTCGCAGTCGGAGCTCGTTTGCTGCGAGGAGTGCGGCAATAGATCTGTCGACTCAACGCGCAACCAGTACATGACGTGGGCCGGGACGACCGGTAGACCGTGCGCGGCGCACAGGCAGTCTGACGTGGTCGGTGGGCCCGGGCGTTCGGCACCCGAGACGGCCAGCGACCGCCGCCACTTCTTCAGCCAGGCGCGCGGCACGAGGCGGTAGGCGCCCGGGGCCAGCCGCGCCGACGTGCCCGGATAACCCCGCCGCGCGCGGTCCTTGGGCAGGAGTCCTCGCAGGAGCGCCGAGGGCGAGCTCTGCCGCTGAAGGGCGGCCTGTCCCGGCTTTGTTTTGGCCCACCAGTGCTGCCCGGACTTCGCGCGGGGCGGCGTCGGGGGCGGCTCCAGGTCGTCGACCTCCCGGAGCCGCGCCAGCCGCTCGTCCTCGGCCCGTTGGCGCGCGAGCTTGATCCCGTCCTTGTGGTCCCACACGCATTGCAAACACTGCAGACACTCGGCGGCCGTCGAGGCCTTGAACTTGGTCGACAGCGGGAAGCGGGCCTCGACGGCGCGCCACGTCAGGCGGTCCACGAGGACGCGCTTCGAGCCGGGCCGGGCGCAGGCGCGGGGGCACAGGAAGCCGTGCTCGCAGAGGATCTCGGCGTTGGCGTCGGGCCAGGGCGGGAGCGTCTCGCCGGAGTTGCTCCGCGAGCGGCGCCGCGGCGGCGTCCGCTGCGGCGGGCTGAGGAGCTTGGCCCGGGACTGCTCGTAGTACCTTCGGGCCTGCTGGCCCCAGTTCTTGCTGAGCCAGTAGCCCCGCACCACGTCGTCGTCCCGCGGCTCCAAGGCGTTGGCCGTGCCCTCGGCGATGCGCTCCAGCTCCGCAACTCTTAGAGCTGCCAACGCCTCGCCCGCGACGGTGTTGCGGGGCGTTTCCGCGACGGCTTTTCTGTTTTTCGTCGGCGACGTCATTTTGGACCGCGCTAACGCACGCACGATGCCGTCGTACTTGCTTCCGCCGATCTGGCGGCAGAGGCGCGGCACGTCATCCGCCGAGACGACGTCCTTGGCCGCCTCGCGGACGGCGGCGACGTCGCGCGCGTGGAGCTTTTCGAGGCTGAGGGCTAAGACGCCGTCGGGCAGCGCGCGGAGCGGGTTCGTGTCCGCTAGCGTCGCGGCCTCGACAGCCGCGGCAAGCGCGTTTTGCTCAACCGCCATCGCACGTACCGAATCTTCGCCGGCAGTTGAGCGCCCTGTGCGCGGCGGGGTCCGGCGGGTGGCGGGAGCCGTAAAGGTCACGCGAGAGCGTTAAGGTTAGTGCGGCGAAACGCTAAAAAAACTGTCAGAGCCCACCAGCAATGTGTTCAAATTTCTTGTTTAAATTGCTTCAGCGATCCGCTTTTCGACTGGGAGCGCAAGATCTACTGCCAGAGCGCGTGGAGACGCAGTCTTGTTTCGTGAGGTGAGCTGTGCCGCACGTGCGTCGACGAGGAAGAAGCGCTGCCGACGGGCAAAAACTTGGGCTCTGGCGGCGGGCTGACCTCCTCAGAAACCTCCGTGCAGCCGGCAGCCGTTCTGCACACTTCCCAAGACAAATAGGCACAACAAAAACATACATTTAGAGCCAGAACAAAAATGTGCGCCCGCGCCCGCGCCCCGCACGCGGTCACCGAAGCCTCTCCAGCGCCTCGAACGCCGCCGCCGACGCGTTCCGCTCGCGCAGCAGCCGCCGCACGCGCGGCTTGCAGGTGCGCAGGCTTCCCGAGCACGCGACCACCCGACACGACGCGCCCGCCAGCGCCTTGAAGTGCAGGGCCGAAGACCGCGCCACGCGCACGACGACGACGCGCGTCGCGCGCTCGTGGAAGTAGATGCGCGTCCCCAGCCGCCCGAGGCCACACTCTCCGAGCTCGGCGAGCGCCCGCTGGCGCAGTACGCGCGCGATGCCCTCGGCGTCGTCCATCTGCGACGAGGTCGCCACGAAGGTGAAGTAGCGGTGCTTGGCCAAGGAGCTGGCCATGGTGATCTGTGAGCAGGTCTCGGTGCTGCTCTTTAAGGTGGCACTCCACTGACTGCAGGCCAAGCGGGACGCGCTGCTGTTCACCGCAGCGATGGCCACCTGATTTCCAGGACCTCCTTATACCAGCTTCGAATGACGGCTGCGGGCACTCGCTGTATCCAAGCGCGCGCCAGTTGCGCCACGGGCTTTTGCCCATCTCGCAAAACCCGTAGCGTCTTCTGCTTGTCAATACCGCACAAAATCACACTCGCTAGGACGCTGCAACACCGGCAACTGAACTCCTTTTGCGCTGAGGCAACAGCACACAGCGAACCGCATCGGCAGAGCTCTGGAGAGCACACACTTGAGCACAGACAGCACGCTGCGAACCGCATCGATGGCAGCGCTCGATCAACGGAGCAAAAAACAACGCGCCGCGCCACCGCAGCGCGATAAACGCACCGCTGTCGGGGAAGCGCTCGACGACGACGATGCGACGGCGCCGCGCACGCTCGCCGTCGAGCTTCGGACGGACGGCTACCGCGTCGCCGCCGGGGCCGGCGCTCCGCACGCGACGGAGGCGAAGCGCGCCCGTGGCGCCGCGCCGCCGCCGCCGGAGCCGCCGGCGTTCGGCGACGTGCGGCCGTACGGGACCGATGACGCGGCCGCGCTCCTGCGAGCACTCGACCGGCGCGTCGTGCCGCGGGCGCTGGTGCCGGGCGGCACACGCGTCGTTCGGCTGTGCCTTGCTGACCGGCGGCCCGGCGGCGGGGCCCTTCGCGAGGTCGTGTGCCGCGTCGGCTCCGAGGACGACGCGGAGCCCGTCGCGAGGGGGCCGCCGCGGCAACTCGGCGCACTGTTGCCGCGACGGTCTTTATTAGACGCGCTTGATAACGACGCCAGCGTCGAGGATTCGGACGCTAGCGAGGACGCCGCGGAGGAGGAGATTGTCGTCGCCGAGACTCCGCGCCGCGTCGACGTCGTCGAGGAGGAGGAGGATTCACCGGACCTCGAAGCCCTGCGCGCTCGACTTTCCCTGTTTGTGAATATCGCGCGCGAGCACGGAGCGGTCGGGACAGATGTCGGGGCGTGGCCGGGCGCGACCTCGTAGTAGTGTGTAATTCTGTTGTCTTCTGTTTATTGAGTCTTGCTCCTGGCTCCCAGGGCGTTTGCGCGCGGCGCGGATGCTAAAAAATCAATACGAAGGCCGCCCCTATGCGTGCGGGTTTACAACGGCTCAGCTCGGTGAAAGAATTGCGCCGGATACGCGGGCTAGCGCACGGATCTCATTGTCACGTCGCGTGTAGTTGCTGTGAGTTATTCTGCCACCGCGCAACCGCTGCAATAACCGCTTCGAGCCGTTGCGACAGAGCTTGCAGCCAGGCACCTGACAACCAGTTTCACGATGGGCGGCCACCCAAAGGCCGCGCGAAAACGCAAAGCGCCCCTCCTCGACGACTGCGCCATCGTCCCCCTGCCGCAGGACGGCGACTGCTTCTACAAGTGCATTGCGCGCGCGTACGCGTCGGCCGGTCTGAGCGCGAGCGATGAGGCCAACGAAACCAAGCTGAACGACAAGGAGAACGAGGTGAAGCGACTGCGGCGATGCGTCTCTCGGCGCGTGGACGACGGCGTCTTCGCGCAGTTCGCCGTGGCGCACCAGGCGGGTCTAGATGATTACGCATTTATGCGCCGGTTACCGGACGCCGCCGCGCTCCGAGTCAAGCTCTGCGTGAGCGGCGCGGAGTCCGGCGCCACACGCTGTGTCTGGGCTAATGAATTTGAAATCGCCACTCTATGCGACGTGCTCGAGTTGACCGCGCTCATCGTGGACGAGGCGGCGCCCGAGCACTCGCAGTTCGTCGTCATCCCGGGCCGCGACGACCGGCGCCGGCTCCAGCGGCGGTGCTACGTCGTGCTACTCCGGACGGAGCGGGCGCACTACAACCTCGCCGCGTTCGACGACCGGAGTCTATTTGAGGGGCTGGCCCAGGTGCCCAAGCACGTGCGCGACACGTTTGGGCTGCCCGCGGCCGACCGGCGCGCGGCGCCGCGCGCGCCGCGGAGCCGGCGGGGCCCGCCGCAGTCGCCGCGGAGTCCCGCGCTCGAGCCGGTGCCCTTTAGCGACAACGACGCGGAGCCTTCCGCGTGCCCCGGCTGCGGGCGGACCTTTTCGAGCGTGCGCGCGCGGTCGGCGCACCAGGGCCAGTCGCCGCGCTGCCGCCAGGGCGCCGTCGCGTGGCGCTCGACGACCGCGCAGCCCAAGGTGACGCCGCGCAAGGCGACGCCGCGGAAGCCGCCCGCGGCGCCGCCGGCGCCGTCGCCCGTGGCCGCGGCGCGGCCGAAACGGGCGCGCCGGGCCGCGGCGCCGTTCCCCGTCGACACGCTGGTCGAGGCGCGGTGGCGCAACGGCCGCGTCTACTACCCGGCCGTGGTCGTGGCGACCGTGACCGGGGACAAGAAGGTCACCGTCAAGTACGCGGACGACGGGAGCACCGAGACCCTGCCCGTGAACCGCGTCCGGGAAATGGCGCCCCGCCGCCGCTCGGTTGTGACCCCGCCGGCCCTGCCGGCGGCGCCGGCGAGGAAGCCCGGGGCGGCCTTCCGCGCCTTTGAGGAGCGCTGGGAGCGGCGCGCCTCGCGCAAGAGGAGCGCCGCGGCCGAGGCCCAGCTTCTGGCCAAATACGGCGGGCGGGAGTTCCGCGACGACGACGGCGCGTACGTGATCTGCCACGACAACCTGGAGTGGTGCGGCGGCGAGTGGACCGTGCTCGCCCGGAAGAAGCAGGCGTCGAAGCGGACGGAGGAGGAGTACGAGGGCTACGTCGTCAACGCGCAGCTGCGGCGCATGATCGCGCGGGTGCTGCCCGCGGGCGCGGTCCAGCGGAAATAAAAATACACAGCACATTAGTAGCGGTCGTTCACGATACCTCCGGAGGGGAAGGCTGCAATCGCCTCCGCCCACACGTCGCCGGTCACGCCGTCCGGCGAGAAGGCGACAGTGACGCCCAGGCTCGAGATCTCCCGGCAGTTGCCGTACTAGTTGTCGAAGAACAGCATCTCTTCGTAGTCGCACGAATACGTTTCGCTGAGGCGTCTGAATTGCGCATTTTTCGACTCCTTGGTGATCTCCCTAGCATCAAAGCAGGAGCCTAGCGCCACGTCGTCGACGCGAAACTTGTCGAGGAGTTCCGCCGCCCATGATGGTTCATCGGTGCGTGACGAGATGGCGACCTTGGTGGAGCTCCAGTCGTCCGTTGTCCGTAGTTCTCTCAGGATCTCTCGTGCTGCACCTAGAAGCACGACCCTCTCCCCGGACTGCGTCAACATATCATCGCCGTCCGGCGTGAACGGTGCGCCGCCGCTGTTCCAGAGCTGATACATCTCAGGATCCCACAGGCAGCCATCCAAGTCAAATACGACTACTTTGGGCTTTGCTGCACGCAGCGTTGGCGTGTTGCGTGATCGCTGCGGCTGCTGGAAGACGCTGCAGAGGTGCAGGACTAGCGCTGCGATGGCGTAGCTCATGCTGTTGTCTCGAAGGCCAGAGATGCCGCTGCCCATGCCATGGCCATGCCACCATTTATCGCACGGGTTTCTTCGTACGGGTTTCTCGCCATTTGATTAAAAGCGGCCCTATCGCTGCGCGCGGTGAGCCCTGCGCTGTGAGCTGGAGTGCGAGCCAATTGTGTGCGCCCTGTGAGCAGCCAGTGAGACTGAGCGCAGCACTGCGAGCCCCTGCGGCGCAAGAACATGGCCGACTGCATAGACCTCACAGTGGATAGCGACGACGAGGCGAAGCGGCGGGCCGCGCCAGCGACGGCTCCCGCACCGAAAAAACGTAAGAAGGACATTCTCGACAGCAGCTCCGACGAGGAGGAGGATGAGGCGCCCGCGCCCGCCGCGCCGGCACCCGCGGCACCAGAGGAGCCGACGGAGCCGAAGGAGCCCGCGCCCCCAAAATGCAAGACGTGCGGCGCGCCCTGTGAGCTCCGGACGGCGCGCTCGGCGAAGAACGATGGGCGCCGCTACTGGAAGTGCCCACAGCACGACGACGCGTGGGTCGGCTGGGCTAACGCAAAAGGCGCGCAAAAAGGCGCGAAAGGCGGCAAGATCTCGAAGGGTGGGCAAATCTTCGCGGACATTCGGCAGCAGGAGCGGCGCGAGACGGCCGGTACTGAAACGCGCGCCAAGCAGCGCAACGATACGGGCGGGAGAGGCAACGTGTTCGGATTTGATAACCGGCGCGGCATAAAAGGAGTCGTGTCGAAGGAGACGGCGCGGAAGGACCCCAACGCGTTTAAAGGAATCGATGCGGCCGCCGTGAAGCGCGCGGCTAAGGGGCCCGCGGGGCCCGTCCGCGGCTCGCAGACGGGCGACGCCGACGAAATACGCCGGAAACGCCTGGCGCGCTTCGGGGGCGGCGCGGCAACGGCGACGCGGCCATAACCTACACTGTGTTGTTGAACGTTTCGAAATAACTTATGCATAAGTTTTTTCGCATATCCTGAAAACCCGAACTTTAAGGTCGAAAAATGATTGGCCGTGAAAAACGAGCGATAGTCGCCAAAAGGTAAGCCTAAATGAGCGATCCGGCGCCCGGGAAGCGTCCTTCGCACGCGGCTCTCGAGCGCGGGCACGCGCACGATGACCTGCTTAGTTAAAGAACTTTTAAGCCGGGTTACATATATTACATATACATACTCTGTTTGAACTGCATCGTCAATTATATTTTTTTCAACCCAATTTGTACCACGAATTAGCGTCTTAAAAATGCAGAAATGTGTTCTTTGCAACACGACGCCTTGCCTTATATATTTTTGCCAAATAGTTCCGGTCTCCCCTGCGACATTAATTTTCTTTTGCCTAAAGCACGAAATTATTTCATTACTTTCATTCGTTTCAAATTGTTCCAATGTTTCTTTAAGGAGTTTAGGGTAGCGAGCATCATTGAAATTGATATCAGTTATTTGCGTTGCCATAGTTTTGAAATCTTTGATGTTTGGAATGAGAACTAGTTCTTCCTTCAAATTAACTTTTCTTTGATAATCTTCCCATCTCGCAAGTACCAAACCATCCGCAGGATTGTTTAGAGCAGCGCTTAATCTAGCACGGGCGTTTGCGCGCATTGCCATCTTTTCCTCATCACACACTACGATACTTCTCCGCGGCATTTTTTATGTTGGCGCCAAAAACCTAGCGATTAGCGATTGGCGCTTCCTGGGCGGCTGCTGCAGCGCCGCGCCGCGCTTTTGGGCGCTTTAGCACTGCGCTACACGTTAAGCAACCCCCTTATGTTGCTGCTTTCGCGTGCGGCCGTGTACACGCACGCTAACATAAACGCGCCAAATAGGCTTATTTTTTTAAAATTATTCGTTTTTTTTTTTTGACCAATTAGCTTTTGACCTTAGAAAGGTGCGGGTTTTCAGGATATGCGAAATAACTTATGCATAAGTTATTTCGGTTTACCTTACACACTTAGTTGCCTCGCATCTTGCCGCCGGGCACACTAGCCGGCGCCTGGCCAGTTGACGCCCGCCAGGATCTGCTTCCGATTCCAGTCCTTTCGCGGGTTCAGGCCTCCAAAGTTATCGTGCTTCTTCTTCCGCCTCTTTCCACTACCGCTGCTGGCCTTCCGCGAGAGGAACGGCACCGGCACGAGTACAGCGGACGGCGAGACGGCGTCGTGGTCCGACCGCCGTGCGCGGCTGCGCGCCTCCATCAACGGCGCCGACGCGAAGCGGAAGAACAGCCAGAGCGCCACCGGACCGGCGGCGTAGAGCGGCTCGCGGACGCCGGCGGCCCAAACGAACAAATAGATGCCGCTCCAGAAACCACACTCGCCCACGTAGTTCGGGTGGCGGGACCAGGCCCAGGGGCCAGCGACACAGGTAGTCTTAAAACCTTGGGCGCGGTGCCGCCGAAGCGTCTCGTCGGAGACCGCTTCTAACACGAGGAACGCCACTGTCACGGCACATGCGATGGCGTCGCCGTGGTTGAGCTGTGGCGCTTGCTCCTGCAACACGACGGCACCCGCCGGCGCCAGCGCGCCGAAGACGAGGAGCGTCGGCGTCAAATGGAGGCTGGAGAGGGAAAAGGGCCAGTAGCCCTTCCCGAGCTTCTTCCTCAGGTCGGCGTACCGCCAGTCTTCATGTGTGAGCCCCGTCGTCCAGCCCTCCCAGGGATAGCCGACAAAGAAACGGATCGCCCACGCCCAGATGAGGTTCATGACGAGCAGACCGCGCGCAGAGTCGCTCGACGCCTCGTGCCGCCAGTAGGCCATCAACCAGAGCGGTAAGACGCACCAGTACGGGTCGTAAATACTGCTATTGTCCGCGAAGAGCGAGAACGCGTAGACGATGCATGTCGCGACGGCGTCGGCAATCAAGCCGCGGAGCAGCGGGCGCCCTTGCAGCGATGGTGTCGGCTCGAGCACCAATGCGGCGGCCGTGATCGCGACGAGTGCTGTGATGTAGGCACACCAGCAGTAGGATGCTGAGACGTGCAGTTGCGCAGCCTGTTTTGAGCGGCGCGTTTGCACCATCGCTGGCACTGCTGTCGCTGCTGCACTCCTAATTTATATAGGCTCGTCGCTGCACGCCGCCAGCGATGTATGAGGCGAATAGTCCGGATGCACAAAAACCTGTACAGAAAACCCGCGCGTCCAGTCGCGTAAAATTTTCAATTTCCCGCTCGACTAGCGGCAATACCGACGCTGCAGCTGTACGACACCGTATATTTGCAGCACGCACCCAAGTGCTTGCGCCAGGCAAGCGGTGTTGTCGCAAAGAGCAAAGCAACCCTCGTAACCGCAAGCAACAGCCCCGCACAGCACAACAGCCCCGCACAGCACGTAACAGCACGTAACAACGATGGCTGCCATCTACGAGCGCGTCCTGAGCTGCTTCCAGAGCAAGCCGAAGAAGTTCCGCGTGGTCTTCGTGCTCGGCGGCCCCGGGAGCGGCAAAGGCACGCTCTGCGCGAAGATCGTGGAGACTTATGGTTGGGTCCACCTGTCGGCGGGCGACCTCCTCCGCGCGGAGAGGAAAGACCCGAAGTCTAAGCACGGCGAGTTGATTAACGAGTACATCCGGGAGGGCAATATCGTCCCGGTCGAGATCACGCTGGCGCTGATCCGCGCGGCCATGGAGGCCTCGCCCACGACGGACTTTCTGGTGGACGGCTTCCCGCGCTCCGCGGACAACTTGAAGGGCTGGGAGGATAGTATGCACATGGCAGACGTCGTGTCTTTATTATATCTGGAGACGTCGGAGGAAGTCATGGCCCAGCGCATCATGCAGCGCTCCCGGGAGACGGTGGCCGCGGGCGGCACGGCGCGCGCCGACGACAACGCCGCGGCCATCACGAAGCGCTTCAAGACGTACAACGAGACGACGATGCCCATCATCGAGATCTTTAAAACGCGGGGCAAGGTGACGAGCATCGACTCGTCGCCCGCGCCCGCCGTAGTCTTCGCCGCGGCGCAGACGAGCCTGTTCGACGGGCTGGCGGCCGCGGGTAAGTAAGTTCACTCATCTACGCGTCGACGGCGTGGAGGGAGAAGGAGCTTCCACGCCGCACTGCACAAGCCTAGAAAATTCACTGGTAATTACGAGCCACGCCGGCGTCCACGCGCGAACTAAGGTCGCCATGCCGCGCCTCACAAAGAGGCGCCGCCGTCGAGACGCCGTCGTCGCGACGCGTTTAATCGGTGCAGAACAAGCAGACGCCCTGCTGCCCGATGTAGAAGTAGGCGAAGCTCTTGCTTTCATACGTCACGTAGCACGCGAAGTTGCGGCCCACGAGGCAGTGCCACGTCCGGTTCGTTTTTTGTTCAAACGCTTGCTTGATGTGCGCGGCCGCCTCCTGCTCCGAGTTCGTGGCGTGGAGCGCCATGGTCGAGACCTTGATGGCCTCCTCCAGCTCCTCCTGGACCATGGTGCTGGACTTAATCACTGCCCGCGCGCCGGACATGGCGCTCGGTGGCGCTGCGGCGGCGTCTATGGGAAGGTGCTGCTTATCGGCGGCGCTGCGGCAGCGTCGGTTGGGGCAGGCCGTAATTGCGCGCCGGCGCTGCTAAAAATGGGCAGCCGTAAGTTTACCGTAGTTACTTTTTAATGCGAAGAGCATGCTGAACCCCCAATCGCATCCAGGTACGAGTGAGTGCGATGACACCGTTAGAAGCTTCTTTCCGACCAAATCCTTTTGCAACAAATTCAGGGCGGGTCAAGGCTCGGCCGCGCGCCCGCGCCAGTTCCCAGGCATACCGGTGGATTTTATGATGAATAGCTGCCATGGGCAGCCCTCGTAAGCCGAGCATGGCTCCCAGGGACGGCGCGGACGCGAACGCCCTGGCAGCGGCTGAGCGCTGGGCAGCCAGGCGCCTCATCGCACCAGGCGCGCGCGCCCGCGTGGCCGACGCCGTCGCCGACGGGTACGGCGTGGCCCTCCTCATCCACGCGGCGCGGCCCGACCTGCTGCGCCACACGCACGCCTTCGAACCGGGCCGCGCGGAGGCCGCGCGGAACTGGGCGGTGCTGGAGGCGCGCGCGCTGCGAAGGCTCGGCGTCGCGGCGCCGCCGCTGGACGAGTTATTGCGGGGGCGGGACGCGACGCGGCGCAGGGACCACGCCGCGCGCTTCCTGCTGGACTTGCGACGGGCGCTCAAGCAGGCACCGATAGTGCCGCGCGCGGTCACGCCCAGACGGGCGGCGCCGGCGCCGCCGTCGCCGCCGCGCGACCTCGACGGTGCGTTCGCGGTAATTTTACAACGGTTGCGCCGGGCCGCGGCCGGGCACACGTCCGCCACCGACGCGCGAGACGCGAAGAGCACCGCGTTCGACGACGCCATGGGTCGCCTGCGAATAAAAAATAAAGGGGCCATCGAGGCGACGGCGCGCCGCATCGCCACGCTGAAGCTGGAGGTCGCGCGCGCGGACGTCAAGGCGGCGCGGTTCGCCCGCGAGGCGCGGTCGGCGTTGGTGCTCGACCGCCAGCGGCGCCAGGAACGCCGCGCGGCGGCGCGGTCGCCGGTCCCGCGGACGCCGCAACGGCCGGACGACCTGTCCGTCGATTTGATGTTGGACGATGACCTGTCGGCCGTGTCGGCGCCGTCAGTGCTCGACGAGGCCTCGCACGCGCCGTCCCGCGAAGATGCGCCGCCGGCGCGGCGGGCGTCGTCCACACTCGCGGCGCCTCGGGCCTCCCTAGACGATTTGCCGCCGTCACGGCGCGCGTCGCGCCCGGTCATAGACATTGGACGGCGCCGCGAGCTATTGGGCGCCGCGTTTCAGGCGCCGCCGGCCGTCCGCGCCGCCGCACCATCACCGTCGCCTCCGCTGGCAGCGCCGCCGGGCGTTTCAGGGGTCGCGCAGGCGGCCGCGGCCGCGGCGCGCGGGCGGGCGTTTCCCCTCCCGCACCCGCCGCCGCGACCGCCGGCAATGCCCTCGACGGTACCGCCAGCGCCTGCGGCCATGCCGTGGACAATACCTCCACCGCCGCCGGGCCGGCCACCGACCGGGACGCTGCCCCCACCGCCGCCGCGGCCGCCGACCGGGTTGCCGCCGCCGCCGCCGCCGCGACCGCCGTCAGCGCCACTGCCGCCCCGGGCGCCCCCGACGATCGTTCGCGCCGCCGCGCCGCCACCGGGACCGCCGCCCTCGGTTCACTGCCGCGCCGCGCCACCAGCACCGTCGAGGCCATCAGTTGCCGCCACACCGGCGCCACGACCCCCGCCACCATTGCAGTCGCCGCTGCCGCCGCCACCACCTGCGCCCTTTGCGATCATACCACCCCCGCCGTCGGGGCCGGCACCCGCCGCGGCCGTACCACCCCCGCCGTCGGCACGGCCGGCACCCGTCGCGGCCGCGCGGAAGCTGGCGCCGCCACCGCCGCCGTTCTTCTCGCCGTGCGCGCGGGCGGGGCCGGCGGTGAAGGTAGTCCTCCCACCGCGTGCGCCGCTCAGTAGTAGGAACTGAATAAGGATTCTAAAGTGGTTCGAGATTACGATGCCGATCGATCAATGAGCAACTGCTTGACGGGTTTTATCGTGCGGGTTTCACTTTATTTGCGCCGGGATTTTGCTTTCACCAAAAAGTTCCAGCGGCGCGTTACTCAGACGTTTCGCAGCGAAGTGTGTCGAAGACCACAGGAAGTCTTCGACACCTTGGTTTCCTTGCTGGCGCTCGGCGCACAGGAGAGCTCCGCAGGACCACACACCAGCAAGGCGTTTTCCAAAGCGCAGCGGAGTGTACCATGAACGCCTTCAAGCGCGCCTCCCTTAAGCTGAACCACGCCATCAAGCACAAGACCCTGGGCACGAAGGAGGAGGAGCGAGACGAAGTTTTGGACGCGCGCCTCGCGCAGCACGCCGACTACGAACAAAAGGTCCGGACGCTCCAAGCTCTAACATTAGACGCGCGGGCGCAGCTGGGCGAGGCCTTCCTGCAGATTGGGAACGCGGCTTCTTGTGTCGAGCAATTAAGTGACCACCAGCTGGACCCGGCCTCGGCAAGAGCTACCCTAGGTCTCCCGCCCAATGCGGAGGACGACCCGTGCGCGGACGAACAGACCTTCTTAATGCTCCTAGAGGTGACGGACAAGGCCAAGGTGGTCGGCGGCGCCATGCAGGAAGCGTTTCATTCCGCCTTCGGCCACGGCCTGCAAACCGCATTGTTAGCACCGCTCGAAGCGGAAACGACTCATTTTAGAGCGACCCAGAAAGCCGTGGAGGAACAGGCCAAAACGGCCCTAGAAGCGTCACATTACCGCGACAAGATCGCCAGCATGAACGCGGGCAAGACGAAGCACGACCCGGAAAAGCTGGCCAGGAACGCCGGCAAATCCGCCGAGGCGGAGCGCGCCGTGACGGACGCGAAGCGGAGTCTGGAGGACGCTTTTAAGGCCCACGATGCGGCGCGCTTGGACATGTGCTGTCGACGCGTGGGCGCTTTAAAAGGTATGCTCCACCGCTTCTGCGAGCTCGTGCTCACGGCGTTGTCCATGGACGCAAGTATGGTGAAGTTGACCAAGGGCAAGACGGAGTTGGATGGAAGTAACGTGTACGGGGACGTCAATGTTTTGACCATGGCGGATCGCCTAAAAAGAGGTTTGGGCATGGGCGAAACCAAGACGCCCCCCAAAAGGCACCTGAAACTCGCCCACTACAAAGCGCACGCGCGCACGGCCTTCACCACGGGCAAGTCGTCATCCCAAGGTGACGCGTTAGATGC
>Ga0114994_10002438_pt1 | contig 13574 bp, 13 predicted proteins | sample ArcticOcean_MG_C_9_FD_87043 | JGI IMG/M metagenome (GOLD analysis project Ga0114994, IMG submission 87043) | Marine microbial communities from western Arctic Ocean - ArcticOcean_MG_CB2_152 | ecosystem: Environmental > Aquatic > Marine > Oceanic | place: Arctic Ocean: Canada Basin | collected... | reverse complement strand
CTAAGGATTTCAGCGGGTATATCGTATAGAGTCGTCATGATAAGACACCGAGCAATTTGCCGACCGAACTCCCCTATATGAAGAGAACGGCTAAAACGCACCGCCGGATACATCTCATCCTCCTTCGGTTGTGCGAAAAAGGACCGTAACAAGGGTTCAATACAGGAGGGCTCTTGGCAAGGATGATGAAGAAGGCTTTGGCACAGAATCCGAATCTTTTGCGCACATTGCTTGGGTTGTCCGTAACGCTCATCGTTTTGCTCTCATACGCAGTCTATGGGGCAACAGTCTCCCCTTCGTACTACCTCTATACGACTGAATCAACCGAAACTGATCACGTAATCGGTGAACCCATTCGCATCTATCAAGAATCCTCAAACACCACCACATGGTCATGGGATGTACCTGCAAACAGTTCGAATCTTACATGGGTTCACCTTTCTGCACTCGAACTTTCTTCGGATGCCAAAGTGAGATTGATTAATTCAGCCGGATTGTACAGTCATCGACTGCTTGGAGTTCAATCTGACCAAGCATTCAGTTGTGCAGAGCAATGCCAAAAAAATTCCACACATGAAGTTGAATCACCGAATGGTGGCACAATTGTGATTCATGCCTTGACTTCATACGACCCTGCACGAAGAAATAACGGGACAGTGTATGGCTCAGATCTCGCTGAAGCGACTTTGAAAGCAAAGGACTTGATTGCTTATGAGCACAGTCCTTCTTTACTCCGTGTTGAAATTATCGAAAAAGGTGATCGGCAAACATCTCCGGAAATCACAATGTTGAGCGTAAACGAAGAGTTTGATTCAATAAAAGTATTTTCAGTTGATGCTGCAACAGAATTCGTATGGGCGCTTGCGGCAGTCGTTGGATGCTTTTCGATGGTCTTAATTCCATCATTCACAGTCTATTTTGCTGCAAAAGCAAAAGAAAAGAAGGATCAAGTAAAATTACAAGATTCGGAAAATCAAGTCAAAGCCTCGATTGAAAAATCTTGACATCGTCTTTTTCCCAATTGCCTCATATATATTGAAGGCTTGTGACACAATGAGCGTCATGCAGAAGTTCGTAGCATTCATCTTCCTGTCCCTCTTACTGGGCAGCAGCATGCCCACTTGGCATGGAGAAGTCATGCAAGACACATTTCAACACTCAACTTCAGCTCGTGCCACAGGCGTTGATGTTACCGTCACCGATGTTTCATTCTCATATACCACTCCAGGTGATGAAGAACAATACCGCATGTTTTCTTCAAACTATCCAGTTCCAGGATTTAACAGACCTGCAATGCTCTATGTTGTTGACGCTGTCATCGACGTACCTATTCAATTGGATATCATGATTGAAAATCTAGGAACCGTTTCTTCAGGGACAATCGACATAAATATCAAGGTTCTTCATAATGAATATGCTTTGTTTGAAATGATTAATGAAACGGTACAGTTAGGGGCATTGAATGGTGGCAATTCGAATTCAGTTGCAAAGATAATCACGCCAACCTATGCAGGGAATCATACATTAGTGATCCGTGCGACCTCAACTGTACTCGACGATAACAGTCAAAATGATGTGCAAACTGATAGTTTTACCGTTGCGAGTATGTACTTCAATTGTGATTCATTGGTTGGTTGGACCCAAGGGACACAATGGGGGCTGAGTACCGATACGTCCCTCTCGATGGGAAGCAGTTGCCATGTAGGGAATGGCCAGTCATCCAGTTATACCAACAATCTCGCCACATCATTAGTGACGCCGGTCATGGATATGTCGGATGTTGCATCAAATCCAACTCGAACCAATGGTTTGAGTTTCTACTACACTGGAAGTGCAGCTTCTGGAGATGTGATGAAGATCGAGGTATTGACAGCAATGGGCGGTTGGTTCCAGTTAGGTAGCATCAGCAGTACGATTGACCAAAATTTTGTTGATGGGCAAGATTATCAAACGTTTTCAGTCAGCAATGGTGGTGCAACTTCACCCCTCATTCCAGTGCCACAAGAACATTTCCACAGTCAAACTCAATTCCGGTTCATGTTTGAATCCGATGCATCAGGCACGGATATTGGCTACTACATCGATGAACTCGTTTTTGTGTATGACCAGAAAGTACGTCAAGATGAATATGCTCTCTCCTCAAATGGCATTTCCACTGTTGGTTCGGTTGCTGGCCAATGGGGTACAGTAAGAGTAGAAATTACCAACGATGGGAATATTTCTGATTCTGTATCACCGGGAGTCACCGGCCTACCTGCTGACTGGGATGTCTATTTCGCACACATGAGTGGCGTTTCCATCAATGCACAAACGGGAGTGCTGTTAGCGCCGGGTGAATCAAAATACATTGATGTGAAAATTCAACCGGACCAGAATGCAACGACTGGTCTGCACCAGATGTCCTTCATAGGGACCTCAAGCCAATATTCAGAGGTTAACACGACACTGCCAATGCAATTCCAAGTAGTACCTGACAGAGAGCCATACATCGTAAAACCTGAAACTTCAGAATCGTGCCCTCCTGGAAGTACATGCCCGTTTTCGATAGAAATTCAAAATTTGGGTGATGCGACTGATGTATTTGATTTGACGATTGATTCTTCAACACTACCCTCAAACTGGGGTGTGAACTTGGCATGGACCCAAGATTCGAGCGTACTTGTTCGAATTGATACACCTGTAATGGTTGATTTTTCTTTAACCATACCCCTCGATGCCATCCCAGATTCAATGTTCAGTTTTGCATTGACCGCTGTTTCACAGAACAATTCTATTCGAACACATACACAAAACATCGATGTGTCTGCATCAATGATCAGTAATGCTACCATTGGAATATCTGAATATCAAATGCAAAAAGGCTTGACGATTGATGCAGGAGAAACAATCTCAATCGAATTCACCATCTGGAACAATGCGAGTCGGCAAGATATTTTTTCAATAGCTATGCTTCATGGTCCTGCAGGTCAGTGGATTATTGAACAACCGACGATGAACAATGCTGTCATCAACAGTGGGTCATCGTCCTCCTTCAACATTGACATCACTGCCCCAATGACAGGTCAAGCAGGAGATTACGCTCCTGCAATCACACCCATGATTACATCAACAAGAAGTGGAATGGAATACCAAGGCGTTCCTTATGATGGAATCGTTGTCAGTACTGTGAGTGACCTTGAATTAAGGCTTCTTGAAGCACCGCGCAAATTGACCCCAGGTGTGCCGACGATGGTGCTCTTGGAGGTTGAGAACAATGGAAACGGCCAGGTATCGGCCCTCCTTACCAGTTCCACAATACCAGAAGAATGGGATTGGTGGTTAAGAATCGACGATTCAAATCACACAGGTCCAATTGAATTATCGGCGCCTTATGATGCTGAGGATATTGCAGTTATCGAAGTGTGGATACTCTTGCCAAGTTCTGAAAAAGCAAGCGAAGTCAATACAATTGAATTTACTGTCATGAACAGTGATGGACTTCAAGACCTCCAGATGGATGACAACAGCATTTCATTTGATTCAATTACTGCATCAGTTCGAAAACCGAGTCTCATTGCGAACCAAAGTGAAACGACTGCAAGTGTGGGTGGAATTGCATCAGTGAACGTCACTTTGAAAAATATTGGGAATGCTGCAGATGATCATTTCATGGTAAAGGTATCCGTCTCAACTTCGCCACCAAACCAAAATGTAATCGCATTCCTAAATATAGGAAATATTGAACAATATAACCACTTAACAATGGCTGCTGGTCAGGAAAGGGTCGTCATGGTCGACTTGATTATTCCAGATGATATGCCGCTCAATACTAGAATTGTAGTCTCGTTTGAGGTGCAAGCAGGGGAAGATTTTGAATCGAAACCTTTTGAATTACAACATGACATATTGATTCTAGTCGACACGCAACGAATCATGGTAGCAGAAATAAGTCTCCAATCTGATCAAACATTCACAACAGGGATGCCAGCACCATTCTGGATAAATATCACATCATCTTCGACTCAAGTAGAACAGTATTTGATCACAGTAGAACAACCTGAACAATGGCAAACAGTATGCCAAGGAGTCTTAGTGAATCAATCTGGGCAAGAACTCGAACATAGTGCGGGTCACATGACTTCGAAATATACCGACATGATGTGTGAATTGCATCGTATTGGAGGAGATGCGAATGGTGAAGTAAAGATCACAGTCGAATCAACCGATGGTGTCCTGTCTTGGTCTGATAGCCTAACCTTCCAATTCAGCATTGCAGAGGATGACGGTTTTCAAATGAATACTGAAGCGATAGCCTCGTCGGTTGCTGGAGTACTCTTTATTGCTCTTCTCTTGACACTACTTTTGAGGAAGCGACGGGAAACAAAGAAAGAATATCTGCATTTCAATCAAGAAGAAATTGTGGAAAATGAAGCACTTGTTCAACCAACAACGAATGGTCCACCAACGAGTACGGTTGGCCCTCCTGTTACAAACTTCAATCTACATGAAAAATTTCCGGAATCAACTGAATCCGATTCATCAGGCCCGCAATTACCCGTAGATGGGCTGCCGCCGGGCTGGACGAGCGAACAATGGCAATACTACGGCCAGCAATATCTCGATACGAAACAGTAAGGGACTCGATTCAAGAGGCTTAGGTATGGAATCAGCGTCATATCCACCGGCGTGGTACTTACTATGGCTTATCATTGCCGTTTGTGGCGTAGGTACGTGGTTTCTTCGGAATTTTACTGAACGAGTGGAAACAACCCGACTCGTAGCATTCACAGGAGTAGCGTCTATGTCCGCCATGGTCATTTGGACATTCACACAATTTTGAGGTATTCACATGGAACTCGCAGATGCAGATAATCACCAATATGCTGGAACATATCCTTGTCGATTACCAGTATGGTGGGGTCGTGTGGGAGATATTGGACCCCATATTGAAGAGGAAGGTATTACCGGTAAAAATGTAGTTTTACGTATTGAAAAACGATTCACGAGATTTGAAAGGGTTTTAGCAAAACTATTCCGCGCTCCACGAGAAGTTCGAAGGCCGCTCGATTCGATGAACAGTATGCTATGGGAATTATGTGATGGTTCGAGAAATTTCCAATCGATCTGCGTTGCAATGGATGAAATATTCCACGAAGATATTGCTCCAGCCGTTGACCGTACTGCATCTGGAATTGACTCACTTCGGTCTCGAAATATGGTGACGTGCCTCGACAAACCATTTATGCTCAAATGGAATATAGGTCCGGGGCAAATACCAAAGCACCAGACTCTGGTGGAAATGGATGTCAAAATAGGCTATGACATCGAGCCACGAACAGAGGCAGAGATGAACTTCATTGAAGAAAATCAATCAGACTCTCAACCGGACGTCCAATCCGAGTAGAAACACCATTGTCAAGCCAAGGGCGCTCCATTAAATGGCCGTGATTGGTAAGGAAACGTGCGATTGAATCTATACTGGAACGGTCGACATGTGGATTTGCCATGTCTTTGAATGCCTTATCTTTCCAGCGAACAGCAAGATGTAGTTCACCATCAAGACGAGTGAGAAGAGAGTGAAGAGTCTCATAATCGAGGGGATTGGTCAGATAGAAATGAATCTCAACATCATGCAAGGATGCTTCGCAAAGTGCAACGGCCTCTCGTGATTTAGAGCATCGAGGATTATGGTAAAGAATCGACATAAAAACAACTCATTGAATCTTAAAGTGGTTGCCAAACTAAACGAAATCCAATTCCGTCACTCCGATGATTCACCAACGCAGAACCCCGTGATGAACATCGTGTAGAATCCGATTCAGTAAACCATGAACCGCCACGGTGAATTCTGCGTAGTGATTCTCCTTGTTTTGGAGATTGGATGCCTTCATGTGATTCGTAATTCGGAACGAAAGAATCCGCGCACCATTCGGAAACTTGCCCATGCAGATCTAAAAAGCCCCATGGATTTGGTTTTTTTTGTCCAACTTCGCGAGTACTTGCCCCAGAGTTCCCAGCATGCCAGCCATAATCGCTCAAATCACCATCTCGGTCACCAAAAGCCCAACGAGTTGTTGTGTTCGCACGTGAGAGATACTCCCATTCAGATTCCGAAGGAAGTCTCCAAACTCCACGTACACCGAGGCGTTCAGTATTGTGGTCAAGTGAATTTAATTGGCTGAGAAATTCCTGCACTTCACCCCAAGATACTTGCTCAACTGGACGAAGCCCAGCTGCCCAACCATCGGTAAAAGCAGACGGGTTGTTGCCCATTATACTCTCCCAATGGGCCTGAGTCACCGGACGCTCGCCGCAAAAAAATGGTTCGGTTATGGTGACTTTATGGAGCGGTTTTTCAGATCGAGTACCCTTTACATCCCCCATCATGAATTCACCAGGCTCTACCAAAAGGTATCTCCCACCGTATTCATCATCAAAAGACGGGCGTTGTTCGGCCATTGAACTCACTCACTCTTAGTTGCAAAGAGAGATGAAGTATCCAGAACTGAATCAACCAAAGCGTGAAGGCGAGTTCGTATATCTTCGTCCAACAAATCCCCTTCATCATCGAATGCTTCTTTCACATGACCGACTGCGAGTTGTTCTGGTACCGGCCAAGCATGTAACCAGCGAAGCATGATTCGCATGTGATTGAGGGTATTCGAATTTTGCATCCCACCGAGGGTGCACATAAGCCCGAAGACCTTACCTCCAACGTGCTTGTCATAAAGCCAATCGAATGTGTTTTTCATCACACCTGACATTGTGCCGTGGTATTCAGGTGAACAAATTAAGAAAGCATCACATGATGATGCGAGTTCTTGAAATTCTTTGACATTTGCATTCTCCCAACAACCATCTTCTCCAACGAAGGGAAGTGGTTTTTCGGCACAATCCCAAAACAAGACTTCAGCACCTTTCAATTCAGCATAGGAAAGAGCGAGATTCACCATCAATCCGCTCTTCGATGTTGGGCGATACTCTCCAGAGAGTCCGAGAATGCGAAGCGGTGTCTGAGTCATGATGCACGATTTTGCCGACGGCATTTGAATATAGTGTACATTTCCATGGAACGGAGAGAAGCAATGCTTATGCCGGTCGCTTAATTGGTGAGGCTTGGTGACACAATGAACGGAACCGGTGCAGAATCCCCAAATCCTTCAGATTCCAATGCCGTATCTGATGCTGTAGCCGAATCTATGGCCGCAGCACTACGTTCAGCCGGTTTAGGAGACATGGTTGAACACGTCGAAGTTAAATCAATGGGGTATTCAGAGAATGTCCTCGAACGCATAATTGAAGAACATTCAATTTCAGACCGTGAAGGTTTTCTGACCTTTGCTCATTCAATGGATGCAGATGATAACAACTACTTGCGTGAAGATGAACTCCTAGCTGCTGCTAAAAAGTGGACTGCAGAACGAAATCCAACTCCAAAAGTAGAAGAGGATTCAAACGATGAAAACTCTGTTGATTTCTTACTTCAACTTGGAGAAGAGTGCTCAAGAAAAAATGATTCCAAGGGTGCACTCATTGCCTTTAACAAGGCAATTGCACTCGATCCTTCATGCGACATGGCATGGTTTAATCGGGGAGTTCTACTTGAAGCAGAACAAGATGCACGTGGTGCCCGTCAGGCATTCCAAATATGTCTCGATATCAATCCAGATAATGCACCTGCTACAGCAAATATTGCGACCTTACTCGAAAGAATCGGGGATGATGCAGCTGCCTATGAAATGGCAGTTCGTGCATTGAACTTCTTCCCTGGACATCCGCTGTTACTCGATGTTAAAAACCGATGTGCTGAAAGTGGAGAAAATCTTCCTATCGAAGCCATGCCAATCCAATCCCCATCTCAAACATATGATGACAAGCACGTTGCTGAAGTCATGAAAGAAGTGGGCGTTACTGACAAAGAGGCCATCTTGGCTGAAGCAGTTCATCACGATGAGGACCAAAACCAGCACCTCGAATATCAAGAACTCAAATCTGCAGCAGAAGTGGTTGCGGCTACACAAGAAATTCAAGTGGCAACTGCAATAGTTGTCGAGCCAGTGATTCAACAACCTCCGCAAATCATTCAAGAACCAATTCCAAAACAAATCGTCATGGATGATTTGGTCATTGAAGCAACCGCAATGATTCGTTCAGGTGATGCTCAGGGCGCATTGGAATTACTCAGCCCACATCTGAAAACTATTGCTGCAGAACACGCAGGTGCATGGAGGATTGCAGGAGGTGCAATGGCACGTCTTGAACTCGATGACCACGCTATCTCTGCTCTTGAACACGCTCAATCACTCGACCCTAACCAAGGTTCAGGATGGTTTAATTTGGGCTCAATCTATCAAAGAAAAGGTGAATCATCACGTGCTATTGAGTGCTATATGAAAGCTATGAGCGTTCAATCGGATTACTTGAAAGCCGCACTCAAGTGTAGCCAACTGTGTAACCAAACCGGTGATGTAGAAAACTATCTCCATTCTACTCGAACTGTTCTACAAATCGAACCTCTGAACCCTGCTCGCGAAGAATTTATTCGAATCTTAATTGAATTGGCGGAGGGAGAAGCGACAGTTTTGGAATCCGTTCACGGAATCCCACCAACACTTCCAGAGGGTCCACATTTGGCACAAGAGGCACTTGGATATCTCGGAGATGGTGAAACTGAATACCATGCACGTGCCCATACTGCTGCTAAGAATGATGTTCAAGCAGTGACCATATGGAAATCCATGATTAAGCTCGATGGTCAAAATCCAGTAATCTGGAGAGGGCTTGCACGTTCACTTGAATCCGCTGGTGATTTGGAAACAGCCCAAAAGTGCCATCGGAAGGCGGACGAACTCAGTGGAGTTGCTCCCGTTCAAGCCGTCGCAACTGCACCAGCACCAGCACCAGCACCAGCACCAGCACCAGCACCTGCACCAGCACCTGCACCTGCACCAGCACCTGCTGCTCCAATGGAACAAGCAATTGTTGAACCACTGACTCCTCAACCCATGGCCCTGCCAGTTGACCATCAAGAGACACAAGCGGATTATTACATGAATGCGCTCGGTCTTCAAACTCCCCCTGAACCTCAAAACTTAGAAGTGGTTCAACCGACTGCAGAAGCCGCCCAATCACTTCTGATTGATTCAGCACAAGCCTTGAATGAACGGCCTCTGAGTATCGAACCCGCTGCAGCAGAAATGCCGACTCAACCAGCGTTTGATCTCACGCAAGCAGCAATTGAAGCTCAACAATTAGCATCAGCAACGGTCGATACCGAAGTTAACTCAAGTTCCGTGGCAAACCAAGATGTAGCATGGTACAACCAAGGTGTTGCCTTGATTGAAGGCGGTAAATTTAGAGAAGCACTTTCTTCCTTTGACCGAGCACTCCCCTCATTTGCAGGAAATGATGACATGATTATTCGAATATTAAACGGCCGAGGAAACGCCTATTATTATCTTGAGGAATACCCCAAATGTGTTGAAGCATATCATCAAGCCATGCTCATTCGACCGTCAGAAGTTCGTGGAAAAACCTTGTACAATATGGGCAGCGCATATGCTGAAATGGAACGATATCCAGATGCAATGAAGTGTTTCGAGCAATCGATTCCTCGAGGTCTTGAATCTGAAGAAGTTAAGCGTGCAAAGGAGCAAATTCGACGATGTGGCATCCTTCTTAAGGAAGTTGAACGTAAAATTAAACGCCGTTGATACCATTGCTACACCCTGAATCGAAGAACAGGTTCATAGAGAAGTGGCGTATCGTATGCTCATGGACTGCGGTACATGCGAAACATCTGGCCCTGTGCAACTCATGACTCCTGAAGTGGTCAATGTCAACTTAACCATCTCATCGAAGGCACAAGAAATGCTGGTCGATGCGTTTGGTGATGACCGTTCTATGGCTCTCTTAGTCGGTGTTTTGTCCGGTGGTTGCTCAGGTTACATGTATGATTTACAGATCGTCGAAGAGACCGACCAAAGTTGTCAAGAAGTAACCATTGACGGGTTTAGAGTCTTGGTCCCAAATGCTTCAAGCCATCTCCTTGATGGTATCGAAATCGATTACGTCGACCGATTGATGGGTGGAGGATTCAAAATTAATAATCCAAATGCCGATTCTTCATGTGGATGCGGCGAATCTTTCTCTTGAGGCTCTCCTATGCCTCGAGTGGCTTACCAGGATGCATCATTGACTGTTTGGCAAGGTGCAGATGCCCTACAATTTATTGATGGTCTATCATCAAATAAAATAATCGATATGGTTGAAGGCGAAGTTCGGCAAACCGTATTCACGACAACACAAGCTAAAATCGTCGATCTTGCTACAGTGTTCCACATGGGGGGTTTTCTTGCTGTTCAAACACATACCTCACAGCTTGGAATGCTGCTAAAACATGTAACTCCACGTATCCTGAACCAAGATGTAACGGTTGTTGACGTCACATCTCGCAACCAATTTTGTATAGAGTTCGGCATTAACAATGCCAATGTTGGAAAATTTGAATCATTGGATGGCGTAACACACGGTTATATCGATGAAAAATATTCACTTCTCATCGCCTCTCTCGATGTCGAATCAGACCATAATGATGACCTTACAGCATTTCATGAATGGAGAATCGAGAACCAAATACCTTGGAATGGATTTGAAATAACAGGGAAGAATCATCCTCTTGCAGCCGGTCTCAGTCAATTGGTTCACCCAGGAAAGGGATGTTACATCGGTCAAGAAGTTCTTGCACGCATGATCTCACGGGGCCGTCAAGGAAAAAAACTCACACGGGTAGAAAACGGAACGATCGATGACAAATATGTCACCACCCTCGGGCAAAACTATTCGCTTGCCATCATTCGAGAATCAAATTAATAACCGAGTAATTCTTTCAACTGAGACTTGTAAAAGTTACCTGATCCTTGGAGTGATTCAAGTTCACTTTCGGATAATTCTAATTCAAGAATACGCTCAATACCATTTGCACCAAGAATAACTGGGACGCCAATGTACACATCATCCAGTCCATATTGACCGGTGAGGTGAGCCGATGCTGGAATCAATCGCTTTCTGTCATTCAAAATTGCTTCTGCCATGACTGCTGCTGCAGAACCCGGGGCATAGAATGCTGAACCACGTTCGAGAAGTTTGACAATTTCGCCACCGCCGGAGGCAGTACGCTTGCAGATAGCATCAATGGTTTCCTCATCAAGAAGATGAGTAATCGAAATGCCACCAACAGTTGTGAATCGAGGAAGTGGAACCATAGTATCTCCGTGACCTCCTAAGACCATTGCTTGAACATCTTCTTCTGAACATCCAACGGCTTGAGCAACAAAATGAGTCATTCGCGCACTGTCTAATACTCCTGCTTGGCCACAAACGCGGTTTGCAGGAAATCCTGTGACCTTTTGCATGTGGTAGGTCATCAAGTCAAGTGGGTTGGTGACCATTACGATGGTTGAATCCGGAGCATGGTCGCGAATTCCTTCACCGACTTGCTTAACAATTCCAGCATTCTTAGCAATTAGATCTTCTCGAGTCATTCCTGGTTGACGAGGGAATCCAGAGGTCACGACAACAACACTTGCACCTGCAATATCGTTATAATCAGAAGTTCCAGTAATGGTTCCGTTGTAATTGAGTACTTGCCCGTTTTGTGACATGTCAAGCGCTTTACCTTTTGCGAATCCTTCATAGATGTCGAGCAAAACGATATCTGCAATTTTCATCTGTGCAAGTACGAATGCACAAGTTGCACCAACATTTCCAGCTCCTATAACGGCGATTTTTCTTCGGTGATTGCTCATTGTAAATTCCTCGGTATTCTGCCCAATACCCGACCGTCAATAAGCAACATGGTCAAATCTCATCAGTATGTCGTGCATAAAGTTGGAAATATTGATATTTTGCATCAGAAATTGACAACTTCGATGCGTGCCATCTAAGAACCTCCTCTCGGTCCCAAGAACATCCCCAGTCGTATTTGCGACCAAGGGGAATCGAGGACATTGCATGAAACTTGGAGTACCTATGGAACCTGCTGGCGAAACACGAGTGGCTATTGCACCTTCAAGCATGAAGAAATTGTTGAAAGCGGGCTTTGAAGTTTTCATCGAAAAAGGTGCAGGAAAGGCCTCAAATTATCTTGATGCTGATTACGAATCTGCTGGAGCAAAGATTTCAACACGGGATGAAGTGTTGTCTTGCGAGACAATCATTTCGATTCGATTCCCTGGAATTGAGGGTATCGCAAAGGGAACCCGTATCGCCTGTGTCGCTGACCCCTTCCGCAATCCCGAATATGTTCAATCATGTATCGATGCAGGAATCACTCTCCTTTCGATGGACATGATTCCGCGAAGACTCTCTCGTGCTCAATCAATGGACGTCAATTCCAGTCAAGATAATCTTGCAGGTTACAAAGCAGTCTTACTTGGGGCTGCTCACGTTCCAAGAGGCATTCCAATGATGACCACATCAGCCGGTACTATTCGTCCAGCAAAGGTCGTCATTATGGGAAGCGGTGTTGCTGGGCTTCAAGCGATTGCAACCGCTAAGCGACTCGGTGCCATTGTCTATGCATCGGATGTTCGTAAATCGGCTGCTGAACAAATTGAATCCGTCGGAGGCCGTTTCATTGAAGTCGATGGAATGGATGATTTCGAAGATGAATCAGGATATGCTAAGCCATTAACTGGTGAGTTCATACAAAAAGTCAACGATACGGTTTGCGGAGTTGCAGCCGATGCAGATATCATTGTTACAACTGCACGAATATTCGGCCGTCCAGCACCAATTACAGTCCCCTCAAGTGCAATTCTCAATTTCAAACCTGGTGCAGTCGTTGTTGACATGAACGCAGATGTTGGTGGAAACTGTGAAGATACAGTTGCTGGAGAAGTGATTACGACAGAAAACGGCGTGATCATCGTAGGAACCTCAAACTTACCCGGAACACTCGCCACAACTGCCAGTATGTTGTATTCAAACAACTTGACAACGTTCATCACATCTCTTGTGAAAGAGGGTGAACTTGTCATCAGTGAAGATGATGATGTTTTGGTTGGTGCACCGGAAGGTTCTGACTTTTATGTCAACGGAATGGGTGGAGTGCTTCTTTGCCATGATGGTGCTTTACATCCAAAACAAACACGCCTTGGAGGTGTACTCGAATGATGACCCCAGAATTTTTAATCGGAAACGTAACTTTGTTCATACTTGCAATTTTCCTTGGATTTGAATTGATTACGAAAGTCCCAGCCACATTGCACACCCCTCTAATGAGCGGTGCAAATGCAATTTCTGGAATCAGTATTATCGGAGCATTGATTGGATCCAACGTCATGTACGACGCTCAACATACTGTCGTGTCAGGAATTCTTGCCTTTGTTGCGGTTGTTCTTGCCATGATTAACGTCGTTGGTGGATTTGCTGTAACAAATCGTATGTTGAATATGATTGCAGGAAAGAAACGCAGAGGTGCTTAAAATGGAAGATTGGGTATCAGTCGGATATTTGCTGTCTGCAGCATTGTTCATTTTCGGATTGAAAAAATTAGGCCATCCACGTACCGCACCATTTGGTAACCAACTTGG
>Ga0114994_10002430_pt1 | contig 13603 bp, 10 predicted proteins | sample ArcticOcean_MG_C_9_FD_87043 | JGI IMG/M metagenome (GOLD analysis project Ga0114994, IMG submission 87043) | Marine microbial communities from western Arctic Ocean - ArcticOcean_MG_CB2_152 | ecosystem: Environmental > Aquatic > Marine > Oceanic | place: Arctic Ocean: Canada Basin | collected... | reverse complement strand
GTTGGAGCCACGCGGCCGCGGACGCCTTCGCTGTCTTGGATGATGGGGCGCACCGCCGCACAAACTTTCTGAGCGCCGCGTCGTCAACGTCACCGGCGATGGCGTCGGCAACACTCAAGTCGCTCGTGACGACCTTGACGCAAGTATGCGTCTCCAGGAGGTACGCCACCGCTAATGCCGTGGCCTGCACCGTGGTAGCACCGCCTTCAATACCACGCCGCGCCAGAGCTAACGCGCGCGGCCAGGCGTCGTCCTCGGCGCCGATGCGCAGGCGCAGCGGCGCCTCCTTTCCGGGCGGCCAGCACCAGAGCCGCCTCTGTGAGGAAGCGCCGACTGTTTCCAATGATGCATCCAACCACGCGGCGCACGCGGGGGCGTGGGGCCCCTCGCCTTCACGAAAGAGGACCAGCGCGAGAGGCGTTTGTGACGCCTTGAGCACGGTGCAGCAGTCCGCCGCGATCGGATCTAAAAGCACGTCCACATCAAAGCAGTACGCCGCCTTCGACGCCAGTCGCACATCTAAATATGTCGGCTGGCCACTGAGCAACTCCCTCCGTAACCAGCGCGGCTCACAAACGACGCACGTGCGGCCGCTGGGCGTCCTTTTCGCGACGCCCGCGAGCGCCCGCGCCGTGTCCACCGCGGCGTCGTCAGAACTGGCGAAGAGTCGGTCCCAGAAAGTACTGTCTATGACTTCTGGAGCCGTGGCCGTCGCCACCAAGACGTCCCGCGTCCCCCTTACCAACGCCTCGAGCTCGCGGGCGGTGCGCCGCGGCGTTGCCGTGACGACGACGACGCAGTCTTCCTTGGCTGCCGCGCAGGCCGCCGCGAGCGCCGCGCCAGCGGCCTTTGGACCGGCGCAGCGGGCTACGATTGGTTGTAGCTTTTGTAGCAGGGTGGTGATCTCAGTCGCTACGGAGTCGTGCTGTAGCTCCTTCTCGGCGCGGGTGGTGGCGAGAGCCATCGCTGCTGTGAATTTGGAGTCGGTTTCAACGAGTGCCCGCAGACACACGCGCCTAGAAGCAAAAAGCTTTGCAATCTGGCATTTGAAAAACCCGTTTTGACCGCGCCGCGCCGCTTTTGCGGCTGTCCCGCCGCATTCATTGATTGCTCGACTCACAGACGGTGCTTAGTGCCCCAGATAATCACTTGGTTCCGCTGCGAAACACTTGCCACGCGCAAGCGGGTGACAACACGAAAAAAGGACTCCTCTGCTCCGTGCTCTCATTCATCGATTGCCGGCGCGCAGCGGTCACCGGAACTCCATAGACACGCTACAGCTCCCCAGTGGTGCATTTATCTGCTCCTCACGACGAATGGCGCGACGACGACCACCGCTCGTCCTCCTGCTCCTCCTCACGACGCGAACAGCCGCGCTGCCGAAGTGGTGGCCGGGCAAGAGCAAGGAGCAGAAGGCCGTGGAGCGCGTCATCAACGACTTCGAGCGCGACGAGTTCTACGGCTGCCTCGGCGCGAAGCCGTCGGCGAGCGCGGCCCAGCTGAAAAAGGCCTACCGCGCCACCGCTAAGCTCTGCCACCCGGACAAAAATAGCGACATTCGCGCGCACTCGGCCTTCGACGCCGTGCGGGACGCCTACGACGTCCTGTCGGACCCCGAGGGGCGGCGCGAATACGATAGGAGGCGGCTCGCGCGGCTCAAGGAGGAGAAACAAAATCCGAAGAATGCGCTCCGGAGCGAGCCGGCGGGCCCGCTGGGGAAAATCTGGCGCTTCCGCCGCTGGGTCTTCACGAGCTGGGTGCTCGTGAAGACGCTCCTCGCGTAGTGGCATGGCGCCCTGAAATTGTTAAGACACAGTACTAGTACAAGCACACGGGAACTTCTTAGAGGAACGACACGATATGTCGAAACGGTCCTTCGTTGCACACCTGCAACCGCGCGCGCTTGCGCTCGTTCTCCTCCGAGCCCTCCTCGTCGCTCCGCGGCGAGGCCTGGCGCCGCTCGTCGAGCGCGTTCACGAGGAAGCGCAACGAACGCTTCCATGGCTCCGTGGAGGTCGCGTCCCGCAGCGCGACGGCGCGGCCCCGCACGACCAACGACCGCAGGATGACCACGGGCAGCCGCCGCCCTCTTCTTTCATGCTTGGCCCAGGCCCCGGACGCGGCCGCCCCGCCCACTTTCAGCACGTCATGCAGGAATTCCAACGTAGCGTTGTCGGGCCCGGCGGCGCCGCTCCGCTGCTTGGCGGCGGCGTCGAGGGACGTGGAGCCCCGGTAGTCCCGCTCAAACAAGTTCACGCCCTTTTGCGCGAGGTATTGGAGAGCAGCGACGTTGCCGCGCGAGGCGGCCGATTGAGCTAACGTATTTCCGCGAGCTAAACCGCGGCTCCGCAGGTCGGCGCCGTGCTTCGCCAGCACGTCCAAGCATTTCACGTTAGGCGTGTGGACCGCAGTCGAGACCGCCGACAGGCCGCGGTTGTTCCGCCGCGAGATGGATGCTCCTCTTCCCAAAAAGAAGGTCACCAGGCGGTCGTGGCCGCAGTGGCACGCGACTTGCAAGGGCGAGAGGTCCGTCTCGCCCGTGGGCCACTCCAAATCGGCACCTAACTTTAAAAGTTGTTGGGCGGCGGCCATGTTGCCCAGTCTAGCCGCCCGCGTGAGGAGCGTGTCGCCCCTTGAACATAGTTGGCGCGGGGCTCTCCTTTTCAATGCTTTGGCATCGAACTGCGCGTCTTCGAGTAATGCGCAGACGGCTTCCGGGCCGAAAGCACTCAGCGCGCGGAAGGTGATGGTCCAGCGGTCGTTGGGCTCCTCGGGCGCGGCGGCCATGGCGGCGCTTTGTTCGGCGCTCCGAGCGTCTCGGTGGCGTGGAACTGACGCTTCCGGGCGCCGGGCTCCGGAGCGTGGGATCTGACTATTGATCTTCTAGCTTGTGTTACTCTGCAGTCGATTGTGCACCTCAGGCAGCGCCAAAACAAGTCCTCGTACGATCGTAGGGAATACCCGCACGATATGTGAGCAATTAAATTTTACAGCTTTGAGCCCCGCGCGCGCATCCTCCCTGCCCAGGTGCTGGCAAGGAGGCAGCCCGAAAGCATTGCCTCCCGTGCTCTCAAGGACAGCACCAGGCTGCTGTAGCAATGGTGCGCTGCTACGCCAGCCGCGGCGCGCCGTCCCCGGGCACCCTGGACGGCTGCATCGACTACCGGCCGCCGCGGCCCAACCTCCACGCTTCATTACTTCCGCACGTCTTACCATCTTATGAAGGTGACAAGTTGTATAACCTCCTGCGGGACCTGTGGGACCTGTTGGATGAACTAAGGATGGAGTACTGGCTGACCGGCGCGACGTTACTAGGCCTGTGCCGGCACGGCGGCCAGATCCCATGGAATGCGAGCGCGGCGGTGGCCGTGGGCCCGCTCGACTCGCAGCGGCTTACTTCCGATTTCGAGCGCGTGCGGAAGGAGGGCAACTGGACCTTTGAGGAGGTTGATGGTTGTACAAGGTGCCGGAAGGGCGACCGCTGGCCCTTCATCGCCGTGTACGCGACGGAACTGCACCAACTGGTGGCATGCGACCTCTACGCGACCGAGGAACGCGACGCCGACGCGGTGGCCGAGATCCGGTACTCTTCAGAAAAGGCGCGCCTGGCGCGGCCGGGCGAGACCTGGACCGTGTCGGAGTTGTACCCCCTCAAAGCCTGGACCTTCCGCGGCTCGGCGCGGTGCCGCAGCCGCCCGCCGGCGCCCCACGACAGTCGCGCGTGGCTCGCGCGCGTGTACGGGGCGGACTGGAGGACGTCGGCGCGGCCGCCGGTCTGGAACTTCCGCACAAACGAGCGGAGCGCGCCGACGGACCCGGTGCCGCTCCTGGACTCGGACCGCGTGCCCCTCGGCGACCCGTCGCTGACGGCGGCCGCGCTGCCGCCGCCGCCCCTCGGGAGCCTGCGGATAAGTTAATAGTATTTACACGGTCTTCTTGGCGGGCCGGCCCGCCCAGTGCTCGCCAAGGGGAATGGGCTCGACCACGACCGCGCCGTCGGCGCAGGACCCCAATACGTCGGCGTGGACGACGGCGTTGGCGCCGACGACGGCGCCGTCGCCGACGACCGCGGGGCCGAAGACGACCGATCCACTTCCAACGATAGCTTTGGAGCCGATGGTAGCAGCGCCGTATACCGTGGCCGTCGGCGCCACGCAAGAATCAAGTGCAACGGACGGCTGGGCCGTCGCGAAGGCCACGGTCGTCGTGTGGCGAGAGAGGTGGTCCCAAAAACTCTGGTCGTTCCCTAACCGCATCCCGGCCCGCTCCATCGCTGAACCCGTCTCGCGCAGCGCCTTGCCGACGGCGTGCCGCACATGGGTGGCGATGGCGGCCATTTCACTCTCGAGGGCCGTTGCGCGCCGGGTCTTCTGAACCACCGTTGCCGCGCAGCCCGTAGGAGTTGTAGAACTGCTCTGACGCCGCAGTGCAGAGAGTAGTAGCAAAGCCGGTAGAGCTTTTTGGCTGCGCCGCAATTCGAGATATACGGGTTTCGTGAAAAGCCCGTGGCACGTTTGGTCCAAAACTGAAAATGTACCAGCTGAAACAGGCCACGAGCTGCCTACGAGCCACGTACGAACCAGCGCACACCTTTCTTATCGCCTTAATAGATACCCTCGTGCCGCCTTGGCCGTAGCCGCAGCGCCGCCAGGGACGTTCCTGCCAGCAGCTGCCGCAGCTTTGATTCTCCCACCTGCTTTGGGCAGTGAGCGCAGCCCACAAACCACGCGCGCGCGGCCCGAGGACGCACACACTCACCCGCAACGCCGCGCAGGCCATGGAGTCCCCCACGCCGCTCGCGGAGCGCACGAACGCCTGCGACACGCCCGTCGACGAAAAAAACGTGCTGAAGACGCGGCTCCGGCCGAAGCCGCCGACGGTGCTGTCGCCCGTGGCCAAGGACTTCACGCCTGGTTCTGACGACGACTCGGCCGACGAGGACTTTGCGTACGACGCCCAGAAGGACGGCAAATTGAAAGGCGCGAGCGAGCAGTGGACGCGCGGCGCCAAGCCTACCGTCCTTTCGCCCGTGGCCAAAGGTTTCAAGCCTTGCGACGACGCCGCCGCGGTCGACGCCGCCGCGGTCGACGCCGTGCTCGACGCCATCGACGACCTGCAGTGCGGGTGCGAGGACCGGGACTCGGACGACGCCCTGTCCGAGGCGGCGCAACAGATGACGTTCGCCCCGGCGCCGCCGGAGGAGCTCGAGATATACGACATGCTCGCGGACGCGAACGACGAGATCGAGTCCATCGAGGACGCATGTGACACCGAGCTGCTCGCGGACGCCAGTGCGGCCGTCGCGGCGCCGGGCGGCCCCTTCGAGGACGTGGCGACGCTGACGCCCGCGCCGCCGCCCTCGCCGCCGCGCACGGCCTGGCCCGCCCTGACCCGCTTCATGCAGTTCAACTGCCTGCGCTTCTGAACATCATCATGATTAACTAGTAGTTTAAATTAACAATAGACCCACGAGCAGCATGCCCCGTGCGCTTCTCGTGTACGCAGACCGTTTGGGGCGCCGTCGGCCGCGCCGCAGGTGGCGCTGGCTTCGAAACGCACCGGGCCGCGTTTCAGGAGGCACCTACCCGCAGGAAGAGAGCACACTACGAAAAGCCTCGGGCCGCGCCGCCGCGAACTCCGTCACCGAGGCCGCCAGGAAGCCGAAGGGCTTGTTCGGCGCGAGCAATTCCTCGTCGGCCTCCGCGGCCCGTTCTTTCCCGATGTTCGCACGCACACTCAAGGACGTGCGCAACGCCGGGCTCAATCTCAGAGAGGGCAGGGTCAGGGCGCGCAGCGCGCCCACCAGAAGCTCCGCGTCCTTTGAATCGTCGCAGACCAGCTTGTACTTTTTGTGCTTTCGTAGACCACAAACGCGGTAGATGGACCGGACCTTGAACTCCACCACGCAGGGCCGCCGGACATCATATAACGGCACGCTCCGGATGCGCCGGGCGTCCACACTCTTCGGTAGGACGGCCCGTTTCTCGTCGAACGTCGCCCCGAAACTAATACGGCCCTCGTCGATGCGCACGACCTGCCGGAGCTTGCCGCACTTGTGGAAGGCGCGCCGCGCCCGCACCGGCCCCGCCGCCTGCCGCCGTGTAAACGCTTCCAACGCTTTTAATTCAGCTCTCTCGTGCCGCGCGTCGTTGCGCCTCCGCATATCGTCCGCCGCTTTTATATCGTCGAGGTGCGCTTTGGCGTGTACGTAGGCCTTGCGCGCCTCCGCGGCGTCCTCTCGTTGTGAAATCAGCTCCAACACGTACGCGGCCCGTTTTCTCATTTGGCGCGCGCGCCAGAACCGCTGCACGCGGCGCGCGGCCGTCTTCCGGGGGCCCTCGAACCACCTGCGCACGTGAAAGATTGATGGCGTATACGACGGGACGCCGGGACGGACGTCATCGCGAGCTTCACGTGGCGCCGCCGCCGCAGCCGCCTTCTTAACCGCGACAGGACGTAGTTCTGTGGTCCGAGAACGAGCAGGCCGACCGCGTGCAGGGCGTATATCAAGACGGTTTCCGCCTGGATGACAACCCACAGCACCCATGGATGAATGAACTCCGTGTACATAAAGAGTCCTAATGCTCCAAGAAAGCACGCGAGCGCCAGGGTAGCCGTCGCGACCGGGTCATCTCTTCCATTACACACCGCCTTGAGCGCGCGCTGCCGCCTCGCAAGAGCTAGGAGGCACCGCTGGATGGGTAGTAACAAGGGCGCCAGCGGATTGAAGGACCAGAAGGCCTTCATCGGCCGCTCCCGATCCAAAACTTCCTCTTCCAGCCTCTTTTCCTCCGCTTCTTCTTCTGCTTCATCTGCGTGGTGCTGCCGCAGTTCGTTGAGGATGCGCTTGCTCACGACTTTCCTCGCCACACCGCGCGCGTAGGCCCGGCGCGTTTTTTCGTCGTCACGTGTTACGGGGGGCCGCGGCACCAGACCTATCAAAGCTCGGAACCACCGTCCGAACGATAAGGAAGGGCGCGCGACGGCCGGGGCCCGCGCATCGCCTACTAACGCGTCCCTTAGAGCTAAGCCGGAGAACACGCCGAGCCACGCTATCGAACGGACCGGCCGCCAGACGCACGAGGCCCACGCGCAGAGAGCCAACAGGCTTCGGAGGGGCCGTTCGTACCTAATCAAGGCGAGCAACGCGGCGTGGGCACAGGCCACCGCATTCAAAACGTCCGCGACGGCTTCCCTGGCGTGGCCCCGTATTTTTTGCGTCGCGAAGGGCTCGTTCAGGGCGTCCGACGGGCAGCCGCCCTCCCCAAAGAGGGCGAAGCGCACGTTTTCTCGGACCCGCTGGCCGCTCAGCGTCGCGGGCGTCGCTACGGAGGCTCGCACCGGAGCGTACAAGACGTCGGCCAGCGCCGAGCGACAGGCACTCACCCCCCCGTCGGTCCAGTCCACCTTGAAACGCACGCGAATCGACCCCCGCGACTCGGCTTGCGTCTGGTGCATTGATGCCTGCGTCGCGAGAGGAGCAGAAGCCACCAGCGCCCGCGCTTGATTGGCCAGCTTCTCGCCGGCCGTGTCCGCTAGTACCAGCGGCAGCCAGCAGTCGTACACGGTGATGGGGGCGAAACTTCGTAGTGCGACGGCACACCGCCCGATGGGCCAGTCCTCCTTTGTTCTTTCGTTAAAGCACGCGAGCGACAACGTTGCCGCGGCATCGTAAACGGGCAGGCGGAAGGCCCGTCTCTCTTGAGAACCCCAGGCCGGCGCCACGCAGTCGTCCTTGGTGCATGTCACGCCCACGCAGCCGTCGCATACGACCATCACAAACACATCTTCTGCGGAAAACGCGTCGCCCATCATGGCCCGCGTCCAGCCGCCCGCCTGCAGGACTTCGATTTCCACGACGCCGATGCGCTTTGATGAAGCCGCGTGGCGGCCGTCCCGGTGGACGTCGGTCCACGTGTCCGAGGGCCGGTCGTCCGCGGCCAGCGAACGCCCCTTGCCCTGGAACCGCCGCTCCCTTCCATTGAACGTCTGGACGGGCGCGAAGCCCCACGAGGCCAGGGCCCGGCTCGGGTCGAGCTGGTCCAGCCAGTGGATAAACGCATCAAAATGGTGCGGGCTCCGCCAGATAAATCTTAGAATCGCACTAATTTCCGTGAGGACGAAGGCGAGGGCCTTGTACAGGTTCTCGGCGAGGTGGAGCTGGCGCTCGCCGCTGGTGCCATCATCCTCGCTCGGGGCCTTCCGGCGCATGATTGTGTGCTTTTTGTGTTATAAGTGACTGCTCTGTGCTGTGCTGTCCTTGCTGCCCCTGAGCCTGCTCTTGGGCAGCCCCTACAGGTGAGGTCCCGGTACGCGCCGATGGCGTGCAGCGATTGCGATGCGTACAACGCGAACGACGACTCTGCTGCGTCCGAGGCACGCCCGCGATCTCGCAGCTCGATCGAGCACAAATGCCTCGTGCGGGTTTATATAGGCGGCGTGCGCTACGCCGACGACGCCCCCCCGGCTACTACTACCAAGCTCCTCCTTATGGCGACGCGGGGATGGGCTCCAGCTCGTTCGCCCTGCGCATGCTCTGGATCTCCCCGAAGGACCGCCGCCGGGTCGTGCCCTGAGAATCCTTGCGGACGCGCGGCAGGGGCGGCCGCGCGGCGTCGCCGGCCATGTCTAAAATCTTGGCGCCCGCGAGGCCGCCGTTCTTCTCTAACAACTCTTTGATAGGACCCTCCGCGAGATCGGTGGCCGACTGGTTGTACTCGTCAATTTTGTTGACGTCCGCGTTGCCACGCACCAGCTGGTCGACGATGCCCTTGTTCTTCTCCTGCGCGGCCCGAATCAAAGGCGTCGTGCCCTCGGAGTCCGCCACATTACAATCGCAGCCGGCCTCGAGGAGTTTTTCCACCTCCTCGGCCTTGCTCCGGCCGACCGCGATCAAAAGCGCCGTCAGGCCGGTCTCGTCCTGGGCGTTCGGGTCGAACCCCTTTTCCACGAGCAGCGCAAGGATCTTCCGGTTCTTGGACAGGCACCCGCTCGCGCACGCCTTCATGAGCGCCGACGCCCCGTTCTCGTCTCTATACGCACAGTCCGCACCCGCGTCAACCAACGCCAGCGCGGCCTTGTCCTGGCGGCAATCCAGGGCCAACAGGAGCGCCGACGGGCGGGGCGGTTCGTTCCTTGTGCAATCCAGGTGCGCGCCCCTCGCTAGTAATGACTTCAAATCTTTGATCTTGCCACTCTCGCAAGCGGTTAAAAACCGATCATCTAGTTCACCGGTCAGTCTTTTCTCGACGTGCACGCGCGCGGCGTCCGCCGTCTCGTCGTCGGCGGCCAAATCTAAAGAGGCCCGCTGGGCCGTGCGCGCCGCTCGTTCCACAGTCCCTTCGTCGGTCTTGAAGAACTGCAAGGTCGCGGCGTCGACGGCTATTTTCTGCCGGACCATCAGCGACTTCATCTTGGCGTGCTCGCGGGCGAAGTGCGTCCGGATCGTCACCTCCATGGACTCCCCGTCGCCTTCGCTGAGGGACTTGGCCGCCGTGGCTAGTCCTAGGAACTCGTCGAAGTCCAATTTCCCGTTTTTGTTCACGTCGAAGCGCTTGACGAGCTGCTCCACGTCGGCTTCGGACACGTTCTCGAGGCCCCACTTCTCCAGGACCCTCGCGAGCTCGTCGTAGTCGAGTTCCCCGCTGCCGTCGTCGTCCACGCTATTGAACACCCTTTGGAGTTGTTTTAATTCCGCGCCTTCGAAGGGGTGGATATTTGTAGAAGAGTCCGCGACGCCGCCCTCGCAGTCCACGAGGTCGCCGCTCTGCACGACGGCGCCCACCATTCTCCGGAATTCGTCGGGCGTCATGGTTTCCGCCTTCCGCCCCGTCGGATCGAGCTCCGAAGGGAACTTGGCATCTTCCACAGCGAAGAAGGAGAAGAGTTCCACGAGTCGAGCCGGCGGCAAGACGATGCCCAGTTGCTGCACAAAGGTCCCGACCTGCTCCATTCGTAAAGGCGCCTCCTTCCCAATGAGTTCGTAAATCGCGTTCATGCCGTCCCGGGCCGCGTCGGCGTCGGCGCCCAGTTGTTTCCGCGGCGTCTTGATGAGCTTCTGCAGGTCATCCTGGTGCGTCGTCAGGAGCTGTTCTAGGGAGGGGCGCCGGGACGGCATGGTTCCTGCTTATGGCCTAGCGGGAGGTTCTTATGGCAGCCAAAGGGCGGCTGATGCTTCGCGGCGGCGTGCCGACCAGTGAAGAGTACTCTCGTGCGCAGGATCCGGCAGCCTCGCGTGGTTTGTACCGCTTACCCCGCGCGACGGGCGCTCCGGCGCGGGGCGGCACCCCAAAGCGAGCCGAGGGCAATGTTGAGCCCACGCGGCGCGCGCGCGAGTCCGTGCTCATCACTTTCCGGGGAGCATCTAGCACCCTTCGTCGGCCGCCTACGCCTCGCGAGGAGCGCGGCGCCGGCGTCCGCGGTGGCGGCGCGTCGGCGCCAGCGAGAGTACTACTCCTACGCCACAGGCACGCGACCCGCCACGCGGCCGAGGAACCACACACAACATTAAGCCCCCCCCCCGCCGCCCCGCAGCCACGCGTCCGCCGCGAGGGCCCCGAGGTCGCAGCCAATAACCTGCGCCGCGAGCGCGACGCCCGGCTCGAGCGCGTCCACGGGCACGACCGTCACGCCCGGCGCGTCCGCGACCTCGCCCTCCAGCAAATCTTCCAAAAGCGCGTACGCCGCGCCCGCGTTCATGGACGCGGCGGGCGCGAAGACCCGGAGCCGGCACCAGTGCTCGGCCCGCAGCCCCGCCTTGGCCAGGGCGAGGTGGCACGCGCCGACCAGAGCGCCCAGAGACATGGCGAGGTCCAGCGCCTGGGCCTCCCCCTTCCGCGGGGCGCACACCCGCACTACACATGTGCAGAAGCCGCGGGGTACAAAAGACGCGTACACATACACGACGCAGCCCGCCGCCTTGGACGCGTTGCGCCATATGTGCGTGGGTTCATCAAACGCCACGACCTCGACCTCGCAGGGCGCTTCCTTTGGTAGCGCCGGCACCCTTACACATAATATAGCGTCGGGCCGTAATTCATATGTCTCGGCGGCGCGTAGAAGGTGCCGGTGGTCGTAGTTCCCAGCCACGTACGCGACGACACTTAAAGCGTTCTCAAGACTGGCGCCTTCTGCTTTGAGGACGGCCGCGGCGTGTGTAAAAGCGAGCCTCGCGCCGCCCCCTTGTAAACTCATGGTCGCCGCGTCCAGGGGCACCTGGCCGGCGACAAAGGTCACGGTACCCATCGCATTAGATTGGCAGTAGGGGCCGAGGCACTGGGGCGCCCAGCCGCTTCGGCTCCGGACGTGCAGCGTCTTCCGCTTCGACGACGTGGCCTCCACGTCCAGCACGCAATAGACGCCTGTCGGCAGGGGCGCTTGCACACAACTCCTTGACGGCACCATTGTGCATGAAGCGAACGCCTCTTCAAAAATGGCGTTCACGTCTCCGAACGTACTCAGATCCCTTAAATACAAATGGGCGAAGAGCACGTCTTCCAAACCGGCGAAGCCCTTCTCTCGCAACGCGGCGTCGCACGCCGCCAACGCTCGAGCGAGTTGCGTCGGGGCGTCGCCGCCTTTTGTTGAAGGTAAATTACCGCCGCAGGCCGCGAGGCCGCGACCGGCGTCGCCCACGGAGCAGCGTACTATGCGGCCGGCCCCGAAGCCCTTGACGTCCGTCTCCAAACGCACGGGCTCGTTCACTTCTCCTTCGAACACGTCCTCCGCTTCGATTTCTACCGTGTCGTCGTCGGAGACGTCGTCCACACGGGCCTCCTTCGCCGCCAGCGCCCACTTCCCAACACTTAGAAAGGCCACGGCGCCGCAGCCCTTGGGCTGATCATCGCACTTCATAACTTTCGTTTCGGTCAATGAAAGCCGCTTCGTGAAGCGCGGGCAGTCTAATACCAACGACTCGTACTCGCCCCCCTCGCCGCACTCGTGGAACTCGTACTTCTCGTTTAGTAAAGCGAAGCACCGGCGCGTTTCGCGCGTGTGTAGTTCCAAACCTAAATCTTCCGGTTCCAAACCTAATGTAGCGGTCTTGACGATAATTGCTTTCAGGCCGCTCCGAGCCATGTCTTTTAAAAGCTGGCGCTGGGGCCGCTGCCACAGGTACGCGAGGGACGTCAAGTGCAACCTTGAACAGCACGCCTCGACCCTCGTTCGCTGATAGGTCGAGAGAATGGCCCCCGAGCACACGCCCTCAATCTCCGGATGCTTCTCCAAAACCTCCCTTAGCAACTCGAACAGGTCCTCGACCTCGTCGCCCTCCGTTTTGGAATAATTTAAGGCTTGGTTCGTGGACACGCCGTCGAAGGCTCGTTGTATGAGGGGCACATCCAGACACTGTGCAATACCCTGCACGCAATTGTGCGCCACCGTCTGAAAACAAAAAGAGTCGAGCTCGTCCTCGTTACCTTTGGGCGTCAGGTGCGCGGCGCACACGAGCTCGTGGCCATGTTTCTCGGCCTCCATCGTCGCAAAGATGCTGTCCTTGCCGCCGCTGAGGAGGGCGACGAACTTCATGGTGCCTCGCCAGCGGGAGCAGCGGTGGCGGCGACGCAGCAGGCGTTCGTAGGGATGCTAGCGAATGCCTGCGGGCGCGGCAAGCTCCCACATGACGAGAGAGATGCGCGCTGCGCCCGCTAACGCGCGGGTTTCTTCTCATCAAAACGGGTTTGACGAATTGTCGAGCTAGCGGTCCGGGCACCCAGGTGTGCTCAAGCAATTAGTAAAGCTCTTATTATTATTATTATTATTATTATTATTATTATTATTATTATTATTATTATTATTATTATTATTATTATTATTAGCAAAACGGGTTTCGACCACTCCGTGTCGCCCGGTGGTTCCTCGCCCGGCGGTTTCGCGCGGGACGCGGGCGTTTGCGGCGTGCTACTTAGTCGTCCCAGCTCCCCTCGCTCTCAGGCGCGTCAAATTCAACTTCCTTGTCGTACTCGTAGCCCTCCTCGCCCGGCCGCTTCAGGGTCTTTTCGAAGCCCACGTCCATCTCGAGCTTGGCGGCGCGCAGCCGGAAGTCAGACACCTTGTTCAGGTCGACCTCGGCCCGCGCGGGCGGGGGCGCCGGCGGCGCCGCGACGGGCGACGACGCCGCAACACCGGCGTGGTCGACGAGCCGCGTGACCAGCTTCAAGACCTGGCCGAACTCCACCTTCGCCCGATCGAAGAACCGGGGGTGCTTCCGGTACACGCGGTTCGTCACCGACGCGGGGTCCATCGAGGGCCGCAGGTGGCCGAGTCCGACCTTGTAGTGGAGGTAGCGCGCGCCGAAGTCGCTCGGTGCGACGTACTCAAGGATGAGCGTTGGTGGTGCGAGCTTGATGGCGACCCGTCGGGGCGTCAATGCGGCCATTTGCTCCTTCCGACGCTCTTTGTCGCGGGCGCCGGGATGCGGGGCAGCGTTCATGGCGGAAGTGGTGCTGTTCAGCAGGCTGGCCATCGGTGCGCACTGGTCGTGGGCTCAGATGGACGCGTTGCGATGGCGTCGTAAGGGGCGTAGCGCACGTTACGAGAGCGTCGCGCGCCACGGTTGGTTTGGGACTGCCAAGTTTACAAAGTTTGGTGGCAGCACGGCGGC
>Ga0114994_10002424_pt1 | contig 13614 bp, 8 predicted proteins | sample ArcticOcean_MG_C_9_FD_87043 | JGI IMG/M metagenome (GOLD analysis project Ga0114994, IMG submission 87043) | Marine microbial communities from western Arctic Ocean - ArcticOcean_MG_CB2_152 | ecosystem: Environmental > Aquatic > Marine > Oceanic | place: Arctic Ocean: Canada Basin | collected... | reverse complement strand
GCCAGGTTCGTGGACACCTCGTAGGCCGTCCGCCGCGAGTTGTCCCGCGCGACGACGGACGCCCCGCGGCTCACCAGCACCTTGGCCGCCTGCACGGCGCCGGCTTTCCCGGCTCTGTGCAGCGGCGTCTCGTGCGTGGCGCGCGTCCGCGCGTCCACGTCGGCACCCTCGTTCAGCAAAAAATCGATGCATGGCACGAAGTCGGCCTCGGCAGCCACGTGCAGGGGCGTCGCGTCGCTCCCCAGCGGCTGGTTTAACGCGTCGCTCCCGTAGAAGTTCTCCTGGAGCAGGCGCTGGGTCGTCGGCCAGTCGTGCTTCTTGATGGCGATCTCGAGCTCCTGCGCGGGCCCCTCGACCGGCGCCACGACCTCGCCTATCCGTTGGATGAACGTGTCGGCGCGCTGGAAGACGGAGTTGAGGAAGGCCATTGGTTTTGATCCTGGTCGCTTTTCGAGAGGCTTCCCCAGACAAAGTGTATCGCGGTGTCGGCGTCAATAATCAGCTGCGGAGCGCTGGTAATAAGCCTTAATTATTTTCAACAGCCCTTGGCTCGCCCTGTTGTCACGCGCCCGGCGCGGACACCCTCGTCGGTCGACGCTGCGTCCAGCATGCAAGGAAACCCGCACATAAAACCCGCACACATTTCCACTGTTTCGCTCTGATTGACCACGTATAGGCTTGTTTGACACTTCTGACGCCGTTGTGCATCACTCACGTACCCCACGGACTTGAGAACCACTCGCACTTCTCGCCAAAATCCCTAGAACACCGCTAACACTCGGAACAGTGAAACACGTGTAGAACAAAATGGTCTCAACACGCAGCCAAAACAAGATGACCTTTGCCGACAAGGTCCGCGCTAAGGGCTTTAGCATGGCCGACTGCAAGTTCATGAAACTCAACATGCTTTTCCCGGTCATGTTGGGCCTCGCGCACGCCACGGTGGCGCTCTGGTCCGGCTCGGGCCTCGCGGCGGCGGTCGTCGATCTCATTCCCCACAAGAACGTCCCGCTCTTCACGCTGTTCGTCGTGCCGGTCTACGCGATCATCCTGTCGATCGTCGCGCTCCAAGGCCTCGCGGCGCTCGCGCCCAAGGGCTACCAGAGCCAGATCGGCCGCGCGGCCAAGGCGCCGGGCGCGATCGAGGAGCTGAGCTTCCCGGGCTCGGGCTGGATCGAGCGTGTGCAGGCCGCGCAGTACAACACGTGGGAGGCGGCCATCCTCGCGGTCTGCTGCTTCTTCGTCGCGACCGAGGAGAAGCTCTCAGCCTCGCTGTTCACGGACCTGGCGGCGCTCTTCCTCGTCTGCCGCATCGTCTACCCGTTGCCGTACGCCTTGGACCTCGATCTCCTGCGTACCCAAGTCTGGCTCACGGGCCTCTACGCGTGCATCATGGTCGGCGCCTGCGCGCTCTACCCCGGGACGATGCAGCCGCTCTTCGCCTAGGCACCAAGCGGGAGTCGCGACGACGTCCGGCGGCGGCGGTCGCGTCGCGTCGATGGCGTGGCGGGCGAGTAGCCAGCCCCCTCCCGAAGCAACTAAGTAGAGAGCTAGAAAACACGTACATACAATTACGGGCTCGCCCCGCGCGTCACGACCAGCCCCTCCCGGTCCACTTCACAGGCGTGGATGGACACCCCGGCCTTCCAGACCCCGAGCGCGTCCAGCACGCCCGCCCGATCGTCGGGCTTCTTCGTCACGGCGACCAGGAACCCGCCGCCCCCGGCCCCGCACAGCGCCGCCCCGTGAATCACGTCCGCCCGGCGCAGCGCCTCGAGCATCGCCGCGACACGAGACGGCTGGGCCCCGGCGGCCATGGCCCGCTTCAGCACCCAGTACCGGTCCAGCTCGTCGCCCACCGCGGCCGCGTCGCCCCGCACGACGGCCGCCGCGCTCCGCTTCGCGCCCGCGACGAGCGCGGCCACGTCCGCCACGACGGAGCCCTCCTTCGCGCGCCACCGGTCCAGGACGCGCTCCAGGATGTCGCGCGCCAGCCGCGCCGTCCCCGTGTAGATGAGCACGAGGTGTATATTTTCGCCGGGCAGCTCCTTGACGCTCAATTCCAGCTCGGCGGCCCGCGCCGAGATGGCGAGCTTGAAGCCGGGGTAGACGCCCCCCACCTGGTCCTGCCAGCCGCCCCGGGTCGTGAGCTCGGCCTCGACGGCCAGGGCGTCCACCACCAGTTGCTGCTTGGACGCCGCGTCGCCTTTTAAAACGGCCACGACGCACGCCGCGAGGATGGACGACGTGCCCAGGCCGCTCCCGGTCGGCACGCGCGACCAGCTGCTGATCTCCAGACCCTGCGCGAGCTGGTCCTGTAAGGGCGGGCCCTCGACGTCCACGATTCCAGCGACCACACACGCGCACTTCAGCAACGCGCAGGGCGCCCGCGGGTCGCTCCGGTCTTCCAAATCAGCTAACGACGAAACGACGCATACAACGTCCCCGGCGCGCAGCACGAGCTCCTTCGTTCCCAGCGGCGCGGCCCGGCACCCGACGGGGCGCGCGCCGTCCAGTGTCACGGCCACGTTGCAGACCGCGCCGCCGGCCTCGTTCGAGATCGGCGGCGTGTCGGACCACCCGCCGGCCAAGTCGACGCGGAGGGGCGCCGTGGCCGTCACCGTCCGCGCTATGTGATCCTGGAGCACTTCGCGCCACCGGACCTCCGCCATCCGATCGCTCAAGCGCAGGATATCCGACAAAGATAACCAATCCGCTTCATGCGCCCACCACGCCTCGTGGTCGCCCAAAAGGCCCGCGGTGGCCTCGGTCGCTTCAATTGGCGTAGCACACGCCGGCCAGAGCTTGGCCGTCCACAGCGTGCCCGGTTCTCCAGGCCAGACGTCCTCGGCGGAGGCCTGCAGACGCTCCAGCACCGCGGCCCACGGCTCCCCGAGCAATGTTCCACCATCAAGTGATGCTTTGACGTCGTCGTTGACCCCCATCAAAACACAGACGAAGCGCCCGTCGGCCAGTTGCGTCTGCTGCAGCAGACAAGACGCCGGGAGCGCAAAGCCCGCCGGCAGGGCTCTGACACCTGAGACGACGCAGTTCGCGCCGACCACGCTTGAAGAGGGGAGCCGCGAGTGCTCCACGAGGCTCCCCGCAACTAATGAAGACGCCCCGTCCATGATGAGTGAGTTGAGGAGCACGCCCCGGACCCCGTCCTCCACGGAGGCCGCCCCGACACTGTTGGCGACCGCCCGTAGATCGAGGCCCTCCCGGAACGGGGACGGCCGACACACCACGTCTAGCAACTCCTGCGTCGTGCCCACGTGGGCGAAGGCGGCCTGCGCTGGCGTGAGCACGTGGAGCGGGATCGCGTGCAACGCGTCCCACAAGAGTCTCCTTAATACAACCGACGCGTCTGACTTTAGTGAGAGAAACGCGGCTTCATCCGCGACGCCGCCGCCGTGCAACGCCTGGATCAAGTCGCCGTACAGTTCCACTCTATGCACCAGCGCGGCATCACTTAACCCTTCCAGGACCCGCGCCGTCTCCTTATCAAAAAAGACGACGCCCGAGTCCAGGGCGACGCTCCCATCGACCACGGCGCCGGCCCTCTCGAGCTCCGGCAGGGACGCCTTCTGCAAGTAGTCGGCGCACCGGCCGTCGGTCGCCACGTAGACGCCGTGGCGCGGGCCGTAGTCCTTCGACGCGCGTATGCCGAGGCCCGTCACGCCTTTGTGCATGGTAAGCGAACCCGGCTCGGCGGGCAACTTCAACAAAACGTCGCCGCACGCGACGACGACGCCACTTGCGCCGGCGCACAGCTTCAGCAGTTGCTCCAATAATAAATCCACGGGCGCCTTGGGCGGTTGTGTAGGTAACAACGACCAGGCCTTGCCGCAGACGCTCTGGGACGGGGCCCTTTGGGAATCGCCGCCGCTGTGCACTATAATGATGAGGCGGCCGTCGAGCCAGCCGTCGCCCAAAAGATCGCGGGCCGCCCGCAGGGCGTTCAGCGTGCCGCCGCCCGACCCGATCCGCCGGCCCGCCGGGTCGGCGACCGCCAGCGTTTGCGTGTGCGCGGGCAGGCGGCGCTTGTCGAGCTCGTGGCGCGCGCTTGTGGCTTGGCGCTCGTTGGCGGCAGTAACGACGACTAGAAGTTTCGTTGCTGGGGCCGGCGGTGGCTGCATCGCTGGCGGCGGTGGCGTCGCGGCGCCGTCAGCTATGCGACTCATTTTTTTGCGAGCTGTGCTTTGCAGCACTTTTGGCTCTATTTCTGCACTATTGCAAGAGCGGTGGGAGCGATTGCGCTAAGCGATAGCGACGTGACGCGATGGATGGCTGCGTGTGTATACTGCACTGTGGCTGCGCCAGCGCCTGCAATGTCTGCTAAGCTTGTCCGACGATTTTAGACGGGTTTGTGCACGGGTTTTACATTTTGCTATGTGCGCAGACGCCGCAACTTGGCCATGTCAACTCGCATCGGTGACCTGTCACTGCAAGAGTTCTTCATTGGGCCCGAGGCGATACGAATCGAGGATTGTGAGTGCGAGGAGAGAGACGGTAATGTGGGCTCCCTCAAGGAGTACCTCTGCGACGGTCCCGGTGAGTGGGTCTACCCCGTAGAGCATTTCGACGGGCCAGAGGAGGACACCGCCTGCGTCGCCTACCGCGACCGCGTCGTCGCCCGTTTCGAAAGCGAGTTGCGGAACGCGGCGAACGGGCAGGCCTGGACGGACCACCGCTATTACCGGCCGGATGTTCACGATGAGAACATCTCCGTGCTCTTGATGAGCATGTACAATTTCAAAACCTACTCTGACCCGCACCGCGAGCCCGCCGTTGACGTCTTCACCCCGGACGTGATCTTCGATCTCCTCTACGAGGTGATGAGCAGCGAATGGAAGCAGGAGGGCGTCTTTGGCCTCCACTGCCAAACGCTCTTGAAGCACGGCAGGCAGAGGGTCGATTGGTACGGGACCTGTGTGCGCGGCGATCTCGTGAGAGGCATGCGGAACCGGGGACTCGGCTCTCTAGGGCTCGTCGACGATTACTAATAAGCATAGGGAGGGTGTATATGAAGTACAAACTAAGAGGCGGCTCCTTTGAATGAAATTACTCCTTCGCCGCTTTGGCGATGCGCTCCTTGAGCCAGTCGATCGGCGACTCGAGCTGCTGGCGCTGGAGCGTCGCGAAGAGCGCCAGCACGCAGGACGCCGCCTTCTCGTCCTTCAGCTTCAGGAGCCCCTCCTTGACATCGTCCTCCAACTCCTCGCGGTCCAGGTTATACGTCTGCTCGAGCGGTTCGAACGCCGTCGCGAGCTTGGGCCCGCATTTTTTGAACGAGGGCGGCTCCCTGGGCTTCTTCTCCTCCTTCTTCTTCTCCGAGTGGCGCCGCTTCGGCCGGTCGCGGTCCTTGGACCGCGAGCGGCTCCGCTCGCGCTTCTTGGGCGCGGGCTTGTCCTTTTTGGCGGCGGCGGCGGCGTCGCGGTCCAGCGCGTCACCGAGCCACTGCGACGGGTTCTGGATGCGGTTCGTGCGCATGATGCGCCGCAGGTCCTCCACGACCCGCACCACGGACCCTTCGGGGGCTTCCCTCAATTTCCGCCGCACGCGCGGGTCGACGTCGTTCAAGCCCAGCCCGTAGTCCCGCTGCAAAGGCGCGAAGGCCTCTCCCAGAATATCCCGCGGCCGGCACCGATCAATCAACCACGGCGACACGTCGTCGAAGGGCAGCCCGCTCCGCAGCGCCCGCCTCAAGTCGGCCCCGACCTTACTCGCGTCCTTGGCCCCGAGCGGCCGCACCTTATCCAAGGCGTCGGGGGCCACGTCGCGCCGCGCCAAACGCCCGCCCAGCCGCCCGAAGAAGGCGAAGACCTCCGGGTCCCCTTCCGGGTCGTCCGCGCCGCTCGGTTGGGCCAAGGGCCGCGCGGGCGGCGGCACGTGGTGCATGGGCGGCGCGCCGCCGTAGCCAGGCCGCGCCGCGGGCGGCGGCGGCATCGGGTAGCCCTCCATGGGCGGGCCCGACCGGCTCTCCGACGCGCAGCCCCGTGCGATCCAGGCGCTCACGTTGCGCACCTTGGCGCGCGGCTGGGCCGCCAGGTGCCGCGCGACGCGCGCCGCCGGCTCGTCCGCCAATTGGGCAAGCTTCGTGAGCGCGCCTTCGTCGATGTCGTTCTCCCGCAGGCGGCCGTCCCGCGCCAAGTCCCGCAGGATCGCGCGGCACTCCGCGCCTAGCCGCCGGTCCTCCCAGGGCGGCGGCGGCCGGTTCGCCCCGCCGGGCGGCGACCGCTGCATCGGCGGCGGCGCCCGCTGGGGCGGCGGCGCGCGCTGGGGCGGCGGCCGCTGCGGCGGCGACTTGCGCGCCGGCGCCTTCTCCTTCTCCTTCCTGGGCGGCGGGCGCTTCTTCGGCGGCGACTCCTCGATGGCGCCCTCCTCTCCGCTTTCGCTGCCCATTGTTACGGTGGGCGCGGCGCGGGCGATGTCCTTTCTATTTTTGCGCGTCACGAGCCGCTAGCGGCGGCGGCGTGCAGACGAGGAGCTGGCGAGGTGCTCCCTTGGAGCCTCTTGTTATGTCGCGAGCACGTTTGCGTTGGCGGACGTGCGCCGCGAATGTTTTCGTTATGTCCTCAGTGTATCGTGAGCGAGCTGTGCTTGCGTACGGCCGGCTGAAGGCTTCAAGAGGAGCTTTTGTCCGCTCAGCGAGGCTGTTTTGACGGGTTTTTGCTCAAAACTCTTCAAAGAGTTACTGCACGCGCTACACGCTGCACCACTGCTGCACACCGCAACCCAGTCGAAGCGCTGTTGTGTGAGCCCTCGCCGGCAATCACCGCGCACAGCACACTGCACAGTAGGACAGCACTCACAGGACTCACAGGATGCTTGACCTCGACGCCTTTGATTGGTCGGTGGCGCCGCTCGCACGATTTGAAGTAGTCATAGCCACGGCAATCATCTACGCCCTGGCAGCCGTCACCGCGCGGCTCTACCTGCACAGGACTACGGCGCCCAAGGCGAGCGGCGCTTCGTATGTGTTAGCGGCGCACTCCCTCGTCTTATGCGCGGCATCATTCATCATGTGCGCCGGCGCGGTGCGCGCCGTGCTCCAACGCGTCAAGGAAGAGGGCTGGGCCTGGTTCTACTGCGAGGACCCAACCACAAACAATCCGCAACTCTACGCCTGGGCGTACGCCTACTACCTCTCGAAGTACTACGAGTCATTGGACACGTTCCTGCCCATGCTGATTAAGGGACGGGCCCCGAACCACTTCGGCCTGCACGTCTTCCACCACGCGTGCGTCCTGCTCATGGCCTGGGGCTATGTCGAGTACAAGCAGACCCTGTGCTTTGGCGGGCTGGTCACGAACACCTTCGTGCACGTCGTGATGTACTACTACTACTTCCGAGCCGCGCTGAAGTGGGAGACGCCCTGGAAGGCGTGGGTCACGCGGCTCCAGATCCTGCAGTTCACTATTTCATTCATAGTGTTGGGCGTGACGCTGTCGGGCACGTATGGAGCACTGGGGACGTGCGCCGGCCTGGAAGCATTGGGGGCCAACGCCGCGTTCAACACGGTACTGCTGCTCCTCTTCGTGGGTATATTAAGGGGGCCGCCGCGCAAGACTAAAGTAAAATAGTTAGTCACAGGAGCTCGACGGCCCGGTCGAAGCTGTCGCCGCTCGGCACTAACCCCCAGGCCGACCCCCCGAGGTGCGTGAGGTTGTCCGAGGATAATGATAAACGGCAGCCCGGCGGCGTCGGGATGTAGATGAGGCGCAGGAAGAGGGCGATGCCGAGCGACGCCAGCGCGACGAGGAGCTTGATCGGGTGGTCGCCCCGTTCCGCCAACACGCCAAACGCCGCGTGGGCCACGACGTCTCCGATGGCCACGACGATCTCGAGCACGCCGAAGGCCGCCCCCCGCGACGACACCTTGACGATGTCGCGCACCAGAGCGAGTAGCAGCGTCGGGAGGCAGGCGTGCGAGACCGCGACGAGTCCGACACATAACGGCGCGGGCACCATCGTCGCGCCGAACGCGAGAGACGTAAAGCCGGCCACCGCCGCCACCGCCGCCAGCAAAATGGGCGCCGCGGCCGACGGCGCCCGGTCCGACGCGAGGCCGACGGCCGGCGCCAACAGCACGGACGCGAGCGGCACCAAAGAAGCCACAAACCCTGCCTTCTCGACGTCGTAGCCGTAAATCGTCTTCAGGATGGCGCTCGAAAAGTTCTCGAACACTTTGAAAACGACCACGAAGATCGCGTGGCACAAGGCCACGAGCCAGAACCGCTCCGACTTCAGGAACGGGCAGCCCCAGCTCGACAAGCAGTTCACGCTCGAGGTGCGCCGCATGACGGGCGAACGTGTTTCGATAACCGCCGCGGGCGCGACCGTCGCGGCCGCGAGTAGAGACAACGCCTGCACAACTAAGAGCATCGCCAGCGCCGCGCGGTAGTCGCCGAAGTATAAAGCGACTGGTGCACTAAAGCTTTTCGCGCCAAAGGCGGCGAGGTTCGCCGCCGCGGCCAAGACCCCCTGCGCGAAAGCCTCGTCGTCGCCCACCCTACTGGCGGCGGCCCTACAACTGACAACAGCCCCCCCCTGGCCCAGGCCGAGGACCACGCCGCCCGCGTAGACAGCGGCAAGCGTTGATGTCGACGGCGGCCGGGCCAGGCCCCACGCGCACAATGCACCGCCCGTGAGGCACACGGCCGCGAAGAGCGTCAGCGCGTGCTTCCGCAGCCGCGGCGCGTCGTAGAGCAGGCCGCCGAGCACGGGGGCGATCGTCGCGTTCGGCAGCGCGAACATGGAGTGCAGCAGCCCGTACTCGCTCTTGGACAGGGGGAGCAGGAGTTGTAATGCCGACAGCGCCCCCTTGAAGAAGTGGGCGCCGAACGGCACCAGCGCCAATAGCACGAAGGGCGTCCAGCGCAGCGGCCGGCGCGGCGGCGGCTCGTCGTCGAAGGACGAGCCGCCACTCGTCCGCCGCCGCAGCGGCGGCGGCTCATTTACTGTCGGCTCCGGCGCACCGACGATGGCGCGGCGCTCGTCTTGCGTCGCCGGCGCCATGGTGTGGCTCTCAATATGGATCCACTAATGCGTTGCCCGTTGCGCCTCGGCACCGTGTTATGCTTCTTGCACACACGCCGACCGATGATGACTTACGTTCTAAGCGCGCCGTCAACCAATGCCTGTCGCTGTCGAGCTGTGCAAGCGCGTGCACGGCGCGTGCCCGATCGCGGCGAAACCCGTACTACACGCGCGGGTTTTTTCGGACGCTTCTCTCTGCGCGCATCTACTCTAGGGAGACAAAATAGAAAAGCCTCCCTTACTTCTTCGCCGACGGCAGGCGCGAGAAGGGCACCTTGTGCAGCGGCTTGCCGTCGGGCACGTAGATTAGCCGCGGCCACTGCGTCTTCTGGTTGTTGCAGACCGGCGGGCGGAAGGGCACGTCCACGCGGTAGAAGCCCCGCCGCTCGAACTGGATGACGTCCCCCTGGCGCACCAGTTTGAGTATGGGGTCGGCCCAGGCCGGCGTCTCCACCATGCTCACGGGGGTCATGACGCCCGGCTGATCTAATTCATCGCCCTCCTCCAACTTGTTCTTGGCCAAGAGGTAGTCGTACTCTACTAATATGCACGGTACAATATCTCCATACTTGGAGTGGCCCGCCTGGCCCTTTAGCACTGAAGTAGCAATCTCCACGGGCGACGCCGCCAGCCAGTGCAGCGCCTTCTTCTTCTTGAACGTGCTTCTATCGGCATCCTCGCAGAAGACGCCAGTCAACTTGTCCCCTGTCCGCGTGATCTTGAAGAGGCCCCACCTTACTAAGACAACTTCCTCCCCGTCCTTAATTAACGCAGCGTCTTCGCCCTCCAACAGCAGTTTTTGGGACACGCGGATGGGCCGCATGCCCATGCTTTCATCTTTGGGGTGCTGCTGGGTGATGATGGCGTGCACGCCGCCATTGTCATATTGGGGTAAATTCGTGATGTCCAGTTCCACGCACCCGGACGCCTCCACGGCCATCAACCTTAATGCCGTGGGTTCGTAGGCCGCCTTGTTCAGGGCCCAGAAGGAGTCCCACTCCAAGTTGACGATGTTCCGCGAGGCGCCTTGCGATAATATAAACTCCCTCAAAGCCTTCACGGAGACGCCTCGCCGAATCACGCCCTGGATCGTGGGAAAGCGCGGGTCCGACCAGTCGTCCACCTTCTTCTCGTCCACGAGCCACGCGAGCTTGCGCTTGGACATGAGAGTTCTCACAAAGTTCACTCTGGCAAAAGAGTGGATCCGGACCTTTCGTAGTTTAAGAGCTTCGAGGAACCACGCGTACTGGGCATCTCTGTCATTATACTCCGTGGTCCTTAAAGCGTGGGTGACGCCTTCCAAGGAATCCACAATGGGACAGGCCAAGTCGTACGTGGGATAGGCCTGGTACTTCGTTTCGGTCCGGTGGTGCGGCGTGGCGTTTGCTCTGTATATAACAGGGTCTCGTAACGTACCGTTATCGGAACTCATGTCGATCTTGGCGCGTAAACACCACGCGGGCGCCTGGCCCAGGCACATCAATTTAAACTGCTTCAAATTAACATCCACGGCACTATCTCGGTGCCGCGAGTTCTCCCGCGCGTCTCTTTCAATCTTCATGGACTCTTGAGGAGTGTCGTCCATGAAGGCCTTTTCGGCCTTTATTAACTTTATGGCTTCTTTTTTGATATGATCAAAATGGTCCGAGGTGTGACTTAGTGTGACGTAGCCGTCTTTTTTGTCGGCGTCGACGTCTACTCCCAGCGTCCTCAAATCCTTCAGGATGTTGTCGGCGTACTCGCCCTTTTCTTTACTGGGGTTCGTGTCGTCGAAGCGGACTAGTAAGCGACCACCATATCTTCGAGCGTAGTAGTCGTTCAATAGCACGGCTTTGGCATGGCCGATATGTAAGTAACCGGAAGGTTCCGGGGGGAAGCGCGTGACCACTTCACCATGCACAGCCCCTTCGAGGGGCGGGCAGTTCCCGCCCTCCCTCTTCTTGGCGTCGCCGCCGCTCTTGGCGATGGACCTCGCTTTCATGAAAGGTGCAGAAGCTTCTAATAACCGAAGCCACCGCTGGACGTGCTGGTCCTTGGACGACCCGACGGCGGCCCAGCACAGGCAGTCCGCCACGGAACACAATTCGCCTACTACGTACGTCGCGTCCGCCAATCGTTCATTGAGGGCCCGCGCCAACGTGCTCGCATCGCCCTGGGCGAGCTCGGCCCACTGGTCCACTAACGCCGCATCCAACCCGGTCAATTTTGAGGAGGCCGCGTACTTGGCACAGGCTACGGCGCCGTGGACCACCGTCCCGTCCAAACTAAAGAAGGGCTTCTGCCCCTTCATGGTGTCGTCGCACGCGAAGGTCAACGGGCCACTTGCCAGGGCGTTCGCCGCCATGGCCGCCAAGGGAATATTATCAGGACCGTACGACACCACGTCCTTGGCAGTAGGTTCCGAAGGCAGCGGCGGCGCGTAGCCCTTCTTCACTTGGTCCTTGGGCTTCTTCGAGGGGTCCTTCTCCTCCTCCACGGCTCTTTGCGCGAGGCGCGCCGCTTTGGCCTGCTGCTTCAACAACACTTTTTGTTTGGATTTGGACATGGGCTGACTGGCGTCCAGCGCCGGCTTGCTCGGCGCCTTGGCGCCCGCCTTCTTCCGGCCCTTGAGCGCTAACGGGTGGTCGGGCGCAAGCTCCGTGAGCTGCTCCTTGAGCTCCACCAAAGCCTTGACGTCGCGCTCGACGACGACCTTGTCCCCGTTGCGCTTGGCGACGGCGACGGCCTCGGCCGCGGCCGCGCACTGCTTCACGAGTTTGTCCAGTTCGTCGTTGCTGCCCTCGACTTGGGGCTGGTCGTCGGCCATGGTTGCTCGCGCCTGCTCGACGGCTGGCCGCGATGCAACGATCGCTTGCGTTGGCGCACGTGACGCCCGACAACGGTCGCGCGCAGACAGTTCTCGACGTCTGTGGCGAGCGAGAGGCTACAAGGAGCGCGAGCAAGCGGGGTTTAGGCGGGGGTCGCCAGCAAGTCTCAGAGCACGGGTTTCATGCAATATGGTGCGGGTTCCCCCCTTGAGATCAACGACGACTATTACAAGAAGGGCACCCACGAGCCCGGCGGCGCCAAGCGCGGCAGCACGCAAAACGCGAGCGGTGCGACGAAGATGAAGCCGTCCAGCCGGTCGAGGATGCCGCCGTGGCCCGGGAAGACGTTGCCGAAGTCCTTGACGTGGCCGTCCCGCTTCAGCATGGACGCCGTTAGATCGCCGACGAGCGCGACGGTCGCGACGCCCGCTCCATATAACAAGCCGAGGTAGGGGCGCTGCCACCGGAGCGCGTGCGCCCCGACGTAGCTGCAGAGGCCCGCACTCAGTAGACCGCTGACGGCGCCCTCCGTCGTCTTGTTCGGACTGGCCTTGGCCGCGGCGCCTAGTCCAATTTTGTCCAAAGAATGCGTGCCGAACCGCTTGCCGCCGAAGTAGGCGCCGATGTCGGCGCACGCGATTGTCAGGCAGAGCCACCACACGTGCTGCGCACCGCGGTGGTGCAGGCCGGGCATGAACCACGGCGCCGCGCCTTTCGCAACGGTCCAATTCGGCGCGCAGCGGAGGCGCACCCACCAACTTGGTAGGTACGCCGTGTACACGAGCCCCATAAGCGTGGTGGAGATATCCTGGATGGTCGAACAGGCCCGCCGCGCCAGCAAGAGCCAGACCATCATCCACGTCGACGCCAGCGGGAAGACCAGTTCGTGCCTCAGTGGCACTTTACAGGCAAAGGCCATCAGGATACATGTTGTCGATAGGGCGATCTTCCGCGCGGGCGCGGCGCCTTGGATGATGGCCATGCGAAAGTATTCTAATTGAGCCGCGGCCGCCAGCAAGCCCATGGCCAGGGCGAAGACTTCGGGTCGACCGAGCACCCAGCCGCTGCAGATGACACCCAGGGCCACGCCCGTGGCGACGCGCGTCCCGAGCGTCGTTTTTCCGACCTCCTTGACCGTGTTGGCCTTCTGTATCGTGTCGGCGCGGTAGAGCTCCTCCAGGTATAATGCATAACTGCCGAATAGAGGGAGGCGCGTCGCGGCCTTCACAAGCAAGTTTCGACGCCTCTCTATTGGTGCGTCGACGGCAAAGGCCGGATGCGCGTCGCCCGCGACGACGGGCGGCGGCGTGAGCGCGATCGCAGGCGGCGCGCTGTCGTTGCCCGCGTCGCTGTCGACGCGGGGGGTGACCGGCGCAGCGCCGCGGCGCGTCCTTCGTCGCATCCGTGGCTTGGGCAGAGACAGTGCATGAGTCGTAGCGGCTGCTAGCGCCCACCAGACGTGCTGTCCTCGCGCCATGCGTCGCAGCCGTACTCGTATGGGTTGCGGCTGCGAGGATTAGAGCGCTGCGTCCCAGAAGCGCGCGTAGTAAGCACCGACCGACGTTGAGCTCGGCAACGAGCTTTGGCTGCAGGATGTAGCCGCGCCACCGCCGCCCGTCGTGACGCGCGCACGTCCACGAGGCCTCGTAGCACCCCTCGGCGCAAGGTGAGCCGGCAGCCCGAATGGTGCGGGTTTTAGGAGCTGATTGATTTGGCTTGTAAACTTGATCGCGCTCGCTGCTGCAACGGAGCACAAGTGTGAATT
>Ga0114994_10002419_pt1 | contig 13624 bp, 8 predicted proteins | sample ArcticOcean_MG_C_9_FD_87043 | JGI IMG/M metagenome (GOLD analysis project Ga0114994, IMG submission 87043) | Marine microbial communities from western Arctic Ocean - ArcticOcean_MG_CB2_152 | ecosystem: Environmental > Aquatic > Marine > Oceanic | place: Arctic Ocean: Canada Basin | collected... | reverse complement strand
GGGCCGAAGTACTTATAATGTAATAACTGGATGGTGAATGGCGGCGTCAAGCGCCGGTGTACTTTGGCAAGCCGCAAGACTCATCCGTGAATGTCCCAACATTTCCGGGAGCCGCGAGCATATATGTCTCGGCCGCTACACGCAAACATTTGGTCTCGCTGACCGATTATGGTGCTAACTTAATTTGGGAGCTCATTTATTTTACTCTACCTACCCGGAAAGATACCAAACTCCATTTTTGGGCCTTCGGGCGGCCGCGGGAATTTCAAAACAATGTTCGTTTCTGACGGGCACGTGGTGTTAGACATCCTCGAATACAACCTAATTACGCTGACCGCCCAGCTGCAAGCATAGTCCATCCGGGGCAGCCTTCTAGCAGATCTTGGGAGCGCGTTCAAAACAATTATAGCTGAGCTCTCCTCCAGCGCCCTGAGGACGCCGTCGAGGTTCTCGCAGCACCGCACGAGCCGCAGCGGCCCCGAGCTCCCGGCATCTACCGACGCCGTCAAATGGAGCGTGCCCTCCGTGATGTAGAGCGCCGTCCCCGGAACTAAAGCGTAGCGGTGCTTCCGTAAAGGAGAGTTGCCGAAGTCCTCCCGCACGCCTGTTTGTCCACCCCCCGCGAGCACCAACACTACTGAAGGTACGGGCAGGGACTCCAATTCGTAGCACGCGCCCGGTTCGACGGTGGTGACCCGCGCCTCGAAGTCCGCCACGTCCGGCGCGTATCGTAACGTGTGCGTGCCCGGGCCCTGGTGGACTAATTGTCCAAATTCGACGTCGGGACCCCCCGTGTCGTAGCTCAACAGCGTCACCGCGGCCTCCACATCTATCTTTTGCGCCGTCAACCCCAATCGTACCACATTATTAGAACAGGCGCAGACCTCGACGCACTCGCCCGCGACATACGCGTGCGGCTCGCAGGGCGCCACATAAAACGCCTCGCCCGGCGCCACCAGTAGGTAATTGAGTAATAAGGGCAGCATGGCGCCAGGGTCGCCGGGGTGGCTCTCGGCGAGTTGCAAGACGGCCCGCTGGGACTTCTTGAGCCAGGCGGGGCCCGCGACTTTTGTAAGGGACCGGTGCTCGCCCTTGAGGCGCTCCATCAGTCGACTCGTTTGTTCCACCGCTTCCGCACACCGCGCCCAGCTCTCGTACAGCGCTTTCACGGCGTCTCTCTCGGTGAGATCGGAGCACGTGTGCAACAACAGCTGCGCCTCGGGCCGAATGCAGGCAGCGAGCTCGGGCGTCCGGCTCAACAGCTCCGCGAGCTCCGACCGCCTCCTAAACCCTACTAAAGCTTCGAAGGGCGTCAAGGCCACCATGAGCTTCGGTTTATGGTTGATGTCGGGATACTGTATAGAATCCTTCAAATGTAGCGTCTCCGCACTTTGTAAGTCAGGATGTGCGCCGCACGGGCTGCAATGTCTTATAGAAAGGACCTTCAACAGCCAGGGCAGCTCGCCCTCGACTCTTGATAATAAAGTGCCGTCGTCTAGCGTGGCGGGCGCCGTTACATGGGTCCCGAGCTCGAACTCGGCATAAGGGGCGCACTCCTGGATCGCATCTAGACACCCGTTGCCCCTCGCTAATCGCGCCGCCCGCGCGTCGGACCCCCGGATCCCATAATCCTTCGTTCGTATGCAGCCCAGCAGCCGATAGCAGTGGCCCGCGCCGCTCCGCGAGATCGCCGCGGGCGGCCGTCCCAGCGACCGCGCCCGCCGGTACCGGCTCGGCGGCGGCGGATGCGCGGGCGGCGGCGGCGGCGGCATGGCCTCGGCGCGCGCCAGTTCCGAGGCGGGGATGGGTTCGAAGCGGAACAGCCCGGGCTCCTTCGGGGAGAGGGACGCGAAGGCGCCAACCACATTTTGATCGAGCTGCTTTTTGCGCGGCGGTAATAGGCCCTCGGTGCTGTGGTCGTGGGAGAGGCCGTCCATCGGTGCTCTGGCAGCCCCTGCGGCTCGGTATTGTCGTGCTAGAGTCGTCTCGCTGGCGAAGTGGCAAACTCTCGAAGAACTGCAGAGGTGCGAAAATTTCGGCTGGCGCTCGATCGACAAGTTCCAAGCTCGGGCACTTTTGCAAAATTATTAAGCGGAGAAACCCGCGAGGAAAACCCGTGCTGAGTCTATGCATAATAATATTATGCTAGTCTCGCCGCCCACTGCCTCCCATTGCCTTGCGCAGTCATTGGTTGTGCTGCAGCCGTGCAGCCGCGCAGCCGTGCAACGCATCACATGCGCGCCGCCGCCGCCATGGCCGCTCAGACGACTATATTAGGGTTCGGCAGCCTTCTCTCGGAAACGTCGAGCCGCTTGACCTTCCCGGACCTCGAGAATTTCCGGCTGGTGCGCGTGCCGGACTACCGGCGCGTCACGCAGCATCCGGCGTCCATTTTCTTCCAGCGCGGCATCGCTGACGTTGGACGAAGGGGCTGGTGCTCGCTCTCGGCGGAGCCAAACGCTGGTTCTTCTTTTGTGGCGTGCGCCTTCGAGGTCGTGTTCGCGGGGGAGCAGCGGGCGGCGTACGAGTTAAGGGAGGAGGAGTTCGATGTGGTGGCGGCGCCCTACACGACGCTGGACGGCGCCCCGGCGGGCGAGGGCCTCCTCTGCGCGCAGTGGACGGACGAAGCCTACCGTGCCAAGTACGGCGACGCCGTCTTCGAGGAGCGCTACGGGACGTACGGCGTGGACCGGATCTGGGGCTGGGAGAGGGATTGCGGCTCCACACCTTGCCCCGTGTACTTGCGCCACTGCGTCTTAGCAGCCGAGAAGGGCGGGCCCGTCGCTCACGACTCGTTCTTGGACGAGACGTGGCTCGTGGACCGCGAAACAACAGTGCGCGCCTTTTTAGCGAAGCACCCCGAGGTCATGGCCACGCGGCCGCCGCCCGCGCTCGAGGGGCGGTACAGCGGATAATAAGTATAAATATAAAACTCCCGCCAGGCCGCGCGCTTGGCCGCGCCCGAGGGGCGGTACAGCGGGTGATAAAAGGTATTACAAAAACTTCAGGCGTTGTCGTCCGCGTCGGGCTCGATGCCGGCCGCGTCCGTGAGCTCGCCGATGGACTGCTCCAGGTCGTCGATGCGCTGGCCCATCTCGTCGATGCGCGCGACGATCTGGTTCGACATGCTCTCGAAGCGCGTCTGCCTGCGGGTCGGCGCGCGGTTCGACGAGACGTCGTGATACGGAGTGACGATTGAGCCGGCGGACGCGGCCGCGCGCATCTGCTCGAGCAGGTCCTGGACGAAGGCCGTCAGGTCCTGGGGGTTCGAGGGCGGGTCGGTCTCCATGATCGATGTGCTGCCGACTGCTGGCGCTTTTGAGTTCTATATGAGTGTTGTCCAACGCCGCGAGCGTGTAATTGCTGACAAGGCTGAACGCTTCGCGAAGCAGCACTCTGGCAGGCTCACACAAAGCTTAGCAAGGTATGCCTGATGATGGCCGTCGAAATAGCCCGCGTTTTTTTTGGGCGTGAAACCCGTGCAGAGAAACCCGTACGCGTCGCGCGATACTCTACACCAACTTACTCACCGCTCCCGCTCGAGCCCCTCGTCGAAGTCGTTGTGCCGCCGCTGTAGTAATTTCCGCAGCTCGTGGCGCGAGCCCCCTGTGCGGTGGTAGAGCGTGACCCACTGGTCCCGCGCGTAGTACACGGAGTCGCCCAGGCGCACCGCCGCCCGGATGTTCACGAAGTAGTAGACCGCCGCTAGTAATTTGTGGGCGTGGCTCAGGTAGGTGTACTGGCGGCCCGCGGGGTCCCCCGCGTCCCACATGTTGGGCAGCCGGTTGAAGTCCTGCTTCGAGATTTTTCTTCCCAGGAAGATGCGGTAGAGGCCGACCGCTAGGGACATGGCGACATATAAGGGGTGCACCCAGAAGATGGCCTTGAACTCCGCTAATAGAGCATCGAGCAAGCCCACTCGAAAAGGGTAGGTCTCGCACAGCATCAAAAAGACCACCGCAAAAATGCAGATCACGATGAACACCTGGATCCCGAACATGGTCGGGTACGAGTCCCACTCGTCGTACTCGAGCGTGGAGTTCAGGACCAGGTCCGTGAGTAATAAACCGAAGAGGATCAGGGTCTTGCCCTCGTTCGTGCGCCGGTGGTCGTTCGTGTCCGGGCGCTTGCGCGGCGGCGCGCCGTCGGCCTCGGCGTCCATGCTGTTGGGTGTCGGCCCGCGTCGACGCGTGCGGCGCTCTTGCTTGTCTCGAGTCGAGCGCGCGCGCCGGTGGCGTCTCGACGCTGCCGCGCTGTTTCTCCGGCGGCGTCCGGCTTTACTACGCTCTTTTCAAATGGGTAGGGGCTGCCTCTTGCTCGCGCCTGCAGACATTGGGTGTGTCTGGGGCCGTCGTGCGCCGGCCGGCCCAACAGCTCGAACCCGAACCGAACTGCACTTTTTTGGGCGGCATCTCCCGAGAGCACTCCTCCAGGCGGCGGCGAGCCGTCCTGTCGGTTTAAACGCGACAAAAGTTTTCCCCCAAAAACACGCGCGCGACGGAGAGGCGGCTTAAACCGGCTCTGCGTTACGCCGCTAGCCTTGCACTCGCGACCTAGACGTGCTCCACAGCATCGTCATAACCATGGCAGGCTCCCCAAAAAGTCCAAAGACCAGCAACGGCGCCGCGCCGAACAACACGAGCAATGGCGAAGGCGCCGCGCAGTGCCCCACGAGCCCCACGACGCGCCGCCACGACGCCAAGTCCGTCGACGAGGAGCCCGACGAGGCGGCCGCCGAGGAGGCGCGGGTCACCGCTTTACTGGACCAGAGCGCCTCGACGGAGACGGCGCCGACGACCGCGCCCGTGCTGCTGCAGGCGGCCGCGGCCACGGACAAGAGCCTCGACCTGAACGCCAAGGACAAACCGGAGGCCAAGAAGGTGCAGCTCGACACTCTGTTAGCCAAGGCGGAGCAGTACTCCCAGTTCATCGTCAATTCCCAAGTCGAGGAGACCACAAGCCCCTCCAAGAAGAAGCAGAAGGTCTCGCTCGAGGAGGCCGCGGCCCGCATGAAGAAGAAGAAGGATCTGGTGGTCCAGCCCAAGCAGATGGTCGGGGGGACCCTGAAGCCGTATCAAGTGGAAGGGTTAAGATGGCTCGCGACGCTCTTCGAGAACGGCCTCAGCGGCATCCTCGCGGACGAGATGGGATTAGGAAAAACCATCCAGGTCATCGCCCTCGTAGCCCACGTCCGGGAGAAGAACGTCAAGGGCCCCATGTGCATCGCCGCGCCGCTGGCCACGCTACCTAATTGGATGAACGAGTTTCGCAAATGGACGCCTTCCATCAGTGTGCTGTTGTACCACGGGTCCAAGCAGCACCGGGCGGACCTGCGGAAGACGGCCATGCGCCAGTCCAGTCAGAACGACGACGACTTTCCGGTCATTGTTACTTCGTACGAGATTTGCATGTTGGACCGCGCGGCTCTCTCGAAGTTCAAATTTAAATATTTAGTGATCGACGAGGGGCAACGCGTGAAGAACCGGGACTGTAGATTAGTGCGGGAGCTGAAGAAGCTGCAGACGGAGAATAGACTGTTATTGAGTGGTACGCCGATCCAAAATACCTTAGAAGAGCTGTGGTCTTTACTAAACTTCGTGAACCCGGCCATTTTTGATGACCTAGCGGTCTTCCAGTCCTGGTTCGGGTTTAGAAATATCGGGCAGGAGACGCAGGTGGAGGACGTCGTTGACGGCGAGTCGAAAAACAAGATAGTGTCCAAATTGCACGAAATATTGAGACCCTTTTTACTACGAAGAGTGAAAGCGGACGTGCTCAAGGGTGTATTACCCCCAAAACAGGAAATCGTGATCTACGCGGCGATGACGCCGCTCCAGAAAACCTACGAAGCGCTCATCCTAGAACACAAGCTGAAGGAGACCTTACAAAGTTCAGGCATCCCCTGCACCGGCAAAGAGGTCTCCGAGCAGAACATGCTCATGAACCAGCGGAAGAACGCCAACCACCCCTTTCTTTTTGGAGAACCCACGACGCCCTCGGGAGAATACGTCGGGGAGGCCAACCCGAAGACGCTCGTGAACGCGAGTGGGAAGTTCCGGTTACTCGATCGGTTATTAGTGCGGTTGAAGGCGCGGGGGCACAAGGTTTTGCTATTTTCGCAGATGACGGAGTTGCTTAATATCATCGAGGACTACGTGCGGTCCAAGCAGTGGGGCGTCTTTCGCATTGACGGAAGCGTGGAGTTATCGGAACGGCAGCGGCAGATCGACGCCTTCAACGGCGAGGGCCAGGCGACGAACGAACATTTCATCTTCTTACTGTCGACGCGGGCGGGCGGGTTAGGCATCAATTTGGCCTCGGCAGACACGGTGATCCTCTTCGACTCGGACTGGAACCCCCACCAGGACTCGCAGGCCATGGACCGCGCGCACCGGATCGGGCAGAACAAGCCCGTTTTGGTCTTCCGCTTATTAACCACGGGCAGTGTGGAGATCATGATGATGGAGAAGCAGATCTCCAAGAAGAAATTAGAAAGGATGGCCGTGACGGGCGGCGACTACAACAAGGCCGGGCGCCGTAGCAAGGGCGCGCTGACCTCGGACGGTTTAAGAGCTCTCTTGGACAACGACATGAACATTGCGCAAAGAGTGGCGGGCATGACGGGCGACGACAAGGAGGCGTTGAACGACGAGGAGCTGGAGCTTGTCTTGGACCGGACCAAAATCTTCTCGGAACAAGGTATCCCGACGGAGGGCAAGATGTACGACGTCGTCGCGGGCGGCAGCGGCGGCGGCGGCGATTTATTGGGCAACCTGGGCGACGCCTAGGTAGGTCCCCATTAAGTAGGGCGAGTGTTACTGCATGAGTTGGAGTATGCGCCTCGGGGAGCCCAGGGCCCGGGGCGAAAGGACCTCAGTGTCCTCCGTCCGCGATTATTTATTTAATGCGGATCACACCCCCACTCTAGTATCCACTGGTGATCGCGGAGTTGCAAACGGGCGGCTGCTAATGCGCCTGTCGATGCGCCCCTCGGGTGGCCTATAGACACTGTAGAGTTTTTTTCACACTATTAATCCACGGGGAGGGGGGAGGGGGTGGCGTCCTAATGCTAGACGGCCGGCGCCCATGGGAGGTGCCGGCGCGTCAGCGTGCTATTGGGGGGGGGACAAGGCGTGCCGCACGCTCGCTTGCTTGGCGGCCTTTTTGTCATGGTCGCCATATATTGCGCCGTAGCCTGGGCTTCGGAAAAGAGCAGTTCAACATCCATCGTCTCTTTCTTTAATTTCTTTACTTCAGGGATAATCACCGCCAACATCCTTGCCATGATCTTCCGCGCCTTGGGGGCTGTCTCCTCGAAATTCCCCTTGTCCAGTAGCTTGACCTGGGCCGATGTGAGTTTAAGCATATTCTTCTTGATCTGGAGCGCCTCGGTCGCAATTCTTTTGAGTTTGGTGGCGCCCGTGGCAACTTTAATAGTGTACTCCTTGAGGTCTTTGGCCCCTAGATACTCCATGGACGTCTGCCACGTGTCAATCGAGTTACGCGCTTCCTCGGCCTGCTTGATGACATCATCTGTGATGCCGTTGATGTACTCTACGGAAAACTTGGCGGTCTCGACGGCTAGTTTCATGGCATCTTCCTCGCCTCCTAGCGCAGTCACTTTGACGCTGCGGTTCGAGCGCGGAACGGCGACGGCCGCGACGAGCGCGGTCGCACTAAGCGCGACGAGGGCCTTGAGAGCGAGGCGCCGCTTGGGCGCCCCGACGTTCGTCGTCTTGAGCAGGACGTCGGTCTCGACGCACTTTTGACTTTCGAGGTTCTCGAGGTTCGCCATTGTTTGTAGGTGTTCTGGTTACCTGCGAGGGCTCTGCGGTCCTCGCCTCCTCGCGAGCAATGCATGGGCTTTCGTAGGGGGAAGGTGTGGGAGGAATTGTCGATTAGTTTTCGGAGAGTGAAACCGGCCTCGCGGCGTGCAAGCAGGTCAATTGTGGCGTCAAAAAGCCCACAAAACTAGCCGCAAGGCTGCAAAGGCCTTGCGGCTAGCCCCGTGTCACGCGGCGAGAGCGCGCCGCGCCCCCGGACGTCGCTGCCAGCGATCTCATGTCCTCTGGAGGCGAGGAAGGCAGTTTTACCGCGCACGTGGGCGCGGCGCGTGCGGTGTGGAGGGCACGGGAGATAGCAGGTAGCAGGACTCACCTCTTCGGCCGCTTTCTCTTCACATCTGCAAAAATGATGCGTTTTATTGGCCGTCTGACACACCCTCAAGCTGGTCTATTGCTCGGTTTTTCGAGAACGGAGTTAACCCCGCACGGTCGATTTTAATGAAATAGCGCCTATTGTACCCTGCCAGGAGCTCTTCGGACTCGGGCGCTCGCGCCCAAGCCTCCCGGACTCGTGCCGGAGGCTTGGGATTAATTACAACGAGCGCAATCGAGGAGTAAGCGCGCGAGCGGCCCCGACGCGACGTAGAAGCACATCGCGAATTGTGGGGGGACGCACGCGTTTCGTTTCATGCGCCCGGGGTCCGTACTCGCACCTGCAAACGCCGCGAGCAAGCCTCGGCCTCCACGAACCGCCATATCGAGGTAGCCTCAATCACACACACAAAGTTACGCCACGTCGAAGCGCGCCCCGCCCGTCGCCGAGCCCACGTCCTCCCCCTCGAGGGCCGCCTGCAAGACATCACCTATCCGCGTGCCCGCCAAGTGGGTGTTCGTGAGCCGGGCGAACTTGGGGTTGATGCGCCGCCGCTTCTTCTTGGTCTCCTCCTCCTTTCTTTTTTTCCCGCGCGGCCGGCGCTGGGCCGAGCCGTGCTGCAGGTCCGCCTCGGCGAGGAGGCGCAGGAGCAGCGACCGGTCGGTGGGCGTCTGTTCCGCCGTCTCCAGCCACAACGCGCGCACGTCGTTCGTGCACCCGTGCTTGGCCAAGGAGACGTGCACGGGGTACTCCTCGTCGTCCGACCCCTCTTCCTCCTCGTCCACGCCTAGAGGGACCGTGGCCGCGTCGTACTCGCTCATGTACGAGTTGGACGAGTGCATGTCCCGCAGCGATGAGGCACTAAGCGGCCGTTGCGCCCGCTTCGGCTGGGCCCCGGCGTGGTGCACCTTGGAGTCGATGCGAAACCACTTCACTGACGACCTGTCCATAATCAATTCGTGGGCCCCGCGACTGACCCGGGCGATCTTCAATCCGTCGCCGCGCCGCACGTCGTTGCGAAAGTCCCGTCGTGTTTGCAAAGTAGTCCGGGAATCCCGGACCGCATTACCTAGCCCGCACACGTACGGCTGGCCCCGCGGGAACAGGCACGTCTTGCGAATGGACGCGTCGAAGCACGCGAGGACGTCGCCCGCCACGATGGCCTTTTCCACATCAGTGGCAGCTCCGATGTACGTGTCGTACAAATCAATCGCCCGGACGCCGTCTTTGGCCTGGCTTACGAACGTCACTAAACTTCCGAAGTCGTGCACGTCGTCGTGGGCCGCTTTATACGCATAAGTAGCTTCGCCCTCGCCGTCCAATGCGACTCGCACTCTCGGGTTCTTCCGCAGCATCGCGTCGACGCCCGCCTCTTCTCGTAGATCTACCGGATCAACACCCATGGCCTCCATGAGCTTCTGGGCGTTGAGCGCAGAGCTGCCGACGCGCATCCTTAGACAGGCGACGACGGCGGCCTGCTTCTCCAGGTCCGGGCGCGGGTCCTTCTCATTGTGAGTGCTCCTCGTTAAACTGGTCTGCCAGGCGAACTGGGGGGCGGCGGCCATCTTGCTGCCGCGGTCGCAGCGATGGCGTATGCCAAGTATGCAGCGACCCCTGGCCGCTAGTGGAGGCAACGCTATATGCCGCGCAGTGTTTTTTTTTTGCGAAGGCTTGGGGCAAAACCCGTGCAGACCGAGCCCCCGCCGTCCCAGGCCTCTTGCGTGTTCTTTCGGGCGTTTGCATGGCTTCCGCACGCTTCTCTTCGCCTCTGCAGAAACTCGGCGTCGTGTGACGGGATGCGTTTTGCTCTCGTCGAGTTTGGATCAAGCGCTCCACCGCGCAAGACTAATCGCTAAAGTTAGCACACGCAGCGTCAGAACACAACTTGCCTGCAACTCAGCGAGGTGCAAAACTTCGACCGCCGGGCGCGCGCCTGAGACGAAAGGCAATCTGCTGGCAATAAGTGAAACCACGGCCTCTAACGCGCCGCAGCCATCATTGACACGCGCGTGCCGCTGGCATTACGCTCCAGACGCGCAATACATCGCGTGCACGGCGCTGCTGCAGCGCAAAGCGAGCAGCGTCCGCCGCGCGCGCCGCGGTCGTCCGTCACGTTGATGCCATCGCCGCGACATCGCCACACGCAGGCGCGCGCCTTATCGAAACCATGGGCGAAATCCTCAGCTCTCTGACGGGTTCGAGCGACGAGGCGAACTACGCCATCATCGGCTGCGGCCTGCCGGGCCGCGGCATGGGCTGGTACCACGCCTTCCAGCTGCTGAACGGCGAGATCCCCAAGGCGCGCCTCTCGGACGTGGTCGAGCCCTTCTTCCTCGGCGCGGGGAAGGACCTCCCGCCCGGGAAGGAGTTTGCGAAGCTTGCCGCGGAATGGCGCACCAAGGGTGTGCAGTTCCACGCGTCCGTCGACAGCGGCAGCTTGTTCTCGGGCGCTACGGCGGGCCCGAAGATCGCGTTGATCGCCGGGCGCACCTGCGATAACCCGGGCTTCTTCCGCCAGGCGATCAAGGCGGGCGCGACGCACATCTTGCTGGAGAAGCCGGGCGCGCCGTCCGTCACGGAACTGCAGGCCATGGCTAGTGAAGCGAAAGCGGCGAACGTCCCCGTCTTCATGGGCTTCATCAAGAACATCTCGGCCTACGTGGAAGGTGCTTTAGCTGCGGCGAACGGCGCCGCCGGCTCGGACTCCATCGAGACCAAGCTCGTGTCGCGGAACGACTACACCAGGGAAAACTTGGGCGAGTGCTTCGAGCGCAACTCCGAGGGCATGCTCAAGAACATGGCTATTCATGAGATCGCCTTAGCGTGTCAGTTCTGGGGCATGCGCGCCGACAACATCACGGACGTGATTTGCAACAAAAAAGACGGCTCGCCCGACAGCCCGGGCTGCGAGATGCTGACCCTGAACGGCAAGACGGACTTCGCCAGCGTGGACATCACTTTAGTGAATAGTTCGGGCACCAAGGTCCGCGTCTCCGCCGACCGGTGCTCGGGCGACGGCTGCTGCGCCACGGTCACGGACACGTCCAACAACGTCCAGCTCTACCAGCAGGAGATGGTCGGCGGCGAGCGCGCCAAGAAGGTGGCCGCCGACGCCGCGGCCCACCCCGACTGGTTCTCGTACCTGTACACGCAGGCCGAGGAGTACGCCAAGCTCAAGGGCGTGTGTGCGGCGCACGCTTTGAAGGGCACGACGCCCCCGGGCGTGGCCACGATCGAGACGGCCTGCGAGGCGCTCAAGCTCGCCGAGTGGCTCACGCCCGAGCTGCAGAAGAAGCTCAAGAAGTGAGGTCTTGTCACGTCACAAGAAGTGGGGTCTTGTCGTTCCCGATGATTAAATCGTTTCGTTTCTCATGGATGTGCGGGTGCGTTAGGTAGCTCTCCGGAGGCGCCAAACGCGGCGGTGGCGGAGGGATGTGGCGATGTGTGGCGGAGTAAAACAAGAACACTTCTTAGTCGTCGTCGCGCATCGCGTCCGAGTCGTCGTCGCCGAAGCCCCGGTCGCTCCCATCGTCGCTTGGATCGTCCGGCGCGCCCGCGTCCGCGACGCCCGTCGTCGTGATGGCCATGAACGCCACGCTGACCTCGTCCTTCGCGGCGGACATGGCGTGCCGGTCCACGCTGGCGGCCATGAGCGCCACGGACCGCCGGCCGCCCGTGTGCTTACCGACGCGGAAGGTCCGCTGGCAGAACGTGTAGCAGTGGTCGCAGGCCGGCAGGTAGGCGCCGGGCCGCGGCGACTCGAGGTCCGCACGCACCTCGTTCACCAGGACCACGCTCACGTCGCGGCACCGCGCGAGCTCCCGCGCGGCCGCCAGGATCCGCTTCAGGGCCGCCATGCGGTCCTGCCAGCTCAGCTCCTTGCACACGGCGTGGGGCGCGTCCACAACCACCAGCGAGACGCCGCTCCGGCGCGAGAGCCACTGGGCGTCGTTGTCCAGGGCCAGCGCCATCTGCTCCGGTTTCAAAAAGCCCGCCACGACGCACCGCCCCGCGGCGTCCTCCCGGTCGACGCCCAGCGTCACCGCGATGTTGCACGTGCGGCCCGCGGCGGCGCCCGCGCCCGCGAGGGAGTCGCAGAGGTACATGACCTTGTCCGTGGGCCTCCGCTGCAGCGCGCGGGCCGCCAGGGTCGCGCAGAGCCACGACTTGCCGCTGCCGGCCGGGCCGTTGACGTGGCTCACCTGTCCATCGCCTAACGCGGCGCCGAGCGCGGCGTCCACAATTCGGGCCTCGGCCGACGACTGGAAGAGGCCCATCGGCGCCTCCGCCGTCGGTGGCGCTTCCTGGCGCTTGCGCTTCGCGTCGCGGATGGCCAGGGCCGCGGCCCGGTTCGCCTCGACGCGCGCCTTCACCTGCTCCCCGGGCGGGTTGGTTCTTTCCGGCGGCGGCACGCTCACGAATCGCGAAGGGTCCGCGGCGTCCGGGAGCACGTAGTCGAACTGCAGTACAATGAGGACCTTGGCCCCGTTCACCTCGTTCACGAGCCACTGCACCAAACGGACGAGGGCCCCCGGCCGGCAGCACCTTAATTTCTCGGTCAGGTCGCCCTTGCAGTGCGCGGCCATCGCCTCCTGTCCTCCGTCGCTCAGCTCCAGGCGGACGCGCGGGCCCAGCGGCGTGCTTCGCACCTCCTTCGTCCGCACATTTAACACGGGCGCGACGACCCCGCCGGGGTCTTTCCTAATCCGCTCGATCAAGCCGACTGCGGGCTTGGCCGAACAGGGCCGAGTCCACTTGGGAATGGCGTGCTGGTCCGGCAGGTCGTCGCGCGCCCAGAGCTGCGCCTGCCGTTCCAGCTCCTTCGCCAGCAGGGCCTCGTCCACGGGCTTGCCGCCGACGCGCTCGCAGATCCGGGCCAATTCGGGCACGTTCTGCGTCGCCAGGTCGAAGGGGACCTTTGGTGGTTTCGGCCGCGGGTCCGCCGGCGGCGGAAACGGGAGGACGGGCGGCGGTAACGGTGGCGGCCGCGCGGCCTCCTCCATCGGCGCAGATTCGGGGTAGGTCTCCATCGGCGCGGGTGCTGGCTTCTCCATCGGCGCGGATTCGGGGTAGGTCTCCGTCGGCGCGGCCGCGGGCTCGGCCGCCATCGGCGCGGGCGCGGGCGCGGTCTCCGGCGCGGGCGGTGGCGGTGGCGCCCGCGCCGCCGCGTCGGGTTGGTAACCCGTGGCGCCACCCCGCGTCGTGAAGACGTAGCCCGGCCGGCGGCCCCCGTACGCCGGCGGCGGTGGCCCCGCGGGCGCTGGTGGCGGCGACGCCGCCTTCAGTCGCGCGACCTCCGCCTCGAGGCGGGCGATCTTCGCGGCAGCGGCGGCGGCGGCGGCGGCGGCGTCGGGTTGCGGCGACGGCGTTGCCGCCCGCGCCGGCGCCGGCACGCGCCCGGGGCGGGGCCGCGTCGCCGCCTCGAGGTCGAAGTCCAGGAGCGCCGCGTCGAGCGAGCTCGGCCGCG